>Ga0207996_1001054_pt1 | contig 20880 bp, 19 predicted proteins | sample AntAceMetag02UKG_FD_184773 | JGI IMG/M metagenome (GOLD analysis project Ga0207996, IMG submission 184773) | Saline lake microbial communities from Ace Lake, Antarctica - Antarctic Ace Lake Metagenome 02UKG (SPAdes) (version 2) | ecosystem: Environmental > Aquatic > Non-marine Saline and...
TTAGATAATCTCCTCGATCAAATTCAGCCGGAATTCCCACTGGCACCGATACCGGTTGGTACCAGCTGGTCAAGGGAAGTTAAGGTATCTCCACCCGAGTCGGGGCGCCCCTGGAATAGAGGGCAGTTCTGGACGATAAAACTTGACTCTACCTTTCGGGGGTTTAAGGAGGGCGGAGATCGGATAGCCATCATAGATCTCTCCGGTAATTTTAAGCAGTCAGTAAATCCGGAGGATAGTAAGGCTCAGTTATCGGGGTTAAAGCAATCTTCACATACCTTGACCGGAACGATTGATTTTGATCTGGAAAAAGGAGTGGTGCTGTCAAGTCATACCGCGCTGGAACAGGAGCTTGATATCCTGATGGCGATTGAACAGATTGCAAAAGGCAGTAAGATCAAGGTGCATATAAAGGACTCTACTTCCATCAAGGTTAAACTGGTTGATCCTGAAAAATCAAAAACCGTGGATTAAGCAGATTAAGCAGATTGCTTTTTCTTTTAATCAGCATAATCCACGGTTAAATTAGCTGCCCGAGCGAAGTGAGGGCTAAGTCCCTGCTAAGGTCTGAAAAGCTTGGTGAAGGCTAATAACTTTTTCTATCCGCCATAGTGCTAGCATCCCGAACTTGATTCGGGGCGTTAGCGACGGAGGAAGGCACTTAAGGCACTTTAAACTTTAGGCACTTAAGAACATTGCCCGAACGAAGTGAGGGCTATGTTCTATAGGAGGATGCAATGAACTATCTGCGAAAACATGGAGAGATATTTCTTGTCATTATTATCTGTATCACCGCTGCACTCTGGGGGGTAGCTCAGTTATGCCAGCCTCTCAGCACCCCGTATAAAATTCTCCTGGTTGTGATGCTGATCTTCTGGGTTGTGGCATTTGCCTATTGCATCTTCAAATCCGACTTTCCGTTCTTTCGAGGTCATAAGGAGGTAATCGGTCTTACTATTCTTGTGGTCTACGTGATTATTCTCGGGTTGGCGACTGTCTCGGAGATATTTGAATTCGATTGGTTCTACTGGATTTAAATTTTTCCTTTGGAAAAATTTAATGTTGTTTTCAATCAATCCGCGCAGTTTGTGGTAAAACAGTTTTTCAAACAAGTAGTAGCAAGGGCGGGTCTTAAACCCCGCCCTTTTATTATGTTGAAGGAAAAATATTGTTATACTTTCTATAGCATTATCTGTCTGATTGCTTCTCTGGTCATCGTCAGTTGTGGACAACCAGTAATTCACAAGGAGACCAGAATGATGATGGGGACGATGGTCTCCGTCGAGATAGTCTCGGACTCGCCTGGAATTATAGCCGGGATCATGGAGAAGGTCTGGTCTGAGGCTGAGCGGTTAGAGCGAGTATTCAGCCGTTATATTCCTGAGAGTGAGATTAGCCTGATTAACCGGGAAGCCGGTCACCGCCCGGTTCCGATAAATGATGAGATGATGGAGGTGCTATCTCGTGCTGAGGATATAAGCCGGATCACGGACGGAGCGTTTGATATCTCCGTCGGTCCTCTTATGAAGAAATGGGGGTTCTTCCCGGAGAGGGAAGGGCAGCTTCCGTCGGAGGCCGAACTGGCGGAAGTCATTACCCGGGTAGGATGGCAGGCGATAGAGTTGAACCGCTCTGAACGGACGGTTCATCTTTTAAAACCGGGAATGGAGATTGATCTGGGAGCACTGGCTAAAGGATATATCGTAGATAAGTTAGCGGCGCTTCTGCTTGAAGAGGGGATTGAGAATGCCCTGGTCAATGCCGGTGGTGATATTTACTGCTTGGGAGAATATCCCGGCGGGAGGAGTTGGAGAATCGGGATGGAACATCCTCGCGATGAGGACGAAATCCTGACAGTTCTGGAGTTGAAGAACCGGGCGGTAGCTACCTCGGGAGATTATCGCAATTATTTTATCCGGAGCCGGTTGCGCTATTCGCATATTATAGACCCACACACCGGCCGACCTGCTCAGTCAAAAGTGGTTGAGGTTAGTGTCATGGCTCCGGACTGCCTGACCGCCGATGGACTCGCTACCGCCATCTTCGTGATGGGCGCTGACAAGGGGATCGATCTGCTCAGGAAGATTGATGATGTAGATGGTGTCATAGTCACCAAAGAAGCCGGTGAGGTTATAATGCATTTTTCTGAGAATTAGCCACAAAGGCACTAATTAAGAATATCGGAACAATAAATGTGGTTGAAATGGTAGCCTGACCGTACTTAAAAAGGTATTTATAACTTTTTGTGCCAATAAAACTGAATATTTACCACGAAGGTCACGAAGAACACGAAGGAGAATAAAGAAAACTATAAACTTTTTCTGGTTTTTTCAATTTCTTCGTGTTCTTCGTGCTCTTTGTGGTTTAAAAAGCTTTTTTAGTAAGGTCTATCCTGCGCCATTATGAAGAGCGTAACAACCCAGATAATTTTAGACAAGCTTCTGGAAGAGAGGTTGGTTGTCGGAGCGATCATACTCTCTATAATCTTGCTGATTACTTCCGGTACGGCCCTGGAACAGGCTGGAACTCAAGAGTCTGCTTTTCCGGTGCAGGAAGAATTTAACCAGATGATGCAACTGGAGTTAGAGTCTTCGGCTCCGGCCGCGTTCTTCCGGGGATTGATGCTGATTTTTATTACTTTGGCCGTCTCCGGAATTGTCCTGAATATCCAGGGGTTTGCCGGACGGAACTTGAGATATTTCCATCCCGCCGCTCCCCCTGAAGTAAGATGGGGGATCTGGCCGGTTCTAAAGATAGCCGCCTATTTCTTCTGTCTTCTTCTGATTTTCCAGAGACTGGAATCGGTATTCTTCAGCATCTTCGGCTTCTTCCGGACCGGGATATATTATCAGTTGATTATCGGTAACGCCTTCTTTCAATTTTTCCTCATGATATTTCTGGTAATCTGTTTCCTGACCAAGTACCGGTATTCCAAACAATTCTCTCCCCCCGGCGCCGTGAAAGTATTATCTCCGGGGAGTATTGTAGTAGATACTCCCCGGGAGATGCAGAGCTCACCGATGGAACTCCTGGGGATTTCGCTGGAAGGGTGGGGGGCAAGTCTCCGGCAGGCCTTGCGGGGTTACATCCTTTTCTTTCCCTCATTAATAGTTCTCATGGTTCTCTCGCTTCTGGCAACAAAGATCATCGGCCTCCCGTATCAGCCGCATCAGCTGGTTCAGCCATTACTGGATGCCGGAGAGAGTTCACTCCTCTGGCCGCTCTTTGGTCTCGCCATTCTAATCGGTCCTCTGGCGGAAGAATTATTTTTCCGCGGGTTATTTTTCCCGGCTATAAAGAGTAAGGTGAGCGTCTTTGCGGCGGTGATCATAAGTGCCGCTCTCTTCGCTACTCTTCATTTAAACTGGGCCGGCTGGCTCCCGATCTTCGGCCTGGGCATATTATTGGCATACAGCTATCAAAAAACCGGAGACCTCCTGGTCCCAATATTTATTCACGTTATTCATAACAGCCTGTTTTTAACGTTCACGGTTCTGTTGTTTCAGTTGAGAAGTGCCTAAAGTGCGCTAAAGTGCCTAAAATTGGGCCTCGATAGCGGCTTCCCATGCCTTAAGTTATTCGCCAAGCTCCATGCTCGGAGCGGGCTATTGTAGCCGCGGTCGCTGACCGCGGAAACCAGGCGAAAGCGAACAACTTTAGGCACTTTAGCGCACTTTAGGCACTTACAACTATTTTTATACTTTAGTGCACTTTAGGCACTTATAACTTAAAAGGAGTAACCCATGGAGATCAAGACAGTTGAAATGATAGACGGGGTGGTCAAGATCATCGATCAGACCCTGCTGCCGACCAGTTACGAGATAATCGAGATTGTCACCAAAGAAGAGATCTGGGAAGCGATAAAGATGCTCCGGGTCCGCGGGGCTCCGGCGATCGGGATTGCCGCCGCCATGGGGGTCGCGGTGGAGATGCTCCGGTCGGGAGCCGCAAGTTCCGATGAGTTTATTGAAGAGCTTGATGCTGTCGCCGATTACCTCGCCACCTCCCGTCCCACCGCAGTCAACCTTTTCTGGGCGCTGGACCGGATGAAGAAAACCGGCCGGATAAATAGAGACCGCTCGGTCGAAGAGTTGAAGGATATCCTGGTGAGAGAGGCCAACGCGATCCTGGAAGAAGACCGGGCGATGTGCCGGGCGATCGGTGAGGCCGGGAATGCCCTGATCAAGGATGGCGACGGTATCCTCACCCACTGTAATGCCGGTGGCCTGGCGACCTCCGGTTTCGGGACCGCCCTGGCCCCTATGTATATAGCCCATGAAAGAGGGAAGCGGATAAAGGTATTCTCCGATGAGACCCGGCCGCTGCTGCAGGGATCCCGTCTCACCGTCTGGGAGCTGATGCACGTGGGGGTGGATGTAACCCAGATCAGTGACAATATGGCCGCCCAGGTGATGAAGGAAGGAAAGATCGACCTGGTGATCACCGGCGCCGACCGGATCGCGGCCAATGGGGACGGCGCTAACAAGATTGGGACCTACGGCGTGGCCCTCCTGGCCCGGGCGCACAATATCCCATTCTATATGGCCTGGCCCGGATCCACCCTGGACCTGAAGATCTCCCACGGTGACGATATTCCGATCGAGGAGAGGGGAAATGAAGAACTAACCTCATTCGGTGGCGTCCGGGTCGCCCCCGAAGGGGCCAAAGCCTACTGCCCGGCCTTCGACGTGACACCCCACGAACTGATCACCGCCTTCATCACCGATCGCGGCCTGATCTACCCACCCTATGAGGAGAATCTGAAGCAATTCGCGATTCGGGAATAACGAATGAGGCTCTTTCAGACCTGAATAATACTCAGTCTACTTCCGCCAGCAAGCGGATGATGAAGGTGGTTCCGCGTCCGGTTTCGGTTTCAAAAGAAAGTCGAAGGGTCAAACCTCGATTCTTAACAGATAAGCACGAAAATAGTCCGGATCGGACCGAATACCGGAGCAAAGTGGACACCCAAATTGGATTAAATTGGACAGTGATTCCAGAGTAAAGTGGAGACCGATTCCGGAGTCAATGTAGCTGAAGTGGCTCCCCGCCATTCAATCGCAACACTATTTTAACCCGGCTGATCCCAATCATGTATCCCCCCGAGAACAGCATTCCGTTCTTAATAATAGGGGACGGTGTTAAATAGTTAAATAACTTCTCATCCCTCTCCCCCACCGGATGCAAATCACAGCGAATCCGGCACACCTAAAGAACAGCATTCCCACATTTCAAAAAGTAGGGGAACGGTCTTTATAAGTAAGCTTTTCTGCAACACTCTATTCTTTTACCTCTTTGAAATACTTTTTCTAATCCACCCCTCCGAGTTTAAAAAATCTTCAAAATTATTCATTTTTTTGGCTGCCTAACTAAATGAATACCAAGGGATTACCCAGACAGTGGTCTTGTGGATTCGCCATAGCAATAGACTGTGCCCCAGACACTCATGTGATATTACCCCTGATTTTTCGGTCTTAGGGTGCCACCCCGCAAAATGAACTTCATTCATCGCGGGGTAAAATTTTGCCTCGGAAATTGGGTTTTAAGGCCATTCTTCTCCACTGTTTTAGGCTGTTTTTCGTGTTCTGGGTTTGAAGTATCCGGTGATTTTCGGCGAAGAAATGTGCCGTGTATATGATCTTTCTGCGGACTGTTTTTCTCACACCACGAAAGTTACCCCGAAAGTTAAAAGAATGTTTCTAATAATCCTCGGGGAAATGATAGGCATTTAAAACCAACTATTCCAACCACCGGGAAAGGGGGTAACTCGGGGTGTTATAAACCTGTATGCTTTAATCAAAAGTGGTGCGTTTCGCACCACTTTGGCGAAATATCATAAAGATCAAGGAGTTATAAACACCCCGCGCCCAAAATCATCAATAAATCATGGACAAATCCGTATCAGGATAATGATTATATTTATAAAGGGATTCAGTGAATCGCAGTTTGTTAGTAGCCATATTCTGACGATCGTCAGGATATGGCTACTGGTTAATCCCTGAAAATATAGTTGTTATCTGCTTCCCGGAAAGGGGGGAGGTGTTTGTCTTTTTCCGATAAGATAGGGTCAGAGATAGGCCATTCAATGCCGACCTCGGGGTCGTTCCAGATGAACCCCCGGTCCATCTCCGGGGCATAGTCGGCGGTGACCTTGTAGAAGAAGTCCACTTCGTCGGATAGTACGCAGAAACCATGGGCCATTCCGGGGGGGAGGTATAGCATTTTCCGGTTCTCCGCAGAGAGGGTTTCTCCGATCCATTCGCCGTAGGTGGGAGATCCCTGCCGGATATCAACCCCTACGTCGAAGACCGATCCTTTCAGGACCAGGACCAGTTTGCCCTGGGCGAAAGGGTTTTTCTGGTAATGGAGGCCGCGGAGCACCCCCCGGATCGAATGGGAGTAGTTGTCCTGTACGAAGGGGAGGGTGATCCCGTGAGCCGCGAACTCCGCCTTCTGGAAGGTCTCCATGAAGAACCCCCGGTTGTCATCGAACTTTTTATATTCAATAACCACCACGCCGGGGATTTTAGTTTCGGTGAATAAAAAAGGCATAAATCTCCTCCTGGTGAAATAAGTTCCGGCTTCGGAATCTCAACAACACTCGTAGCGGCGACCTTCAGGTCGCCACTGGTGGCAGCCTGAAGGCTTCCGCTACGAAGTTGCGCCGTAGGTGCTAAGTTCCGGCTTCGGAATTTCCCCGAAATACTTCGGGATCCCGGTTTGTTTAATTGATATTACCGGGACAATAAATGTTGAAAAAAAGGTAGCCGCAGGCTTTAGCCTGCGTTTATTGCGCACCCTAAAGGGTGCGGCTACCAAAAGTTAGCGCGAAGTGCTATATTCTTCTTTCTTTTAATAGATAGATATATTTGAATGAATATAATATAACGTTTCTACCCGGAAAGAAATATAATTTTTTTCGGAGAAAAATAATATGAAGATTGAGTCCATAGGTGAATTCGGCCTGATTGAAGAACTCTCCAGTCTACTGCCGGATGGAGAAGATGTTATCAAAGGCATAGGGGATGATGCAGCTGTTCTTAAGGGCCGCCGAAGGGATAGTTATCTCCTGATCGCGACCGATTCGATCGCGGAGGATATTCATTTCCGTCGTTCTTCCGGAGCTTATTGGATTGGACGAAAAGCCTTGGCGGTTAATTTATCCGATATTGCCGCCATGGGAGGTTCTCCCCTCTGGGCGGTGGTTAATTTCGGAATTCCATCCGAACTCTCAGTCCAGTATTGCCGGCAACTCTATCTGGGGATAGCGGAATTGGCGGAGGAGTTTGAATTAAGTGTCGTGGGAGGGGATACCTTCCGGTCGCCGGATGGGATTATAATTTCAGTAACAGTGGTCGGGGAGGTAGAGGAGAAGCGATGCGTATTCCGGGATGGAGCGAGACCTGGGGATGTGATCTGCGTGACCGGGAAGTTGGGAGAAAGTCGTGGAAAGCATCTGAAATTTATTCCACGAATTAAAGAGGCTCGCTACCTGGCAGAGTCATTTTCTCCCTCCGCGATGATTGATATCAGCGATGGTCTCTTTGCTGATCTCGATCATATCTGCCGGGCCAGCGGAGTAGGCGCGGTGATCGGGGAAGCGGCAATTCCAGCGTCCCCCCGGCTGCGGGGAAAGAGTGAAAAGGTGAAACTGCGGGCGCTCGGCTCCGGCGAAGAGTTCGAACTATTATTTTCTCTTCCGGAGAATGAGATAGATGATCTTTTAAGTTATTTTGTCGATGATACCGGCACCGCAGTAACTCCAATCGGGAAAATAATAGATGATAAATACCGGAGAGAATTAATTGGCCGGGATGGTAGAGTGAAGCCTTTCCCCGAAACCGGATATACTCACTTTTGAAGAAAGTAATCAGTAAGTGGTAAACAGTAATCAATTGTCCCGTTTACCTGGCGAAGGCTTTCTGATAACTGACAACTGATTACTGATAACGGGCTTTATAATGAACTGTACAACTCATAGTCCCGAAGAGACCAGAGAGCTGGGCGCCCGTTTTGCCGCGGATCTTAAACCGGGAGATATTCTGGCGCTTAATGGCCCCCTGGGATCGGGGAAGACCTGTTTTGTCCAGGGTATCGCGCGGGGGTTGGGGGTAACCGAGAGATATATCACTTCTCCAACATTTGTCCTGATCAGGGAGTATCAGGGGAGAATACCACTCTATCATATAGATCTATATCGCCTGGCCCCCGGAATAGAGATTGGAATGTTAGGTCTCGATGAGTATCTGGATGGTGACGGAATAACCGCCATTGAATGGCCGAAGAAGATGGAAGAAGGTCTTCCGGAAAGAACTACAGTTATCTCAATAGAATGCCTTGATGAGATGACCAGAGAGATCATATTTTCTGGCAAATGAATTGAGAAGAGATAACCAGTAAACAGTGAGCTGTAGGCGGTTTTCCGAGTTCGACGGTCTTCAACTATCTTTAACGTCTTTTTTCTTTAACGGTCTTATTTTTTAATGATAGATCAGGAGGCACTATGCTTCTGCTTCGAAATTTCAATAATCTTATTTTTTGCTATGAAAAAATAAGGGTTTACAAACATTGAACTAACTTTCAGAAAAATAATAAATAAATTCGTGTAATTCGCGTAATTCGTAGTTCAATTTAATTGCCCGAACGAAGTGAGGGCTAAGTTCCATGAAAATATTGGGGATTGAAACATCGGTAAAGTCAGGGAGTCTGGCTCTGATCGAAGGGGAGGATATTGTCACCCGGGCCGATATCGACACAAGATTGAATCACTCTGCCCGGTTAATACCGGTTCTGAATGAACTTCTGCGGTTGGCCGGGTGGGGGATAGCTGATCTGGATGGAGTAGGGGTGGGATTGGGTCCGGGTTCGTTTACGGGGATCCGGGTTGGTCTGGCGGCAGGGCAGGGGATAGCCTTTGGCACATCAATTCCCCTGGCCGGAATCGGAAGCTCGCAGGCTATGGTTCAGGGAAGTTCAGCCCCGGATGGCCCGGTGGTCACTCTTCTGGATGCTGGGCGGGGGAGAGTATATGGAGCCGGGTATAGAAAAAGCGGAGATGATGTTGAAGAGACCATCCCACCACTGCTTGTCTCTTCCGGGGAGATCGAGGCTCTCTGCCGGTCCGCCTGGATCGTTACTCCTCAATGGGATGGATGGAAAAAGAAAGCGGAAAGCTGGGATATACCAGGCGGAGAAAATGGTTCCCCCCAGGCCCAATGGGTTGCTATACTGGCCCGGAAAAAATTAAGAGAGAACCCGCTCGACGAAATTGAAACCGCCTCCCCGATCTATCTAAGCCAGTATTGGAAAAAATAGTGGTTCTCGGTAAGTTGCTTCTCTTAACCGGGATACTAAAGCCAGCAAAACTAGGCGAAAGCGAACAACTTTAGGCACTTTAGCGCACTTTAGGCACTTAAGGCACTTCAATTGTATACTTTATTCAAAACCTGGGCGGAGATTGACCACGAAGCACTGCGCTTTAATATCCAGCAGATTCGAAATCTGGTTGGTCCCCGAGTTAAGATCCTGGCCAGTGTAAAGGCTGAAGGCTATGGGCACGGGGTTGTCTCCGTCTCCCGGACGGCACTATCGGCCGGCGCGGAATGGCTGGGAGTTTCACATGTTAAGGAAGCTCTGGAACTGCGCTCCTTCTTTCCAAATGTTCCCATATTGATTCTCAGTTCCGGGATGAGCGGGCATACGCGCCTCATTGTCAGAAACAGACTGACTCCGGTAGTCTGTTCTCTGGAGATTGCTCGGGATCTGTCCGCCGCCGCGCTTGCTTCCGGGACCATAGCTAATATACATGTTATGCTGGATACCGGAATGGGACGGATTGGAGTATGGCATGAAAATTCTCTCACCTTTCTGAAGCGGATATCTCAAATCAAAGGGATAAGACTGGAGGGCCTGGCTTCTCACTTTGCCGCGGCCGATGATCAGGATAGTACATTTACCGACCGCCAGCTGAATGATTTTTTGAAAGTATCTGATGAGGTCGGAGAGATGGGGATCGATATCCCCCTTCATCATATTGCCAACAGCGCGGCTCTAATTCATAACCGGGAAACCCACCTTGACATGGTGCGGCCCGGTATTATGCTCTATGGTGTATATCCGGATCCCCGGAGCCGAGCTTTGATTGATTTGAAACCTGTGTTGAGTCTCAAGACCAGAATCGCGTATCTGAAGACGGTCGAACCGGGGCGTACAATCAGCTATGGGTTGACCTATCTGGTAAAGAAGAAGACCCGCGTGGCAACATTGCCGATCGGTTACGGGGATGGTTTCAGTCGGGCTCATTCCAGCCGGGGGGAGGTCTTAATCCGAGGTCAAAGGGCTCCCATTATTGGAATTGTTACCATGGATCAGATAATGGTTGATGTAGGGAATATCGATGGTGTGGCGGTGGGGGATGAAGCGGTGCTGATCGGGGAGCAGGGTGCAGAGCGAATTACGGCGGAAGAGGCGGCCGAGAAGATAGGAACCATCTCCTATGAGGTGTTAGCTCAATTAGGTAAGCGCGTATCACGGGTGGATAAAAACAGAACGTAGCCCTCACTCTGTTCGGGCAACGTTCTGAAGTGCCTAAAGTTTTCAGCCAGAGGCTGATCCGCCTCCGGCAGAGAAGTGTCTTAAGTGCCTTCCACCGTCGCTAAAGCTATGGCGGATGAAAAAGTTATTCGCTTTCACTCGGGTTTTCAGGTATTAGCCACCACATCATTTGGGCAACAATTTAAGACCACATATTTTACTCGTTAAGGGAAATAAATAGATTTTCCTTTTTTATTGTACCGGATTTTGTAAATATCAGTGATAATAAATAAAGGAGTAAAGAGAGATGACAATTAAAAGAAGCAAGAAGAAGTCTATATCACTGCGTAGCGACGTTACCAAGATTGGATTAGAACGGGCGCCTCATCGGTGTCTGATGTATGCGACCGGAGTTGATCCATCGGACCTGAAGAAACCTTACATAGGTGTTGTTTCCAGTTTTACCGACCTGATCCCTGGCCACGTGGGGATGCGGGACCTGGAGCGGGCTATTGAGAATGGGGTCTACGCCGGACAGGGGAGGCCGTTTATCTTCTCCGTTCCGGGAATCTGTGATGGGATCGCGATGGGTCATCCCGGAATGTTCTGCTCGCTGCCGACCCGCGGTCTGATAGCGGATATGATCGAGATGGTTGTTCAGGGGCATGCTCTGGACGGGATAGTGCTTCTCACCAACTGTGACAAGATTACCCCGGGGATGCTGATGGCAGCGGCCCGGCTGAATATCCCGGCTATCGTGGTTACCGCCGGGCCGATGCTGGCCGGGCATTATAATAACCGGCGCCTCTCGCTGGTTCGGGACACCTTTGAAGCGATCGGTCAGGCTCAGGCGGGTAATATTACCGAGGCGGCGGTCCGGGAACTGGAGATCCGGGCCTGTCCCGGTTCCGGTTCCTGCCAGGGGATGTACACCGCCAATACTATGGCCTGTATCACCGAGGCCATGGGGATGAGTCTGAACGGATGCGCGACCGCGCCTTCAGGTCTGGCTGATAAAAAACGAATTGCATATAAGAGTGGTCAGAGAATCGTGGATCTGGTGAGAGATGGAATCTGTGCCCGTGACATTATGACCCGGGGGGCGGTTGAGAACGGGATCGCGATCGACATGACTCTGGGAGGATCCACCAATACCGTTCTTCACCTGATGGCGATAGCCCATGAACTGGGTATTTCGGTTACTCTGGATGACTTTGACCGGATCAGCCGCAATACTCCCCATCTGGCCAATATGCGACCGGGCGGTGATAATATGATGGAGGACCTTGATCTGGCCGGAGGAATACCAGCGGTGATGAAGGTGCTGGGGAAGAGGATTAATGATGAGATGACGGTCAACGGCCTGAGCTGGAAACAGATCCAGCGCCGGGCCCGGGTTATGGATCCGGAGATTATCAGACCGATAAGACAGGCTTATCATGAAGAGGGAGGTATTGCCATTTTGAAGGGCAATATAGCTCCGGAGGGAGCGGTGATCAAGCAGAGCGCGGTCGCTCCCGAAGTCTTTGTTTTTACCGGGAAGGCGCGGGTCTTTGATTCAGAAGAGGCGGGAATGAGCGCCTTGATGCAGGGAAAGATCAAGCCGGGGACGGTGGTGGTGATCCGCTATGAAGGGCCCCGGGGCGGACCAGGAATGAGGGAGATGCTTTCGCTGACCTCGGCCATCGTCGGGATGGGGATGGGCGAATCAGTAGCTCTGATTACTGATGGGAGATTCTCCGGCGGGACCAAGGGTCCCTGTGTGGGGCATATCTCGCCTGAAGCCGCGGCCGGAGGCCCGATCGCCCTGATCAGGAACGGGGATGAGATTACACTCGATATCCCGTCTCGGAAGCTTTCGGTCAAGTTAACTAAGAAAGAATTGGCCGCGCGCTTGAAGAAGTGGAAGAGGCCAAAGAAGAAATTAATCGGATATCTTGCAAGATATGCCGACCAGGTAACTTCTGCTTCCGATGGTGCAGTGCTGATTGTAAAGTAAGCGGTGAACAGTAAGCAGTAGGAGGAAAGAGGTTTGATTTTAATCGGTCGATTGATTAGGCTGTAACAAACAATTTTAATAATGATAACTATAAAATTTTCCGAAGGAAAATTTTAAAACTATTATTTTCGGAGAAAATAATATGAATGGAGCGAAATTACTTTTAGAGTGCTTGGTCAAGGAAGGTGTTGAGGTGATGTTTGGCTACCCGGGCGGATCGGTGCTTGATATATTTGATGAATTTAAGAACTATCCGATCAAATTTATCCTCACCCGCCATGAACAGGGCGCGGCCCATGCCGCCGATGGCTATGCCCGGGCTTCCGGTAAGACCGGGGTCTGCATGGTTACCTCCGGTCCGGGAGGGACCAACCTGGTGACCGGGATCGCCACTGCCTATATGGATTCCATTCCGATGGTGGCGTTCACCGGACAGGTTCCGACCGGCATGATCGGAAATGACGCTTTTCAGGAAGCCGATATTGTTGGGATTACCAGGCCGATTACCAAGCATAATTATTTGATCACCGATGTCAACGAACTGCCGCGGATAGTCAAGGAGGCATTCTTTCTGGCCTCGAGTGGTCGCCCCGGTCCGGTTCTTATCGATCTCCCCAAGGATGTTCTGCAGGCACAGGCCAAGGCGACTTACCCGAAGACGGTGGAGCTCCCGGGATACAACCCGGTCTATGTCGGTCATCCGAAACAGATAAAACTCCTGGCCCAGGCCATTCAGAAGGCGCAGAAACCGATCCTCTATGTTGGCGGCGGCACGATCGCTTCCGGTGGGTCGGAGGAGTTGAGAAAACTGGTCGCTAAGACCTCGATCCCGGTTACTACCACGCTAATGGGATTGGGGGTTTTCCCGGAGACCGATCCTCTCTCACTGGGAATGCTGGGGATGCACGGAACCATGTACGCGAACTATGCCATTATGGATTCCGACCTGATTATTGCCGTCGGAGCTCGATTTGACGACCGGATCACCGGAAAGATCAGTGAGTTCGCGCCCCACGCGAAAGTTGCCCACATTGACATCGACCCGACTTCCCTGAAGAAGAATATCCGGGTTGATATTCCGGTGGTCGGAGATGTCCGGCAGGTCTTGAAGGAGTTGAACAAGATTGTTAAGCCGGGAAAGATCGGTCCCTGGCTCAAGCAGATAAAGAAGTGGAAGAAGGAATATCCGCTTGTCTATCAGGATGACGATGTGATCAGGCCGCAGTATGTGATCGAGCAGATCCGGAAGGTCACCGGCGGTAAGGCGATTATCGCGACTGAAGTCGGACAGAATCAGATGTGGGCGGCCCAGTATTGCTGCCTTACTGAACCCCGGACCTTTATCTCCTCCGGAGGATTGGGGACGATGGGGTATGGTTTTCCGGCCGCGATCGGAGCTCAGGTTGCCTGCCCCGATCGGGTGGTCTTTGATATTGCCGGGGATGGCAGTATCCAGATGAACATCCAGGAGCTCACCACCGCGGTCAACAATAAACTTCCAGTTAAGATCGCTATATTAAATAACAGATACCTGGGGATGGTTCGGCAGTGGCAGGAGATGTTCTATGACAAGAACTATGCCGGGACTGTTCTGGATGACAATCCCGACTTTATAAAACTGGCGGAAGGCTATGGCGCGCTCGGGATTCTGATCGAGAAGAAGAAAGACGTTGTCCCGGCTCTGAAGAAGGCTCTGAAATATAAGGGCCCGGTTCTGATGGATTTCCGGATCGCTCGGGAAGAGAATGTCTGGCCGATGGTTCCGTCAGGAGTCTCTATAAAACAGATGATAAGTGGAATGACCTAATTATTTTTCTCTTCCCCGATTACTACTTTTGGGGGGCCGAGAAAAATAATCATGAAAAAGCATCTGTCTCAAAATTGGTGTGAATGATTCATATATGAGAGGATAACAGTATAATACTAAAACAAAAATTTCCGCAGGAAATTTTAACTATTTTTTTCCGGAGGGAAAAAATATGAGGCATACAATATCGGTATTGGTCGAGAATAAATTTGGGGTTCTGGCACGGGTGGCGGGTCTTTTTTCAGGACGGGGGTTTAATATTACCAGCCTGGCGGTTGGTGAGACAACCGACCCCGATATATCCAGAATGACGATTGTTGTAGACGATCAGGGATCGCCCAGAATAATGGAGCAGGTGGAGAAACAGCTCAATAAACTTATAAATGTTATTAAGGTACAGGAATTTTCCAGCGGGGAGTCCGTTGATCGGGAGCTAATCCTGGTCAAAGTCAAGACCACGACCACGACGCGTCTGGAGATACTGGAGATCGCCAGGATATTCCGGGCCCGGGTGGTTGATCTTTCCCGTCACTCCGTAGTCCTGGAGATTACTGGAGCAGACGACAAGACCAGGGCTATTCTAGAGCTTTTATCCCGTTTCGGGATAAAAGAACTGGTCCGGGGCGGTAAGATCGCGATCGCGAGAAACTAGAGATTAGCTCTCAAAAGGAATGATTGTTTGCAGTAATATTTAGAGAAGCGGAATAATTTGGATAAAGGTAAGAAGTAAATTAGTGAGTGTGGTGTTTTCCCGATTACTGATCACCGATTACTATCTTTCTGGCCGGAATAGAGGGACAATTGTTCCATTTGCCTTTCGGGTTTTTCTGATTCTACTGAGTAAAAAGGAAACACCATGGATGCCGCGGATATAAGAGAGAGACCCCCGGTTGAGGAACCCATTGATGGAGTGGCTGATCGGGAGGGGAGAGAGGAATATCATCTGTCGCGCCGGGATTATCGCAAAAAGATCCTGATAGTTGAAGACGAGCCGCTCAACCGGCAGGTAATTACCCGGTATTTCGGGCTTCTGGGCTACCGGGTTCTCCAGGCTGACCGTGGCGATGATGGACTTGCCCTGGCTCTGAAGGAAGATCCTGATGTTGTCCTCCTCGACAATCAACTCCCGGGAATGAACGGGATAGAACTCTGCCGGAGACTCCGGGAGCATGGTAGGCATACTCCCGTAATGTTAATGTCCGCTTATGAACTATCTCCTTCTAGATTAAAGGAAGCACAGGCTCTGGAGATCCGCAGCTTTCTCAGAAAACCATTCGCGTTTAATCATCTAAAAGATGTGCTCCGTTTCGCTACGAGAAAACCACGGTTCGGATTCGGGCGAAGAAAGTATTACTATCGTAAACCCCATTTTTCCCTCACCTCCCGGGCCTTGGCCCAGCATATCTTTAATACCATCTTCCGGGAAGGGCTGGATATGGCCGGCCATGTCCATTTTCATGTCCGCAATCACCCTGACCATCTGATTCTACTCTGCAGCAGAAAATCCCTTGGTAAGGTGGTAGCCAAGTCCCCTGAATGTGGTGAGGGGGAGTGTATTCCCTGGGATATGTCTTCCTTCTTGAAGTATAGCCAGGAGAAGGTACTCAAGGAGCTGAACCAGGATATTATTCAGGTCCGGATTGATGCCGCCGATTATCAGATGTCCTGGCCGACCCTGGCGGATTTTATCTGCTGGCTGGAACTCAGCTATTAAATATTTCTGTGAAATATTTAAGTGTAAGAATGTTTTAGCTCAGATAGTTTGCTGCTTATCAAATGGATGACCCTTTCAACAGTTTAACGGTTCTGACCGGCCTCTTCGGATATCCGGTGGTTCATTCCATCTCTCCGGCGATTCACAATTCGGCTTATTCTGAGGCCGGGTTGGACTGGATTTATCTGGCTTTCTCGGTCAAGCCGGAAGACCTGGAAGCAGCTTTCCGGGGATTTACGGCTCTGGGGGGGAGGGGACTTAATATTACCATTCCTCACAAGCGGGAAGTTATGCTTCTGCTGGATGAAGTCAGTGAGGAGGCCCGGCTGATCGGGGCGGTTAATACAGTATTATTTCAAGATGGGTTATCCCGGGGATACAACACCGATGGTCCGGGATTTGTTCGGGCACTGCGGGAGGAGCGAGATTTTACCCTGGAGGGAAAACGGGTCTGCCTGATCGGCGCCGGTGGTGCCGGGAGGGCGGTGGCGGTACAGTCGTCACTTTCAGGGATCGCCCGGATCGATATTGCCGATCTGGATAATGACCGGGCGGAAGAGTTGAGTGACTGGATAAATCAGGAGATAAGAGCAGATCTCTCCGGGATATTTCGAGTTGGATCCCGGGAAGGTGACGAGATAATTGCTACTGCCGATCTGGTCGTTGATGCCACTCCCCTTGGCCTGCATCCGGATGATCCGATCAGCTTTGATCCTGCTCTGCTGGACCCGGGAGCCCTGGTGATGGATCTGGTTTATAATCCTCCGGAAACGCCTCTCTTAAAGAAGGCGCGGGAGTTGGGCATAGACACACTGAATGGTCTCGGAATGCTGATCCATCAGGCGGCTATTTCCTGGGAGATCTGGACCGGGGATGTAGCGCCGATTGAGGTGATGAAACAAGCTGCCAGAGCAGCATTGTATGAATCCGGCATCAAGAAAATATAACCACGAAGTACACGAAGAACACGAAGTTGATTCACGTTATTCTTCGTGAACTTCGTGTTCTTCGTGGTTAATTGTATTCTGTTGATATTTATTGGATGGTTAGTCCATGCAAGTGATCCTGATAATTATAGTTTTCCTCTTCGGTCTCGCGATCGGCAGCTTTGCCAATGTCTGCATTTATCGCCTGCCGAGGGAGAAATCAATCGCCAATCCGCCCCGGTCGTTCTGCCCGCATTGCGGGAAGACAATTACCTGGTATGACAATATCCCGGTTCTCGGTTTTCTGCTTCTCCGGGGAAAGTGCCGATACTGTCGTGCGTCCATCTCAGCTCAATACCCCTTGGTCGAATTATTGATTGGATTGATCTTTGTCGGCGTCTATCTCTTTGTTTTCTCCCGGGGGGAACGGCTGATACTGATCCCGTTTTATTGGTATTTTTGCACCACCCTGGTTATTTTGAGTGTAATTGATGGGGAATTTTTCATACTACCCGACCGGCTCACTTATCCGCTGGTTATCCTGGGATTTCTGCTGGCGGCTCTTTATCCCGGCCATCTGGGCAGTTCAACGATCGGGGCGGGATTGCTTAGAGCCCTGATTGGCGCGGTGGCGGGAGGTTTGAGCCTCTGGCTGATCGGAGTACTCGGAAAAGCTGCCTTCAAGAAAGAGGCGATGGGTCTGGGTGATGTAAAGCTGATGGCGGCGGTTGGAGCCTGGCAGGGATGGGAGTTAGTATTATTCGCTATCTTTCTCGGCGCCCTGGTCGCCGCGGTAGTGGGGATAACCTTTATCGTTATGAAGAAAGCAAAATTGGGATCGAAGATCCCCTTTGGTCCATATCTGGCGGCTGGTTCCCTGATCACACTCTTTTTTGGTTGGGAGATCTTGTTCTGGTATTTAAGACTATATTAGATAGACCTTATTCGAGAAACGGATCTCTTTAAACTCAAAATAATTTAAACCACGAAGGACACGAAGTTCACGAAGCTTTTTTTTATAATCAGCTAAATCGTGGTATTTTTTTCTATTCTTCTTTGTGTACTTCGTAATCTTTGTGGTTTAAAAGGCTTTTCGAATAAGCACTAGATAAGGAAATGAGTTTAACGATAGGATTTGATGATTTAATTGGGAGGGTAGAGAAATGTTACGTTATTTAACGGCGGGAGAATCACACGGGCGAGGTTTGCTGGCTATACTTGATGGTTTTCCTGCCGGATTGAAGATCGACGAGGATTTTATCAATACCGAACTTCAGGCACGTCAGGCCGGCTATGGCCGTGGCGGCCGGATGAAGATTGAGTCAGACCGAGTGGAGATTTGGTCCGGGGTCCGCGGGGGGGGCACTATCGGCTCTCCTCTGGGGATACTGATCAGAAATAAGGATTTTAAGATAGAAGAGCTGCCGCCGGTTACAGCGCCCCGGCCGGGCCATGCCGATCTGGCCGGAGCTCAAAAATACGGCCATCGGGATATCCGTAATGTCCTGGAACGGGCCAGCGCCAGGGAGACCGCGGCCAGGGTAGCACTGGGGGCGATCGCGCAATTATTGCTCCGGGAGTTTGATATTCGGGTGGAGAGCTGGATCGAGAGTCTGGGGGGGATTATGATTGGCGAGACGAGTGAGGATGAGAGATTGGCGAACCTGCGTTCTTCCCTTCTGAACTGTCCTGATCCGGCGGCTGAGAAGAAGATGATCGAACTGATCGACCGGGTAATCCGCGACGGTGATAGTTTGGGAGGTGTCTTTCGGGTAGAGGTCAGCGGAGTTCCACCTGGTCTGGGAAGTTATTCCCAGGGAGATACCCGTCTTGACAGCCGTCTGGCTTCCGCCCTAATGGGGATCCCGGCTATCAAAGGTGTGGAGATTGGACTGGGATTTGAGGCATCGAGCTTTCCGGGATCGCTGGTCCACGATGAGATTATTGTGGCCGAAGATGAACTCCGCCGGACCACCAATCGGGCGGGGGGCATTGAGGGAGGGGTAAGTAACGGTGAGAAGATAATTATCCGGGCCTCAATGAAACCGATCCCGACTCTGGGAAAGCCCCTGAAAACCGTGGATCTGAAGACCGGAGAACCGGCTGATGCCGCCCGGGAACGGGCCGATGTCTGCGCGCTCCCCGCCGCCTCGGTGGTGGGTAGAGCGATGGCAGCCCTGGAACTCGCCCGGGCCTTCCTGGAGAAGTTTGGAGGGGATAGTATGGAAGAGATTGCCAGGAACTATACCGGTTATCTTGGGGGGGTAAAATTATTATGATTTTTTTACCACAAAGGACACGAAGAGCACGAAGTTTATTATTACAGAAATAATTGCGTATAGATCTATATCCCTCTAATGAATATTTTTAAGATCAGGATCTATACAATTACTTTCAGGTTGATCTTGGAATTTTTAGTTCTTCGTGAACTTCGTGTTCTTCGTGGTTATTAAGTATGTCAAAACCAGTAAAAAATATTGTCCTCTTCGGTTTTATGGGGACCGGCAAATCCGCCGTTGCCGGTCTTCTTGGTGAGCGATTGCATTATCCGGTAGTGGAGATGGATGATCTGATCGAGGAACGAGAAGGGATGTTGATCAGTCGTATCTTCACGGAGAAAGGAGAGGCCTATTTTCGCCAGCGTGAGCGGGAATTGGTTAAAGATCTATCCCGGGAGGGCGGGAAGATTATCGCCACCGGCGGGGGCGTGGTCTTAAATCCGGATAATATCCGGGACTTTGAGAAGACCGGGATTGTCTTATGCCTGACTGCCCGCCCGGAAGTTATTCTGAGCCGGGTAGAGAATGAGACTCACCGCCCGCTTCTGGAGGTGGAGAATCGCCTGGAGAAGATCAAGAAGCTGCTTGCCGCGCGCCGTCCATTCTATGACCGGATCAAAGACAGGATTGATACATCTGATTTGAGTATTGAAGAGGTGGGGGACCGGATATTGTTTCTATATAACCGAATTAAGAATGGGGTGGGAATGACGAAATCCGAATGAGGAATGACGAAAGAATGACTAAAATCCAATTAAGCCCTGAAAAGTGCCCACGGCACTTCGGGGCAAAAATGCCGAAAAATGACAAATGGAAAAGAGAGAAAGACAAATCCGCCTCCTGTTTATTCCTCCAAATCTGAAGATAATAAATACGAACTAATGTATATCGGAGAAGGGGGCAAGAGAATTTATGACCTGGAGGAACGTACTGGGAAATTTGGCGAGAATATCATTGAATTTGCTAAAATAATTCCCCGAAATGTAATTACAATCCCATTAATTGGCCAGCTAGTCAAAGCAGGAACAAGTGTTGGAGCGAACTATTGCGAAGCTGATGATGCGGAATCTAAGAAAGATTTTAGACATAAAATAGGTATATGTAAAAAAGAATCCCGGGAGACCAGATTCTTCCTCAGGATGATAGTGAAAGCTGTTTCATCACTTGCGAGAAATGCGTCCCCTCTAATTCAGGAAGCAAAGGAGTTGAATCTAATCTTTGCCGCGATCAGGAGAAAGGTTTCCTGATCATTTTTCGGTGAGGATTGCGAGGCTATTTTGTCATTTGTCATTGAAAATTCGTCATTCTTTCGTCATTCCTCATTCGGATTTCGTCATTTAATTTATATCCTCTTACAGTGAGATTAAATCAAGCATATAAACATCTCTACCTTTTTATCTCCGTATTCATCATAGGCTTCACATCACTCTCCGCCCAGATCGTCTTCCTCCGGGAGCTCCTGGTACTCTTCTACGGCAATGAACTCTCTATTGGTGTGGTTCTAGGGTGCTGGCTCTTCTGGACCGGGATAGGGAGCCTGTTCCTGGGGCGGCTGGTCGACCGGTTCCGTTCCCCGGCCATCATCTTCTCATTCCTCCAGATTCTTCTGGCCATCGCACTGG
>Ga0207996_1001060_pt1 | contig 20834 bp, 18 predicted proteins | sample AntAceMetag02UKG_FD_184773 | JGI IMG/M metagenome (GOLD analysis project Ga0207996, IMG submission 184773) | Saline lake microbial communities from Ace Lake, Antarctica - Antarctic Ace Lake Metagenome 02UKG (SPAdes) (version 2) | ecosystem: Environmental > Aquatic > Non-marine Saline and...
GGCTACAAGGGGCGGACGGGTATCCATGAATTGCTGGTGGTCACCCCGGCTCTTGCCGAGGCGGTCCGGACCGCTGTGCCGCCGGCCGAACTTCGCCGGATGGCGGTCGCCGTCGGCTTCCGCGACATGCTCGATGATGGCACGGACAAGATTTTGGCGGGTGTGACGTCTGTGGCGGAAGTGCTGCGTTCCGCCGGCGCCCGCCGAGAATAGGATCGATGCGCAGGGATGACGACGTTCGAATACAAGGGATTTGATGCCTCCGGGCGCGCCAAAAGCGGTCTGATCGAGGCGGCCGACCTGAAAGACGCCCGCAAGCGCCTGGCGGCGCAGGGACTCCTCCCGGAAACGCTTCAGGCGGTGGGGGGCAAGGCCGCCCGTCAGACGGCCGCCCGTTCGGCTTTTCTGTCCGAAGTACGCACCATGTTTTACCGCGAGTTGGCGGCGTTGCTGGGCTCAGGCGTTGCCATGGTGCCGAGCCTGGATGTGATTTTGCAGGCACCGGAGCTCGACAAGGCGCGGTCACTTCTGGCCGCAGTCCGCGACCGGGTGCGGGAAGGCTGGCCTCTCAGTGCGGCCATGGCTGAGGTGTCGTCTCAGGTTACCCCGTTCGAGCAGTCGGTGATGGAAGTGGGCGAACGCACCGGCGGCATGAATGAAGCGCTGGATCGTCTGGCAGGCTTTCTGGAAGAGCAGGAGAAACTGCGCGAGAAGCTGATGACGGCTCTGCTGTATCCCTGCATCGTGGTGATCCTGGCGGTCGTAATCGGCGGCCTGGTGCTGGTCTTCATGCTCCCGATGGTGCAGCGCCTGTTTGCCGAAACCCATTTGAAGCTCCCGCTGCTGACGCAGGTGATGTTGGTGGGCGGTCGTGCGCTGGGTCTTCTGCTGCTGCTGCTGGCGGCGGGCACTGGCGCGGGGATCTCCTGGTTGCGTCGCCGTCTCCGGACCGATAAGGCCTTGCGCATCCGGATGGATCAGCGGTTGTTTTCTATTCCGCTGGTCGGCGGCGGATGGCGCGATCTGACCAGTCTCCGTTTTGTGCGGGTGCTGGGACTGTTGCTGGAGCGGGGTGTCGGATTGATTGAGAGTGTGCCGATGGCGGGCCGGGCCTCCGGCAGCGCCTGGCTGGCCGAATGCGCGCGTCGTGAAACTGAGGCGATGGGCGAGGGAAAACCCCTGGTCGAGGTAATTCGCGGAATCCGTCCACTGCATCCTTCGCTGGCGGCCTGGGTGCAGGCCGGCGAGGCCGGCGGCAATCTCCCGAGCCTGCTCGATAATGCGGCCCAGCGATTCCAGCAGAGCTGGGACCGGCTGGCCTCGCGCGGGATGCTGCTGCTGGAAATCGGAATGACGCTGGTGGTCGGTCTGTTTGTGACCTTGATTGCGCTGGCGGTTCTGCTGCCGGTGATGCAGATGAATAAAGGAATCATGCCGTGATCTGGTGGGTATATAATCTTCTGTTTCCTGTGGCGTTTGCCTTTCTGCTGCCGCATTTCATCCTGCGGATGCTGCGGCGCGGCGGGTACGGCCGCGATTTCGGTCAGCGGTTCGGGCGCTATCAGGCCGTCGAGTCCGCGTTGCTGGCCGACCCGGGACGGCCCATCTGGATCCAGGCGGTCAGCGTGGGCGAACTGGCCGTGGCTTTTTCCTTTATGGAAGAGGTTCGCCATCGCGATTCCTCCATCCGGTTTGTCCTGACGACGAACACCTCCACGGGCCATCACCTGGCGCTGAAGAGGATTCAGGCGCCGGATGTGACCCTGTACTTTCCGATGGATGTACCCTGGGTGATGCCGCGGGTGCTGCGCCGGATCCGTCCTTCGGCCGTGGTGCTGGTCGAAAATGAGATGTGGCCCAATCTGATTCGCTATGCCCGGAAGCAGGGCATTCCATCGATCATGATCAACGGCCGGATCTCCGCGCACTCATTCAAGGGGTATCAGAAGGTCCGCTTCATCACGCGCAGGCTCCTGCCGCAGATCCACTGGTTCTGTGTGCAAAGCACAGCGGACCGGGATCGTTTGCTCGCACTGGGGGCCCCTGCGGATCGCGTGGAGATGACCGGCAGCGCCAAATATGATCTGGAGAAGACGCCTCCTGAGGCGATCCGACGCGCACGGGCTGTGCTCACCAAAATCGGGGTCAAGGAGACCGACCCGGTTCTGCTGGGCGGATCGACCTGGGCGGGGGAGGAAGAGGTTCTGCTGGATATTTATCGGAAGGCCCGTCGCACCCGGCCCAACCTGATGCTGGTACTGGTGCCCCGTCATGCCGAGCGTCGCGAGGAGGTGCTGACCCAGATCCGGGAGCGTGCATTTACGGTTTGCCAGCGCAGCCGGTTTGCCGACGATGCAGAACCGCTGGCGGCGCGTCCGGATGTGCTGTTGGTCGACACCACGGGGGAGCTGCGCGGGTTCTATGCCGTCTCCGACCTGATCTTTGTAGGCAAGAGCCTGACTCAGACCGGTGGGCAGAATCCCATCGAGCCCGCGAAAGACGGTAAACCCATTCTGGTGGGGCCTCACATGGAGAACTTCCCCACCATTTCCCAGGATTTCCTTGAGGCCAAGGCCTATGTCCAGGCGGGCAATGCCCAGGAGCTGGAAGCGTTGATTCTGGACCTGCTTGATCATTCCGCCGAGCGGGTCCGCCTCGGTCGTGCCGCGTCCGATCTGATTACTCAGAAGGCCGGTGCGATTTCTCTGATGGCAGACCGGGTGTTGTCTGCCCGCCGGATGTAGCCGTGGCGATCTGAATCGACTAGAGGCTTATAGGTCGGGGGCGCGGCAAGACGGATCTGTTTCACATTGTCGCGGACGTTTGCACCGGTGGTGGCTGGATCGGATGGGGAGGTGGGGTTGCATGGGCGAAGAAGCGGGGTATCTTCTTATCCATAAAGAAAGAGGAGCACGACATGAGTTTTACAATCAACCTGGGTGCCACAGCCCCCGAATTCAGTTTGCCGGCGACCGATGGCAACACCTATTCCCTGAAGGATTTTCAGGACGCCGATGTCCTGGTGGTGTTTTTCACCTGCAACCATTGTCCGTATGTTTTCGGCTCGGATGAGGTGACGCGGCAGACGGCCGACAAATTTAAGGACCGGGGGGTTCAGTTTGTCGGGATCAATGCCAATAGTCAGAACACCTATGTGGAAGATGACTTCGATCATATGGTCGAACGGATGAAGGAGCATCGTTTCCCCTGGGTCTATCTGCGGGATGAGTCGCAGGACGTCGCCCGGGCCTATGGCGCCTTGCGGACGCCTCATTTCTTCGTGTTTGATCGCGACCGCAAGCTGGTCTATACCGGCCGCGGTGTCGACCAGCCGCGGGACACATCCAAGATGACCATCAACGACTTGGAGCGGACCCTGGAGGAGCTGACTTCAGGAAACCCCGTCAGTGTGCCCCAGACCAATCCCATTGGCTGCAATGTGAAGTGGGACGGTCAGGATGCCCACTGGATGCCGGCGGACGCCTGCGACCTGGTACTCTAGGTCGCAGCCTGCTACTTACGGATCCGCAAACACGGCCTGCAGGAATAGGCTGCCATGGGCATCCAGATTGGTTGTCGCCACCCATGAGGGAAGTGCACTGGTCGCACAGTAGGTCAGCAGATAGGTCTCCGCGGGCGGGAGGTTGGTATCTGAGACATAGACCAGTGGTTCATTTTGATCCTGATAGGTGTAGGTGAGAGAGACGATTAAATCACTTCCTGCTGCAAGCGAAAGAGGGGCATCCAGATCCACCAGATGGTATCCCCGCTGTTTCAATGTGACCGTTTGGCTGGCAAGAAGGTTGGTTGGATTCAGTTGGGCATCCATCCCGCTATACAGATCGATACTGACTTCCTCATTCGGGTTCACGGTGACCCATCCGATGGCTTTCAGTTCGCCACCGAACAGTGAGGGGAAAACCGCATAGCCTTGCGAATCCTGTCCCCACATGGATGAGCCGGTTGTTTGAAACGCGGTTGTCATCAAGTCGAAGCGAGTCAAGGCACCCGTGTGTGTCAGAAGCCCCGGCCAGTCATAGCCTGCGCTTGATGCCGCCTCCAGGGTATAGAACAGATCTCCGCCCTGCATGAAAGTTTGGTCCTCATATGCAATCCAGTTATACCCGTTGCTGTACACCTGGGTGCCAAGGCTTTCTTTGATGAGCCAGGCTCCGGGAGCAGGGGCTCCCGCGACAGGGAATTCATCATCCCAGCCGATCACGGTGATGGCATGGTTGAGGCGGGGTTCGAGGTTTTCGCGCGGATTATAGATGCAGCAGGTATTCGTGTCATAGAATGTCAGGCCGCTGACATCTGGGAAATCTGCAGAAAGCACCAGCATATAACTTTGAATGGATCCGTATGACAGAATAGTTTCTTTTGCCGCGGCACGGAATTCGGCCAGAGCCGTGTAGTCGTCCGGATCAAATTCATATGCCCCTCGAAGGAGGAACCCCGCAACAGGAGGACTCGGATTGCTCCAGACCAATAGATTGTGTGCCGTCATGTCTGCCACAGGGATCAGAGAATCAGATTCAAGCACAGGGCCGACGCCTGTCAGGAGATAGTCCAGCAGCCAAAAGACCTGTCCTCCGCCCCAACCGTTTGAGTTGTTAGGAGCAAGGTAGCCGTACGTGGTGGGTGGGTCCGTCACAAATAGGGGGATGTCCAGTTCATCGCCATAGTAGGTATAACAGGGCTCATTATAGTGCAGAGGAGGCTGCCCAACAGCATTCCCAAGGTGCCAGGGGGAGAAGGAGGATGCGGCGGCATTCGGGTCTGTGGTGATTCCTTGTTTTAAGAGACTGCCCTCAAAAACAGCCATGGCTGACATGGCCCAGCAAATGCCGATGGAATTACCCGGGTCGGGACTGCCATCGGGTCGGTTCCCAATCTGGCTTTTTACCGGCGTGACCCATCCCTGATCTCGCGCATCGAACCGTGAAGGCACAGGGTTCGTCGGCGGAGTTTCCAACACGCGATAGAAAAACGGTACTTCCGCCGACATGACCGTTGAATCGGCCAGTACGCTTTCGAAATTCTGCCAACCCTGAGTAGGACTCAAAAGGGGAGCCCACTGGATCCAGTTGGTCGTACCCGGTGTGGCGCCACTCCAGTTCAGGATTCCGGACTGGAGGGAGTCGATCTGCAATTCGGCCTGCGCCGATAAGGGTAGCGCTAGGACTAGAATGGCTATTCGCATATGGAGTCTCTGTATCCAGAACATCGGTCAACCTCCTGCATTCATAGGCTACGCAAATGGCGGGTCGTGTCAAGACCCTGGGAGAATGGCTCTGGAGCGGCGCAGGATGCTTACATGCCTAATACGAGCCGCACGCGCGGATCGCCATCCAGGGAAAGGATGGTGTTCCCAATCCACTTGATCGAGGCGTCACCAATGGTGACAATTTTGCCGCCTGCACGGGTGAGAGGGATATCACCCAAGGAAAGAATTTGTCCGCCGATGCGGGTGATGGCGACATCTCCCACAGAGATGATCTTTCCTCCCGCCCGCATCAGGGAGGTGCCACTGATTCCCGTGATGGTGGGGCCGACGCGAATAACGGCGCCTGAAGGCGGTATCACGCCGGAGATCTTTCCCTTCAGGGTGAGGATTACACGCACTTGATTGGGGAGGCTCACTTCAATTCCGGTCACCTCCAGTTGCTGTGCGGGACTGGAGATGACGAAGGCCATCAAGCAGGAGATCATCAGGAGGAATTTCATCTTCGGCTCCTTCGGTTGTTTGGGATTAGCTCAGGACTTCGACGAGGCGGCGAATGCGGTCAGAATCGAGGGCGTTGGCCCAGTGTCCATCCTGCTTGAACGCAGATCCGACAATGAAGGCGTCGGCGAAAGGCAGGTAGTCGACCAGATTGTCCGGCGTGATGCCTGAGCCCACCAGAACAGGCAGTCGGGTACTGCTGTGCACCGCCTGCAATTCCTTGGCGCTGGCGGATTCTCCGGTGGAGGCGCCTGTCAGAATCAGGCCATCTGAAAGAAAATATTCCGCGGCGTGGGCCGTTTGCACGATGTCGACGTCAGCTGTCACCGCGTGGGCCGAGTGCTTCTTTTTGATGTCTGTGAACACCGCTATGTCCTCGGCGCCGATGGCTTTGCGGAACCGGAGGAGGTCTCCCGCACAAGAGTCCATATAGCCCTCATCGGCGACATGCCCGAAGACAAAGGCCTCCGCCCGGATGAAGTCCGCCCCGGCGGAGAGTGCGGCAGACAGCGCCTGTCGGTTGCCGCCGGCGAGAATCTGGATGCCCAGAGGCAGGGAGGGAACGGCCTGTTTGACCGCATGAGCCAGAACCGACATCGCGGCCGTGATCTCGGGGCCGGGATTCTGCACATAGGGGATGTCGTGCATATTTTCGATCATCAGGGCATGGATGCCGCAGGACCGATAGACTTCCGCCTCCGCCAGAGCCTGCTCCAGAATGGGATCCATGCCACCGCTATGCTGCGGGGTGGCGGGAAGGGCCCGTACATGAATCATGCCGATCACCGTATGAGGGCGGTCTCCAAATATACGCTGAAACACAGGGGTTTTCATATGGAGGGTTCCCTTTGTTGCGGTCCGGTGGTACCGGCCTGCTTTTATTTGGACTTTTTCCACCCCGTGGAGATATCCCCTTCGAGGATACGGCGCTGGATATTGACAAGGTCTTTCTTCAGGCGCGCGGGAATCTGATCTTCAAAATCATGGTAGGGGGCCAGGCCGACTCCGTGGTTGTCCAGATTGCCGACATAGAGCGTACCGCCCCAGAACTGGTTCTCCAATGCGGCGGTGACCACCTGGCTGACCGCGCGGTCCATCCGTTTGAGGCAGGATGTCAGCAGGATGTCCTGTTGATCCGCTAGCGTATAATACTGATCGGTATCCACCCCGATGGCCCACTTGCCGTATTCCTTTGCAGAGGCAATCGCACCGTTTCCCGTGATGGAGCCCACACCAAAGATGACATCGGCGCCGTCATCCAAAAATTCTTCTGCGAGGGCTTTGCCCCCATCAAAGTCATTAAAGGAGCCGACATGGCCGCCCAGAATGCGCACGGACTTGTTTTTGATCTTGTTGAAGTGTTCAGCCCCCTTGCGGAATCCCACCACAAACTGATTCACGCTGTCGACATCCATGCCGCCCACCCAGGCTACGGCGGGATCCTTGGGGTCCTGGAGGTAGGCCCAGGCGGCGGCCAGATAGCCGGCGGGAAAGGCGCATTCATCCACCTGGAAGCTGAGCGCCCGGACATTGTGAGGGGGCGTCGGGTCCGTCACATCCACGCAGGCGAAGAGGGTGTGGGGGTATTCCTTGGCCACGACTTCGATGGGTTTGGCCATCCGGTATCCTATTCCTATAAGGAGGCGGTAGTCCCGCTCGGCATAGGCCGCCAGCTTGCGTTCGAAGTGCTCCGGCATGGTGGTCTCACAGAACTGGACGAAAATGGGGGCATCTGCATACATCAGGGATTCAATGCCCTCGCGGCAGGTCTGATTGAAGGACTGGTCGTTAAACGTGCCTCCGTCGGACAGCATTGCCACCCGCATGGGGGCGGTCTGGTCCGGGGCGGCCTGGACGGGTTTCGCAGGCTGCAGCACGAGAATCAGCAGGAAAAGGGCGGTCGAGAGGCGAATCAGATGGTTTCTCATAACAGAAATTCCCGTAATAACAGTCGGTTGAATAATATCAGTCAATAAGCCTAGCGCAGGAGACCCGCGAATGCACGATATTTTCGGGGTGGGCACAAATTTTCAGAAAATGCGAACAAGGGGGTTGCCAAGGGGCAGGGAGCTTGGTACGGTGCGCGCTTATTTGTGTATCTCGATAGAGACAAGAAAGAACGAAAAGAACGATATGCCGACAATCAATCAATTGGTGAAACAAGGCCGGACTCCCTTGCGTGCGAAGCGCAAGTGCCCCGCGTTGCATAAATGCCCGCAACGCCGTGGTGTGTGTCTCCTGGTCAAAACTATGACTCCGAAAAAGCCGAACTCCGCCTTACGTAAGGTGGCTCGTGTTCGTCTGACCAACGGAGAAGAAATCAGTGCCTATATCCCGGGCGAAGGTCACAACCTGCAGGAACATAGCATGGTGCTGGTTCGCGGCGGTCGTGTGAAGGATTTGCCGGGTGTGCGCTATCATATCGTCCGCGGCACCTTGGATTGCCTCGGAGTGGATGGTCGCCGTCGCGGCCGTTCGAAGTACGGCGCAAAAACGCCCAAAGCGGCCAAGTAGGACGGTGAGATATGAGAAGGCATAAAGCAGAACACAAAAGTTTCCCGCCGGACGCTCGTTATAACAGCTCCCTGGTGACCCATCTGGTGAACATCATCATGATCCGCGGCAAGAAGTCCACGGCTCAGCGCACCGTCTACAACATGCTCGAAGAGCTGCAGGAAAAGACCGGCGAAGAATCGCTTGTCGTGTTCCAGCGGGCACTCGACAACATCAAGCCCAAGGTTGAGGTCAAGAGCCGCCGTGTTGGTGGTGCGACCTATCAGGTTCCCATTGAAGTCGCGCCCATCCGCCAGACCAGCCTCGCGCTGCGCTGGATTGTGGATTACAGCCGCGGCCGCAAGGGCGCCTCGATGCAGCGCGCGCTGTCCTCCGAGATCCTCGATGCGTTCAAGAATCAGGGCGCCGCGGTCAAGAAGCGTGACGATACCCATAAGATGGCAGCGGCCAACAAGGCCTTCGCCCATTATCGCTGGTAATGATCGGCCGGATGGATCCGGACTGAACAAGAGGACGCCCTGTGGGGCGTCTTTTTTTTGTCCCCGGTTGCGGGCGGCCGCCGCATGAGGTGGCCGACCGGTTTTTCCATGGTGTGGAAACATTTTTTCCATGCCATGGAAAAAGGACGAAAAAAGTTTCCATGGTGTGGAAAACCGATTACAACCTTTGCTGAGATGGATCCTATTTATCCAGAGAAAATTGCAGCCAGCTGCAACGGCCAGTGGCATCCGCGGATGCCGGTGGTGCCCCTGCGCGCCCTCTGTGTGGACAGCCGCCAGGTGAAGCCCGGGAGCCTGTTTTTTGCCCTGAAAGGGGACCGTGCGGACGGGCATGATTTTCTGGGATCGATCGTCGACGCGGGGGGCTGCGCGGTCGTTCGTGAGGATTTCCCGGTGGCGAAGCTGCCTGTAAACGGGACCTTTCTTCGTGTGGCCTGCCCCTTGACCGCCCTCGGCGCGCTGGTCGCGGCGACGCGGGTTCAGATGTCGGCCCGTGTGGTCGGGGTGACGGGCAGCATCGGGAAGACGAGCACGAAAGAGCTGATCGCGGATGTGCTGTCGGTGCTGGGAAAGACCGTGCGGAGCCAGGGGAATTTCAACAACGAGATCGGGTTGCCGCTGAGTCTGGCAGAACTGACGCGCGACTGCGCTTATGGTGTCTTCGAAGCGGGCATCAGTCATCCGGGCGAGATGGCGGTGCTGCGCGATATCCTGCGTCCGGACATCGGGGTGATGACCCGGATTGCGCCCGTGCATATCGAATTTTTTGATTCCGTGAAGGCCATCGCCGAAGAGAAGGCGGTCCTCCTGGAGCAGCTGCCCTCGAATGGATTTGCTGTGCTGGACCGGGAGGAGCCCTTTTTTGACCTGCTGACCGCCCGTTGTTCGGCGCCGGTCGTGACCTGCTCTCTGCAGGGCGCGGGCGCGGATTATGCCGGGGAAGTGCAGGCGGACGGACAGTTGCGGGTTTTGGAGACCGCCAGCGGCGAGAGGGTGCTGCTGCCTGTGCCGCCACCGGGAGCCTATATGGCAGAGAATGTGCTGCGGGCGGTCGCGGTGGCGCGGCGGTGCGGGGCCTCGTGGGAGGCGATGGCCGCCGCATTGAGCACGAGCCGGCCCGTGGGCATGCGCTGGGCGGTGGAAGCGGTCGGGAACTGGACCGTCATCAATGACGGCTATAATGCGAATCCAGTGAGTATGTGCGCAGCTCTGAAGGCGTTTACCGCGTGGCCGGTTCAGGGGCAGCGCTTCCTGGCTCTCGGGCCGATGCTGGAATTGGGCCGCCTGGAACAGTCGGAGCATGAGGCGCTGGGCCGCTTTGTGGCCGAGGGCCCCTGGGCGGGAGTCGTGATAGTGAAGGCCGAGTCACCTGCCGCCGCAGAGGCCGTGCAGGCGGGAATGCGGTCGGCGGGCTGGCCCGCGGATCGGGTGACGGTGGCGACCGACCCCACGGCGGCCGCCGCATGGCTGCGGGAGCGGATGAGCCCCGGTGATGCTTTGTTGTTGAAGGCCTCGCGCGGCGTGCGCATTGAAGAGGTCTTGAAAGAATTGAAGAAGGAATCCTGAGTCATGCTGTACTATCTGTCCTATCTGACCGACTGGTTCACACCGCTGAATGTATTCCGCTATGTGACGTTCCGCTCCTTCATGGGCGCGGGCACCGCTTTTGTTCTGTCGCTGATGCTGGGGCGCTGGATGATCCGTCGCCTGCAGACCTATGGAATAGGCCAAGTGGTGCGACAAGGGGACGAAGTGAAACTCCTCGGTCACGGAAAAAAGATGGGCACGCCGACGATGGGCGGGTTGCTGATTATTTTCACGACGGTACTATCTTCGGTTCTCTGGTGTCATACCACCAACCCGCAGGTCTGGCTGGTGGTGGCGACGATGCTCTTCATGGGCGGCGTGGGGTTCATCGACGACTATCTGAAACTGAGCAAAAAGAATACGGCCGGTCTGAAAGAATGGCAGAAGCTGGCGCTGCAGGGATTCTGGGTGGTCGTGGCTTTTGTCGTGATTGAATCGGTGCCCGGCACCCGTGAGCATGCGCGGGAGCTGATGCTGCCTTTTCTGAAGACTCCGGTGATTGTGGACATGACGATTCCGGGCGCCCTGATCTTCATGCTGCTGGTGATGGTGGGCACGACCAATGCGGTCAACCTGACGGACGGGTTGGATGGCCTGGCGGTCGGGTGCGTGAATTCGGTTTCCGCGGCCTATCTGGTGATGGCTTATGTGGCCGGTAATGTGATTTTTGCGAACTATCTGCAGGTGCCGTCGATCAGCGGCGCACACGAGCTGGCCGTGTTTTGCGGTTGCCTGCTGGGGAGCGGTCTGGGCTTCCTGTGGTGGAATGTCTATCCGGCCAAGGTCTTCATGGGGGACACCGGCAGCCTGGCGCTGGGCGGGACGATTGCGATGATCGCCATTCTGATCAAGCAGGAACTGACCCTGCTGATTGTTGGTTTTGTATTTGTTGCAGAGGCGGCCAGCGTGCTGATCCAGCGTGCCACCTGCAAAGTGTACCGCCATCGCACTGGCGAAGGTCTCCCACCGGAACGCCGGCCTTTCCGCATGACCCCCATTCACCACCACTTTGAAATCCTTTCCAAGGAGCGGGCCGAGGCGGAAGGCCGTTCCCCGGACCACGCGGAGAATTCCGTGGCCATACGGTTCTGGATTGTATCGATCGTGTGCGCCTTGCTGGGCCTTGCCACGCTCAAACTGCGCTGAGGCCTCCATGTCTGCAGGCGTTCCATTTCTGGTTTGTGGCCTGGGCCGAAGCGGCCTGGCCGCTGCCCGGCTCCTGTGCGGAGAGGGACATTCGGTCTGGGCTGTCGATGAGGGGAATTCTGCGCAGGCGCGCCGGAATGGCGAAACGCTGGAGGCGCTGGGGTGCTGCGTCCAGCTGGGGGTGGCCCTGCCGCCCGAGGGAGCATTCGGGCTGGCGGTGATCAGTCCCGGCCTGGATGTGAATGCGCCGTTTATTTCGGAACTGAAGCGCCGTGGAATTCCACTGGTCAGCGAAATGGAGTTGGGCTGGAGCCGGTTTAAGGGACGGACCCTTGCGGTGACGGGAAGCAACGGGAAGAGCAGCGTGGTGAAAGCACTGGCGGAGTGCTTTGAGGCAGAGGGGCTCTGTGCTGTGCCCTGCGGAAATTACGGCCTGCCGGTCTGTCAGGCCGTGCTGGAAACGCCGGATGCGGACTGGCTGGTGATTGAAGTGAGCTCTTTCCAACTCGAGACCTGTTCGGCCTTCCGTCCCGACATCGGATTGTTGCTGAATCTGCTGCCGAATCATCTGGATCGCCATGGGTCGATGGAGGTCTATGGCGGCCTGAAAGCGCAGTTGTTTGCGCAGCAGGGGCCGGAAGATGTTGCGCTGGCGCCTCCTGGCTGGCGAGAGAGACAGCCGTCGTCATCGACGGGGAAGGGGCGATGGATGACCTTTGGTGCCGGGGCGGACACGGATGTCCGCTTTGAGGCCGGCTGGCTGGTGGAGTCGGGTGGGGAGAGCATTTCCATCGTGGGCTCCTACTTTGATAATGAGGTTCTGGGGCCGAATGCAGCGGGTTGTTGGGGAGCGGCACGGGCGGCCAGAGTGTCGCCCGAGGCGATTCAGACAGCCCTTTGCCGGTTTGCCCCGCTGCCGCATCGCGCCCAGCCGCTCGGTGAATGGGGCGGGGTCCTTTATGTGGATGATTCCAAGGCGACCAATTTGTCGGCGATGCTGGCTTCGATCCGGATGCAGTCCCGCCCGGTTTGGCTGATTGCCGGTGGCCGTCCCAAAGAAACCGATTTTTCGGCGGCGGTTCCGCTGCTGAAGGAGCGGGTCAAAGGGGCCTTGCTGGTGGGGGAGGCCGCGCCGGCTATGGCGGCGGCCTGGGGGGAGGCCATTCCCTGCCAAATCTGCGGGACTCTGGAATGCGCGGTGAAGACGGCCCGAGAACAGGCGAAGCCGCAGGAAGTGGTTCTGTTAGCCCCGGCTTGCACCAGCTATGATCAGTTCCCATCCTACATCGAGCGAGGTGCGTCTTTTCAGAAATTCGTATCGGAAAAGGGTTGAAACCTACCTATCGGTGGGGGCATACTGATTTGTCAGATTTAGAAACCAGTTTATGAAGAAGCAAGGAGTTCGAAAATGAGGGTATCTGTTGTAGCCGGTTTGATTGTCGGCGTTCATGTGGCCGTTATTGGTTCGGTCGTGATGAGTCAAGGGTGCGTCAGCGCCCAGCGTGGCGAAAGCTCAACCACACCGTCCATGGTGGAGGCCCCGCCCCCGCCGGTCCTGGCCCCGTCCGCTTCGGTCGTGACCCAGCCGGTTTCCGTGGAGCCGATCTCCTTCCCGCAGATCCAGCCTCCTGTGACACCGGCCCCCATGAAAACCTCCGTGGCCGCTGAGAATGTCTATGTCATCAAGTCCGGCGATTCTCTCTCGAAGATCGCCGTGTCCCATGGCGTGAACGCCCGCGAATTGGCTGAACTGAACCAGATCACGGATCCGAACAAAATCCGCATCGGCCAAAAGCTGATTCTGCCGGATTATTCAAAACCGTCGACCTCGCAGCCGAGCGCCAAGAAGGCCTCCGCCGCCAAAGCGCCTGCTTCGAATAAAGCGGCCGTCGCAGCCGGCGATGCCTATGTGGTGAAGTCGGGCGACGCTCTTTCGAAAATCGCGGCGCTGCACGGGATTAAAACCAAAGAGTTGATGGCGGCGAACCAGATCAAGGATGCCAACCGGATTCGCATCGGTCAGAAGCTGGTGATTCCCGGTGCGGCGGCCAAGGCAGATGCTCCGGTCCAAAAGGAAGAAGCCGCTTCGAAGAAGGCGCCGGCTGTTGAAATAGCCCCGCTGCCGGCTCCAGTGGTCGCGGCTCCCGCCCCGGCCCCGGTGGTTAATACCCCGGTGGTGCAGGAAGATCAGGAAGCCATGCTGGATTACACGGTTCAAGAGGGCGACACCGCCGAAGGCATTGCCCGACTGTTTGTCGTGCGCAAGGTTGACATCCTGCGCGTGAATCAGATTCCGGCCGGTTCCGATGTGAAGCCTGGCCAGAAAATCAAGATTCCCCCGTCCAGCCTGTAATCTGAAATGCCCTTCGGGGCAGGATATGGACGCCCGGCCCGAAAGGACCGGGCGTTTTGTCGATAAGGAGTGATTCCGTGCGAGCAAGCACAATTCTGATTCTGGTGGTGGCGCTGCTGGTCCTGTTCGGACTGGTAATGCTGGAAAGCACCAGCGGGTTTCAGGGGGAAAAGCTCTTTGGGGATTCCAACCACTTTACTCATCGCCAGATGGCCTGGCTGGTGGTGGGACTCATCGCCGCATTTGCGGCCAGCCGGATGGATTATCATAACTGGCTGAAACTGGCCTGGCCGATTCTCGGGGTGACTCTCGTGTTGCTGGCACTGGTCTATGTGCCGGGGATCGGACTGAATATCAAAGGCAGCGCCCGCTGGATCCGGCTTCCGTTCGGTCTGACATTTCAGCCGTCTGAACTGGCCAAGTTCGCAGCGATTAATGCCCTGGCCGTGTGGTTCGGGACCAAACGGAGAAAGCGAACCGGCCTGGTCGGCGGAATTTTGATTCCGGGTGCCATTCTCGGTTCGCTGCTTGTCCTGATTGTGTTCGAAACGGATTTCGGTGCCACGGTTTTGATCGGGGCAACCGGAGGCCTCATGATGTTCGTGGCCGGGGCGCCCATCGTGTATCTGATTCTGGCTGGGGGCCTCGCGACCGGCGCACTGGCCGGCATGATTGCCAAAAACCCGGAACGCATGGGCCGCATCATGGCCTTTATGGATCCCGAAAAATACTCCCAAGGGGAGGGCTTCCAGCTGATGAATGCACTCTATGCCTTTGTGGTCGGCGGCGCTACAGGTGTCGGATTCGGCGGCAGTCTTCAAAAGCAATTTTATCTGCCTGAGGCGCATACCGATTTCATTTTTGCCATCATCGGGGAGGAACTTGGAATTGGAGCCTCCCTCGGCGTGGTAATCCTATTTGTCATATTTTTGCTGTGTGGACTGCGGATCAGCGGGCGGGCATCGGATGTGAGCGGCCGGCTGATGGCGTTTGGCATCACGATTCTTATCAGTCTGCAGGCCGCCATCAATATTGGGGTGGTGACCGGCCAGCTTCCGACTAAGGGAATTCCGCTGCCCTTCATCAGTTTCGGCGGGACCAGCCTGATGGTCACGCTGTTCATGACGGGGGTGCTGCTGAACATCGCCAGTCAGGGGAAGCGCCCGCGCCGCCGCCGATCCAAATAGACCGAGAGCGCTCTTGCGCTATGGGGCATCCGCGGGTATATTCGCGGCCTGTTTGTTAGAAAAAGGAGTCCAAAATGGCAACAAAAAGTAAAAAAGTTTTAGATGCAGTGGTCAAAGATATCAAGTTGGCCCCTTTCGGCCGCAGGGAAATGGAATTGGCCGAGCATGAAATGCCGGGACTGATGTCAGTCCGGGCCGAATTTGCCAAGAGCAAGCCGCTCAAGGGCGCCCGGATTGCGGGTTCCATCCACATGACCATTCAGACGGCGGTTCTGATTGAAACACTCCAGGTGCTTGGCGCTAAGGTCCGCTGGGCCAGCTGCAACATCTTCTCAACCCAGGACCACGCGGCCGCAGCAATCGCCGTCACCGGCACCCCGGTCTTCGCCGTCAAGGGCGAGACGCTCAAGGAGTATTGGGATTATACCGATCGTATTCTGGATTGGGGGAACCAAGTCCCCAACATGATTCTGGACGATGGTGGCGATGCTACGTTGTTTGTTCATCTGGGTGTCAAAGCGGCCAAGGAAGGCTTGAAGGTTCTCGACGGACCCTATGAGAGCGAAGAGGAAGAAGTCCTTAAGAAGCAGGTCCGTAAGGCCGTGAAAAAGAATCCCGACCGTTTCCTTAAGATGGAGAAGAGCATCAAGGGGGTTACAGAAGAGACCACGACGGGCGTGCATCGCTTGTATCAGATGGCGACCCGCAAGGAGCTGCTGTTCCCGGCCATCAACGTGAACGATTCTGTCACTAAGTCCAAATTCGACAACATCTATGGCTGCCGCCATTCGCTGGTCGACAGCATTATGCGCTCCACCGATGTGATGATTGCCGGCAAGGTGGCTGTGGTTGCCGGGTATGGCGATGTGGGTAAAGGGTCCTGCCAGTCCCTCAAGGGCCAGTGCGCTCGCGTGATTGTGACGGAGATCGATCCGATCTGTGCGTTGCAGGCCGCGATGGACGGCTATGAAGTCATGACGATGGATGAAGCTTGCTGGCTCGGTGATATCTTTGTCACCACGACCGGCTGCTGCGATGTCATCACCGCGAAGCACATGACCAAGATGAAGGATCTGGCGATTGTCTGCAACATCGGTCACTTCGATAGCGAAATTCAGACCGCTGCGATGAAAAAATACCGCTGGGAAGAAATCAAGCCTCAGGTGCACCGCATTTGGACGAAGAAGGACAGCTCCATTCTGCTGCTGGCGGAAGGCCGTCTAGTCAATCTGGGTTGTGCCACCGGCCACCCCAGCTTTGTGATGAGCAACAGCTTCAGCAATCAGGTGCTGGCGCAGATTGAGCTGTTTACCAAGCAAGATCAGTATCCGATCGGCGTGTACACGCTGCCGAAGCATCTGGATGAGAAAGTGGCACTTCTCCATCTGGGCCATCTCGGCGTCGAACTGGATCATCTCACGCGCAAGCAGGCCGCCTATCTTGGGATTTCCAAGAATGGTCCCTTCAAGCCGGATACCTACCGGTACTAAATCCGATGCGGGAGAATTCTTCCCATTCGCAGGACGGGGCGCTTCTGGCGCTCCGTCTTTTCTTTTCGAGGGCGGCATGAAAACAGCATTGCAGGGATACCTGCCGGACGAATTGAAGGCGCTTTGTCAGGAGGCTGGACAGCCCGCCTTCCGGGCGAAGCAGCTCTGGCAATGGCTCCAGGTGCAAGGGGCTTCCGATTGGGCTGACATGGGCAATCTGCCCCGCGCCTTGAAAGAGGCGCTGGACGCGACCACTACGCCGGCGCCGCTTCGCGCGGTGAAGGAATCGGGCGAAGCCAGCGGCACCCGCAAATGGCTGTTTGCTTTGGAGGACGGGGAAACGCTCGAGACCGTGCTGATTCCGGCACGGGACCGCAACACGGTTTGTGTGTCGTCGCAGGTGGGCTGCAAAATGGGGTGTGTGTTCTGCGCCAGTGGCAAAGGTGGATTCGTGCGCGGTCTGTCCGCCGGGGAGATTGTGGCGCAGGTCCAGCTCGTTGCCGGCGCCTTGGGCAAACGGCCCGACAATGTGGTGTTCATGGGGATGGGCGAGCCCTTCGACAACTACGATGAAGTCCTTCGCGCGGTGCGGATCCTGAATCATCCAGAGGGATTGAATATCGGTGCCCGGCGCATGACGCTGAGCACCAGCGGGGTGATTCCGGGTATCCAGCGGCTGGCGGGGGAAGGGATCCAGGTGGAGCTGTCGGTTTCGCTGCATGCCCCCAATCCGGAGGTCCGCCGCCGCCTGATGCCCATAGAGAACCGCTACCCCATGGAAGAACTGCTGGAAGTCTGTTCGGCGTATACGGCGCAGACCAAACGCCACATCACGTTTGAGTACACCCTTATCAAGGGGGTCAACGACAGCCTGCAGGATGCCGAGGAACTGGCGACCCGGCTGCGGCCGTTTCCCTGCCGGATCAATTTGATTCCTCTGAGTCCTGTCGATGAGTTTGAAGGGGATGCGCCTTCTCGTTCTGCCATGGAAAGCTTTCTGCGGACGGTCGAGCGCCGCGGAGTCGAAGGGACGTTGCGGGACTCCAAAGGCAAGAATGTGGATGCGGCGTGCGGTCAGCTCCGGCGACGCTCTCAACCCTGAAGCGGGCGGCGTTCGCCTATTCTCCGGGGTCTGCGGGGAGCTTGGTGCTGAGCAGGTGCTGGATAAATCCTTCGCGATAGTCTGCATCGACGAGCCGCCGGGAGGGGTTATCCAGTTTAATGAGCGGGATGCCCACCTCGCCGACCGGTGTCGCCACCACCGCGACCCGGTCTGGGCCTTCACCGGAGAACCCTTGTAGCGTCCCTTTGTAGAACACCCCGTTTTTTCGGCGGAGCTCGACGGGATCATTGAGTTTGTAGAGCGGTTCCCGGGTGTCGAGCTGCTGACGGAGTCTGCTCTCCGCCTGTCTCTTTTTAGTTTCAAATGCTGCCCGGTCGGCGTTCGCCTGCTGGGCGGCGATTTCTTCCGCCGTAGGGCCGGGCGGGGGAACCGGCTCATCCGCCGGTGCCGGTATGTTCACCTCAACAGCAGGGGGGGGCGACTCAACTTCGAGGGTCTCCACCACCGCCGGTTGGGCGATCGGTTCGTCCGCCGGGAGGAAGGGCTGCGGCGCCTTTGGTTTTGGCCAGAACACAAAGGTGAGGATAATCGCTGAGGAAATCACACCGCCTAGAAGGCTGATGGCGATAAATTTGTTATCGGCGAACCAATTGCGCCCGGCCGCCTTCTCGCCGGTGTTGAAGTTGTAGCCGCACTGGACGCACAGCACGGCGGAGCGATCCACCTGCGTCTTGCAGGAAGGGCAAGCTTTGCCGGCGTTCAGCGTGGGAGCATCATGGAGAACCGTCAGTTCCGAGGCGTTGTCCGAAGGGGCGGCCACGGTGTTCTGTTTCCCGCAATGGGGGCAATCTACCAGGAGGATTCCGCTTGAAATGTCGAAATCAAATGTCTTGTCACAGAAACTGCATTGGATCGGGACGAACATGGCGGTTTTCCTCCAGGATTGTGAATTATCCGATTTCCTTGTCCAGTTTGGCGATGAGATCGGGGATCAAAATGCGCACCTGTTCCATGCTGTCGCGCTCGCGCAGCGTGACGGTGCCGTCTTCCAATGTGTCGAAATCGACGGTGACGCACCAGGGAGTGCCGGCTTCGTCCATGCGGCGATAGCGGCGGCCGATGGCGCCGGACTGATCCCAGAAGCAGTTCCAGCGGCGCTGAAGCGTCTCGAAGATCTCTCGGGCTTTCCCGTAGAGTTCAGGCTTGTTCTTCACGAGTGGGAAGACGCCTAGTTTGATCGGGGCGATGGCCGGATGGAAGCGCATCACGGTCCGCACGTCGGGTTTACCTTTGGCATCCGTGAGGGTTTCCTCTTCATAGGCGTTGCAAAGGAGTGCCAGGGCCAGGCGGTCCGTACCGGCAGAAGGCTCAATGACATGCGGGATGTATTTCCCATCGAAGAGTTTCATGACAAAGTCGGTGGCTTCCTGCTCGGATTTGCCGCGGCTTTCCCAATCCGCGACCACCTTCTTTTGGAAGGCTTCCTTCTGACCGTCATCCAGAGCTTTTACTGCGGTCTTGAGGGCTTCGTCGAAGACTTCCATGCTCTTGCCGGAGTGTTTCTGGTGCTGGCTGAGATCGAAATCGGAGCGGGCAGCGATGCCCTCGAGTTCCTGCACGCCGAACGGGAAGGCATATTCGATGTCCACGCAGGCGCGGGCATAGTGGGCCAGTTCGTCGCCGACCTGCGACGTCAGCTCCAGGTCCGCATCGGGCAGACCGATGGCACGATAATAGGCCAAGCGCTGTTCAACCCAGTAGCGGTGCCAGACTTCCCAGCCCCAGCTGTCTTGCGGGGTTCCCTTCAGATCCGGGCTGTCCTCCAGCGTGGTGACCTTTCCACAGATCAGCTCAATGGCTTCATCCGGTTGGATAAAGAACTCCAGTTCCATCTGTTCGAATTCACGGGACCGGAAGGTATAGTTGCGCGGGTTGATCTCGTTCCGGAAGCTCTTGCCCATCTGGGCGATGCCGAAGGGGACCTTCTGGCGCGAGGTGGCGAGCACATTGTTAAACTGCGCAAAAATAGCCTGCGCGGTCTCCGGGCGCAAGAAAGCGACGTTCGAGTCGTCTTCCACCGGACCGACAAACGTTTTGAACATCAGGTTGAAACTGCGGGGTGCGGTCAGGTTTTTGGATTCACAGGCGGGGCATTGGATGCCTTCGGGCAGGGCAAAGGTGGAGCCTTCCTTGATCAGTTCCTTGCCCTGATCTTCGCACAGCTGATCGGCGCGGAAGCGTTTGCGGCAGTCTTTGCAGTCCACCATCGGATCTGCAAAGCTGTCGGCGTGGCCCGAGGCTTTCCAGATGTCGGGATGCATAATGATGGTGGCTTCGAGCCCCACGACGTCTTCGCGCAGGCGGACCATGGATTTCCACCAAGTGTCTTTGATATTGCGTTTCAGCTCGCAACCAAGCGGGCCATAGTCCCAGAAGCCGTTGATACCGCCATAGACTTCGGACGATTGAAAGATGAAGCCGCGCCGCTTGCAGAGGGAGGCCAGGATTTCCATATTGATTTCTGTATTCATAATGGGGCGTATGTTGCGCCATGCGGGCAGGGGGTGTCAAGCGGAGGAACGTCTTAACCGGGATGAACCGCGGCAAACCTTTCCATGGGTTGGAAACTATTTTCCTGATTTTTCCATGGTATGGAAGAAATGTTTCCATAGTGTGGAAAACCCCCATGCGGCCGGAGCCGACATGGGGGTGGTGCTGTCCGCAATTACACTGGATCAGGGAGCCACATACGGGACGACGATGCGATAGAAATGCATCCGATCCACCGCGTTGGAATCGGTTTGGTCATTGGTGGGGCCAATTACGGTTCCGCCAACATCGGTCCAGGGGACCGGCGGGGGATCCACCAAGTTCGTCGTGAACTGCACCTGATAGACCACAGAGGTTTCTGCCACCCACCAGACTTGGGCTTCATTTGTGGTGGCTCTTACGATGTTGGTGAATACCAGATTGGTGGTGTTGGTCGGGCCATCCTGATAGAGGATGAACGAATAATCCTCCACTTCTCCATCCGAGGCGGCCCCGGTATAGGAAAGGCCTGAAGCGCTGCTTAGGCGGAAGCGGGCAAAGGTCTGGCCGGGGGTCGCACCGAGCGGTACCGGAACCGTAAGGCTGTTGCCGCCGCCGATCATCATCGAGTCGGTGGCGATTTGTTCACCGCTGTCCGCCCAGTCTCCATCCTGATTGAAGTCAATCCAAGCATTGAGAATACTGCTGGCAGAAGCCGTGACATTCAATGTGCCGTTGCT
>Ga0207996_1001062_pt1 | contig 20821 bp, 9 predicted proteins | sample AntAceMetag02UKG_FD_184773 | JGI IMG/M metagenome (GOLD analysis project Ga0207996, IMG submission 184773) | Saline lake microbial communities from Ace Lake, Antarctica - Antarctic Ace Lake Metagenome 02UKG (SPAdes) (version 2) | ecosystem: Environmental > Aquatic > Non-marine Saline and Alkaline...
GTTTCAATTTTGGCAGTTCTATCTGGGTGATGATCATTGGCATCTGGTTCTGGTCAAGCGTTACGGAAGAAATATTTGGTCGGGGCATGGTACAATCACTTCTGCAAGACCTCACCAAAATCCGCTTTCTGGGTTTAAGCCTCCCGGTCTGGATTTCAGCAATCCTCTTTGGAGCAGGGCATCTCACAGTCTTCAGATTAAGCAGTTCACCTTTTTTTGTGATGTTCATTGTCTCCAATGCCACCATTATGGGCTTACTCGCTGCTTATTACCGTGAAAAATCAGGGAGTATAATCCCCGCGATCATAGTACACATCCTGGCAAATGTATTCGGCTCACTTCCCAGCCTATTCTTCAACTAACCCAATAGCTACTGGGACGTAATCGTGATTAGTGATTAGTGACTAAAAGACTGCAGGATTGCACGACTGCAGGATTGCACGACTGCATGACTGCTCGACTGCACGACGGAGAGACTGCAGGATTGATAGATTGAAAGTCTAAACTAATAATAAACTCTTCTCTTCCTCCCTTCTACTCTGTGCTCTCTGTGGTGAAAAATCTTACATTACATTACATTCCTCGTCTCACTTCTCACGTCTCACTTCTCACGTATTGAAAATCCTCACATCTTGTCAGCCTATGGCTGATTACATTATCCGTGCTAATCCGTGTAATCCGTGGCTAAAAATCTTACATTACATTTGCTTAGTAGAAGCAGTGGACGCAGTTTCAAAATACCAGTCAAGTTCTGCCCAGTTCACTGTACACTGTTGACTTTTCACTTAAAATACTTTTACTTATCTTAATAGTAGCATTTTCCGGCTTTGTACATTCTTATCATTTATTCTTAATACATAGCAGTAAACCCCACTTGCCACTTTAGCCCCATTAGTATTTCTGGCATCCCATTCAACTACACCATCCCTGTTACATTCTGAATCAATTTTTAACTCGTTCACTTTCTGTCCCTTAATATTGTAAATCATTATAATAGCATCTGAAACACTCTCGGCTAATGAATAACCTATTTTTATAGAAATATCTCCACGCTCAGAACAATAAAACGGATTTGGATAATTCTGCTGGAGACTATTCGGAGGCGTAATAGTATTATTATCATTCTCGCACGGGACAAGTTCCACACTCAAAGGTATCGTAACTTCCGGCAACAGCGGATCATTAGTAACTAATAGGATATCCATATCATATTCTTCATATAGTTCAGGCAACCAGGAGCCATCAAGATGAAGCTCTATCCCCCCTCCATCACCACCATTAACCATTAGTGAGTTATCCTCCAATTCTATCCAGTCATTGATTTTTGCATCAGATTCTTCCTGCCATACTGGGTTATGGGCTACAATTTCCAGATCAGAATTTATTATATTTTGCCAATTGCCTTCTTCATTGAAATTCCAGTAAGCTGTTAATCCATCAGATTCCTCCCTGCTTCTATTCATATATTCCCTGATCTCTCCTTCACTTAAAGCTCTATCCCAGAACCTGACCTCATCCAGCATACCATTTAAGGCAGCAGACATACTGCCATGATCCTTGCAGGCTCCCAGATGAATATTGGTAACATTGGTAGTATATCCTCCAATTTCCTGATTAAAATCCATTGCTTTTAATTCACCGTCAATATATAGACTTGCAATCTCTTCACCCACTACTGCGGCATAGTGATGCCACTCATTTTCCGGAGGAGATTCCGTCATCAATAGTAATCCTGTACTTTGAGCCCCTTGAATACCAAACCTGGTAAACTCGGAGATATCTTTAGCCAGAAAACCTATTAGTGATCGAAAATCTCCTGTGTCATCATCCCGTTGCTCAAAGATCGGATTTACATCATTTACGATAAATCCAGGACCATCAATCCTTACCCAGGCTTCTATTGTAAATTCTTCGGTGGTAACAACTGATTCGTTCATCCTTAGATATCCACCTCCAAATTTTGCTCCCAATAATGAATTATGATAGCCATCAAGGCTCATTTCCAGTTCCAGTGTTCCTTCGCCTGTGTTTGTAAAATCTATCGAATAATCCTGGCAGCAGCCTTCCTCTAAATCTATATAATGTGTAGATGTATCTATATTTAATTCTGGCGGTGGAACAATAATTCCTGTAACAGGGATCACTTTCTCACTTTCAAGTATATCATTACTGATAATTGTAAGAGTTTCATCAATATGTCCACTTTCATAATTAATATAAGTAAGAACTACTTCTTCAATATCTCCTGGAATTATCTCTACTCCATTAAAATCTACTTCCAGATCAGGAGTGGAAGATTGAATTGAACTGATCTCCAAAAGGGCAGTTCCGCAGTTCTCAATTGATAAGACATACTCTTTTTCATATCCGGCCATCACTTGTCCAAAATGTATTTCATTTTCTCCCAGACACAAAAGGGCTGCACTAACTTCTATTCTCATCTCATAATTCCAGAAAAAACTTCCATTACTTATTGTCAGATCAAACCATAAAGGCTCCATGGATGGATAATCTGCAGCAAGATTGAAACTCAATCCTGTGATATCGTTAAGCACTTCACCTGCAGCAATCCCTGGAATAACTATCTCACTATTAATTAATTCAACATGATCAAGGTTTTGTGAATTTATTGCCAAAGTTAAATCCTCACTATACACACTACCAAGATTTTGCAATGACAGGATCATATTAACAGTATCACCAGGAACAATTTCTAATTCTCCACTCGAATTTTCACAGAAATAATCTCCCAGTATTATCCAGCTTGATTCCTCTGGAATCGGTATCCCACTCACCCACAAAGCACTTTCATCATGTAATTCCACTCCAGTGAGTGGATACTCATTATTATAGCTGTATTGAACGCCATTCACTCCCCTTTGGTCTTCTATACCAATAGTGGTAAATTGTCCGTGATTGCCATTATGATGACCGGAATAACTGCCCTGATTGGTATTGTTGAATTCCTTGTACTGAAACTTCAGGGGATTATTTCCATTTGAGCTGGGATAATAATCCCGATCATAAATAATTATTTCAAAGGTTTCCAGGCTATAATCCCAATCATTTCGCAAACGATCCCATTCGATAATTAAAAAATGCTCAGCCTGGTTGTAATAATAGTATATTGCACTATCAATATCAGTATTCACCAGATCATCCCAGAATACAGCTATTATTGGAGAAATACCCCCTTCACCAGGGATTGCCCAATTCATAAATGAGGCACTTTCTGTATATCCTGGTGCCACCCAGCCATTTGAACAGACACTCAGTACATCATAATCCTGGTCATAAAACCGCAGAGTAAAGGGCAAATCTACCTGACACACACTTCCCATATCTCCACAATCTGGTAATGATAATTCATATTCTGTATTGATCTCTATCCAATCGTATTCCACTGCCAGATATTCACTATCATACTCATCATAAATACAATAGCCGTATTCATCAGGACCTGTTGGCTCAGAAGATGAGCTTGTGCCCACATTGAATTCTAATTCCAGCTCCTGCTCAAATCCTGCCTCATTACTTAATCGAAAATATAATACAGCTTCATTCCCACCAATGTATTCCTGTAAAATCTGCAGACTCACTGGTAATATAGAACTATAAACTTCATTTGTGCCAATATTCCCGGGAAACTGGATATTATCTCCTAAAATTATCAGATTACTGCCGCTGGTCACTTCCAGAGCTATATCTGCCAGGTCTTCAGCACCGCAATTAGTCAATTCATAGCTGAGATATACTGTTTCCCCGGGTTCTGGTAGATTATTATTATCATCACTGAATTGATAACCACTGATCTCCAATTGCATCTCACTTACCGGAATTTGATAGTTGTCTTCCAGATTGATATTATTACCGGTTATGCTTATTGTGATATAATGACCAGTTTCATCATTACCTGCACCTGAATAGTGAATTGGAATATCATTAATAGCTATATTATCTCCCGCATCCAGAATTTCAATTGTTATTGATTCATCCACCTGAATATCGCTGTCATCGCAGCTTATCTCCAGAAGAATATCCTCATATTGTTGCTCTCCGTTATTAGCGAGTATAAAATTTATCATCCCGGTTTCATCAGGTTCAAAACTACCACTCAGATTCTCATCAATAAATTCCAGATTGCTGATAGTTATATCAAAACTTTCTGATATTTCTATTTCCTGCTGGAATGGATAAAAATTCCTGCCACTCACACTTAGCATATATTCATCTGAATTCAGGTCATCTATATTGAATGTGATATATCCATCTTCATTGCTCCAGGCAAAATGCTGTTCATCTGATTCGGTATTATAAAGACAACCATATAATCCCTCTGCACCATTGCCATATTGATCAATTGACCGGATGCGTATATTCTCCTGCGTCCTTGCATAAACATCTTCACATTCCACATTCAGTTCCTTGGGAATACCAACCCAGATTTCACCGGAAGGGTCTCCCATGAGATTATTCCAATAAGAAAATCTGGTTGAAGCATCATCCGGATTTTGAGGATAATTTAACCATAAAGAAGTCTTCCCTCTTGTGTGTGCAGCACCCATCGTCCGCAGGTCTTCGGCAAATAAACCATAGGCAGTGCCCATTGTATAGCAATTATTAAAACAGGTATGCGTTGCTAAGGTAGCTGTTCCCACTGCTCCGATCCCACCCCGTGGATTAGATATTGATCCAGCCCGGAGAAATGATTCACTCCGGGAGCTTCCATTTCCCGCAAAATCACCTGTCCCACAAGTACTGGTCACCACAAAAGGTAACATCATGCCATTATTTAATGCTTCTGCCGTCATTTCATACCAGCCGCTCATCCCCCAGAATCCTCGATAATTAAAATAACTGACGCCCTGGTTTACTGCTGCCAGCATATTAGATGCAAAAGGTGCTTCATAAATTTCTTCATAATCATATTCTGGATGATTATTCTCGATCAATTCCCGAATATTTATATTAGTATAAATGCAGGATTGTCCTGATTCAGTAGGGTCTCCTGTAAGTAAAGCCCGGGAAAACCAGCTTGTACTATACATATAGGGATTGCGCTCATAATTGATTATCTTATAAACTATCGTCTGCATCTCATTGATAGTATTAAATGAAAGCCGCCCGATATGAACATCACTGAGCTCATCATCTCCTGCCAATGTTGTATAATAATGATCACCTTCTCCATCCTCAAAATAATTAGTTGGAATATTGTAATCACCCCCGGCATCCCCGATCAGGCACACATATTCAGGCGGTAGATCCCAATTGTCATACGCTGATTGAATATAATCCTTCAAACTCACAGAACTACCCCCAACAGGTAATTCATATTCATATATCAAATACCCTTTCTGGGATTTCCACTCCTTCAAATATTCATAAGTCTGCCAGAAAGAAGTATTAGCCGTCTCAGGATATACGAATAATATACTCGGCTGCAATTCCTCTATATCCCGCCAGCCGGAAGTCTCTCTCAATTCCGGAAATATCGCCTCATACATCCGCAAAAAAGAACCAGCCATATAATCAGGAAGAGCATTTGCAGCTCCTGAATAACTGAGCTCTATCTGCAAAGTATCCCCGACAGTAAATCCAGCATCTTTTTCCACAGTAAGGATAGCAAAATCCATATCCCGCATTCTCATCATGCCACTCAATTCAGCACTCCCAGAGCCTCTCACATCAAGTGCCACATCTATCCCGGAAGGTATATAAATTGCCTTCTGATAACTTGTCTCTCCACTAAAACTCTCTTCATCAAGCAATATCCGGTAGCCCCGATCTATCTCAAAATCAATTGCTGCTGCTACTGAGTTTATATTCCCCATAATTGATCCTGTTGATATAATACATATAAACAATACAAGATAAAGTTTCATAATTCCTCCAATCCATTTATCAGTTTTATTACCAGGATTGTCAAATATATTTTATATATAACAGTCATTCTCCCCCTGATCTGATTGCATTACATTTAATCACGCCTTCCCTCTATCCCTCAGTCACCCCTTGGTCCCTTCGTCCCTTCGTCCCTTCGTCCCTTCGTCCCTTCGCCCCTTCACATCTTCGCATCCTCAGTTTTTCCCTGTCTCACTACTCACGGATAAATCACTACATCAGCCACACTATTCACTCTCAATCATCTCACAACAGGTAACTTCCAAGTCCAACTTCATATTAGATGAGATGAACCATCTATCAAACTACGGAATAAATTTCCTAAAGTATAATCTTATTTATCCATTCCAAAGCTGGTTTCCGGTCAAGAGAATGTTGAACACTTTGGTTTGAATAGTGAAATAAGCAAGAATAACAAGCAGCAACACATTCATTACAACTCAAAACAATTTTGACTTCATTAAATATTTTTTTAAAAAGAAATTCTGGATTTTCTCCTCCCTTTCCAAATAACCTTAATACATGACCAGCACCTCCAGAAACCGAATCGAGTATAACTATATCGGCAAATTCATTAACCTGATGAGACTTGTAAACCCCATCCAAATCATTACGATCAACTTCTAATACTTTTGATGTAGCTTCAATAAATGCATAAAGTAAGGTACGCCAGAATGATTTTCTCAAATAGGGAGTTGTTACAGATTCAGGCAAATCAGGACAATTTAAAAAGGAAACCTTTATTAAATCAGTATCGAATATACTCATCAGACTTAAATTACTTACCGGGCTTGTGTCACAATTACCTCCAAATGGTGTCTTATGATTTATTCGATGAGTAGTATTATTTATAACCTGTCCACATTCCAAACATACTTTAAATCCTGACACACCAGTATTATGTACCTTTTTCCCTTCATTAATTCTAAAAACATCATAGCCATTTGCATATTGAATTTTGAAGTTGCTTCCATTTATTGTAATATCTTTCTCCTTTGCATTATCAAATGCTGTATCATTTACCAGCAACTCACTCGAATATCCTGACCTTTCTATTTTTGTTCCTCTTTTTATCCATTTACTATTTGCATTATTTCTATCAACTGCAAATCCCCACTTTGGAATTATGGATTTTCTGATCTTATTACCTACAATATCATGACCTGATTTTTGACAATGTTCATCAAGTAATATTTTAATCTTTTTTTTATTTTTTTCATTTGCTTCTAAACATTGAAACCAGGAACATGAACTGCACTTAGCATAATAGTATATAGGAAATATCTGAGCTCTAAATTTATATAAAGAGGTGCTTCTATATACTCTCGAATTTGCGATAACATCTGATCCTGGAGCATATTCTGTTATTGCAACTTCTAAGTTTCTACTAAGATCGATAGAATCTTTATGATCAGATTTAAATAGTATCACTAAAGGAACTACGTTATTTGGAAAAGCATAACTTGGTAGATTCCCATGGCTACTTAAAAAAGATATTAATTGATTATCTTTCTTAGAATCAATAGAACTTTTTATTCTTCCTGCTTCTATATGCTTTCTTTCTCTACTTTTTTTTAGTTCTAACCTTTCAAGTTCATCAATTACACTTTTGTAGTCTTCATAAAACACCGACAACCCATATTTCTCGTTATTTAAAATATCTAAATCACCTAAATATCTATCTATTACTTCTTTTACTAAATTTGATCGAGTCCCAGTTGAAAATATTGCACCTAATGACTTGCAGTAATAATCTATTTTACTTGGAAACCAATCTTCTTTGAAGACTTTATATGGAGTCTCATCTTTAGAGATAAATTCATTAATTTCAAAAAACGACTTAATTCTTAGATCTTGTACATAGTTTCCTCTCATTGGAGAAAAGCCTTCTCGATATTCAGTAAATAAATCAGACAATATTACAGCGTTAAAGTGCCTTTTCAATATCTTTTCATTCTCAAGTACTATAGTTGGAGGATTAACTTTTCCATTTACCAACTGAATAGCATTTTTGAAATAAAATTGATCATGAGGTAAATTTCGGCAATAAGTTACCACAAAAGGTGAGACACCTACCCTTCTTCCAGCCCTTCCTGCCCTTTGCACATAGTTTGCTATTGAAGGTGGAACATTTCTCATAAAAATTATACTTAAATCACCTAAATCGATTCCCATTTCAAAGGTTGTTGAGCAACTAAGTATGTTAATTCTACCTCGTTTAAACTCTTTTTGATAATCTTTCGCAGTACTTCTTTTGTTTAATTGTGCTGTATGTTCTACCGCTCTTAGATCATCATCAAACGAATCTTTTGAATATAAATACCTATAATGATTATATTTATCTGAACTCTGGATTGATATCTTTTCATCTGTTAGAACTCCATGACATTCAGAAAAATTACATATACCACCAATATTGATCCATGATAGTCGTCCACATTTTTTGCATGTTTTAAATTCATTAAAACCACCTGGAATTGTTTTTACAAAGTCACCACTTATATTAAGAGGCATTATTGATAAAGCTGAAACGTTTAATTTGTAGCCTTTACCATTGTTATTTTTCAGTACATCACTTTTGATTAATTCTACACTGATTTTTTGAATTAATTCATTTACTTTTTTTAATCCAATATATCCATTATTGAGATCAAGATATTTTAATAAAGATTTTTGGAGCGCATTTTTCTTTTCATTTTTTAGAATTAATCTCAGCGAATTATTTCTACCATTAGTATTCTCCTCGGGATCAATATATATGCTTTTATCATATAAAGCATCATAATATAAATCATCTTCTTTAAGATTTATTTCTCCGTTGTCATATTTATGAAGAAATGCTTGCCCCATCCTAATATACCTGATTATTAAATGACTAATAACGATCATTTGTTCTTTGGATATGCCTTCAATATTTATCCTGTTTAGCAACGAACTTGAATCGAAATAAACTGCACCAAAACCTAATCCTTCAATTCCAGATAATGTTGTGGATGTCCTATCAATCAGGTTTATTATAGAATGATAAACTCTTTTTTTCAATATTATTCCACTAACCCTCTCTTTTTTGAGGTTTTCAGTTGGAGTAAGATCTTTTAGAACTAAAGAATATAATTTTTCTTTATCAGCGTTATCATTCAATTTACTTACAATTTTAGCAACAAGGTCTTCAATCAAAATGGGTTCTTTTAACTCTTTTATATTTCTAATAATGAATTTATTAAAAAGTATTTGATTATGCGTTACCTGTAAGTAAGGTCCATAATAAGCTGCTTTTTGTCGTGAATCTGAAAAAAGCAATATCTTTTTTCCTGAAGAAATTATTGGTGAATAATTTCTATAATAATTATACTCAGTTTCGATTTCGTGAGTTAACTCTAATATCCTTTTCTTATTGAAATATGGAGCATTTTTAAACAAAGCTGAAACTAAAGGTGCTGTTGCTCCATTCTCACTAAAGCGAAATAATATTACATTTTTCTCAATAGAATTACCATAACCACATGAGCAGTGAAATTTGCCCTTTTTCTCAATTTCTGTTTCTTCAAGGACTTCATTGTCATTATTAAAATACTCCAATTTGTCATATATTTTATAGAGATTTATTAAATAGCTATCTGAATGTGTGCAATAATTCCCAATTAGACCACATTTTGAGCATACGCTCATAACTTCTGCACCATCAATTGGTTCAAAAGAAAATATTACTTTTGATCTAAACTCATCATTAGAGTCAGCACTTTCAAAATATGAATCTGCTATAGGTTTATAGTATTTATCTCTACCATCTCCAATAATCGAGCCAACTATATATGGCTTACCACAAACCCTGCACACTCCCAATTCAAAAGGGAAACCACCCTTTTCCTTGATTTCAAGTTGAATCAAAGCAAGCATATCCCAATTTCTATCTTCATTTCTACCTGCAAGTTTACAAAACATTCCTTTAGAACTGGAAATAAACATATGATATCTTGCTGGAAGTATTGGAGTCCCGTTCTTATTGGAGACAAAAGAGGCCCAACTTATTAACAATATTAGAGCTTTTTTCTTTTCCTTCGATCCATACTTTTCATTTGTAAAAACTAATTGAGCTAATTTATTTATATCTTTTGGTTCTTCCTGAAGGTATCGGATTATACTTCTTACTAATGATTCCTTACTTAAAATATCGTATATTTCTTCCGATTGTATTTCCTTACCCAGAATTTCGCTTATATATTTATTCAACTGAGATATATTTGAATCTGAATCCGGTAATTCCCATCTTCGTAAATTATTGATATTCAATATATTGGTAGAATCCGATCCGAAAGTTGAAAGTAGATTTTTTTTAAATCCTCTAATTACATTTTCTTTTTGAAATTTTGTGCCAAACAACCTTGAAGCAAAATCTAACGTTTTACTCAATACATCATCACCTCCACCTAATGTCGCACTTGTTCCAATGTATCGTATGTCTTCTGCTTTTCGTTTAATTCTTGCTCTTAAACGTTGTAAAAGAAACGCTACTTCTGATCCTTGTGCTCCTGAATATGTGTGAGCTTCATCTAAAACTAAATACCTAAATGTAAAATCATCACGTTTATCAATAATTTGAGAATCACCTGGTCTTAACAACATATATTCCAACATGGTGTAATTTGTTATCAATATATTTGGCGGATTTTTTCGCATTTCTTCTCTGGTAATCATGTGATTATCACATTCGGCTAATTCATTTTCCTTTTCTGCATCTCTTTTACTTCTCGGTGTTTGCCCTGTATATTTACCAAAGGTTATATCTGTGTCTTTTAGTAATATTGCTATCCTTTTTATTTGATCTTCTACCAAAGCATTTAAAGGATATATCAGCAAGGCTTGAACTCCAATACTCTTATTTTTAAGCAATAATTAATAATTGGATAAAGAAAAATCTCTGTTTTTCCAGAACCAGTTCCTGTGGCAACTATTAAATTATTTTCCTTGGAAAGCTTTAATGCTTCTTCCTGATGTTTATATAGTAACATATCGCATAAATCACTTTTTCCAATCTGGTCAAAATGATCAACTATGGGTATCCAATATTTCCCCATTGACCTTAATGAGTTTCCAGTCACATAAGGTGGAGTAATCTCAACTATGGGACCTTTTATCAAAGAATCAATCTTGTCTTCCAATAAATTAAAATATTCTTCTCTTAAATCAGGATTAGCCTTTCCTAATGGAAACCTGGTCATTAGATATCTTTGATAAGTTTTCTTTAAATCATCTGCTGTTTTAATCGGATCCATTATTATCCCCATTGGAATTATTTTTTATTATCTTTTCCAATCTTTTAGAAAGTTTTGCTGAATACTCATCATCATCTATCTGGAAAAAAAACACTATATTTGCTGGTATTTTTATATACTCATTGTTAATAATCAAACTACTATCGTTATTAATAGCACTAATGATATTACTGAAATAACACTCAATGGGTGCCCTATTAGCATTATAGATTACTAATGCAAAACCGCATCTATCATAATTAGTAACAATTTCTAAGAATTCCATAAAATTATATGGATGTGGATAGTTCCGAAAATATCCTTTCTTCTTATAAAACCTCTCTGCTGTTATATCTGAGCTGTCTCCATGAAGCGTAAATACATTACTTTTAAACTGTTTCAAGATGCCTTCATTACTCAATAGAAACCTGCTTTTTAATTGTATCATTTTTTCCTTGATGTTTATCCTACTAAAAACAGTATCTAACTCTGTATTAATACTTATATGATTTACATTCTTCGGTCTGAAGGCTTCACGCCACCTTTCACCATTTAATAAATAGTCTTCTAATTCATTTCTCTTTTTCTCAATAAGATTCATCAAATCAGATTTTGTCACAGTTAATTGTTTTATCTGCTCTTCCAATTCAATGACTTCGAGACTAAGTTTTTTCGCCATTATTTTTATCTCTTTCTCGATGTCTTTCATTTTTTCATCAAGATATTTATTGTACCCATTTTTTCTTTCTACCTTCAGGGTATGTTCTAATTCATTAAGGTCAAATTTTAGTGTCTTAATTAATTGCTCATATTCTGGTAATTTTGACTCAAGTTCTGAAATCTTTTCGTTTTCGATTTTCAAATCACTGTTAGAATTTTCTAACTCCCTTATTCTTTTCTTTATGGACTTGAATTTTTCTATTTCATGTTTGAGATTTTCTTCTAATTGTGACATCCTGATTTTCAGCTTCGAATTGTCTTTTTTGAGTTTTTCTTTTTGCTCATGATGCTCTTCATTTACTTGAATTAAATTTTTGGAAGCTGACTTCTCAGTATTGATATCTTGGTTTTGATTTAACTTATAGTACATTTTTCTAATTTCGCTTTTTTGAGCTTCTGTGAAATTTATTGGACTAAAATATAAGAAATATAATAAATGAGCTTTGTTTGTACATAACTCTTTGATTATTAATTTGAAAACTTTATCATCAAAAATGTAGTAGCCTTTTGAAGATTCTTTTTTTTCTTTTTCCCTATATTTTTCTGAATGGAAGTAAGGTTTTAAAATTTCTTCGTAATTATTTTTATCATCATACCACATCATAAACAACTCATTAATTCTTTTCTTATTTAAATTATTAGTTATTACCTGAATTCTTTTAGGATTATTTTTGGGATTGCCAAGTGTGAATCCACCATGCTGAAACTCATCTAATAGTCTTTTATTTGCATGGAAATAATCAAAAATGTCTTTTTGTGAAATCTCATCTAACATAAGTTCAAAAATATATTTCCTGTCTTTCTCAATCATATTCTCTTCCTCCAAAAAATGAATTTTTATAAATTAGCTCTGTCTTCAACCTTTTATGTATGTTTTTATATTGCCAATGTTCAATATGAGATATGATCATTACCTTCTCATCATTGTACTCATTGATCAGATATATTGCTTTGTTATATATACTTACTTCATTTAACAGAATTGCATCTCTATATGTTTTGCTTAAAGATATTTCTTTTATCTTATCCTCTCCTGATAATAACGATAACCTGGCAGTAGTTTGCAGACAGCAAATTATTATATGTGCCTGATAATCAATTTCAATAATATCTTTAAGAGTTCCTTCAGATATATGTTCCTCTAATAAATTTCGTTTTACTCTTTGCTCAGATTTGTCACCGTACTCAATATAACAGGTAATGTAGTTCAATTTTATCATCAAATTACACCAGCCATACAATGTTTTGATGTATATTGAAGGAGAAGTATCTTCTGGTTTCTTTAAAAAAGTAAATTCAGTTGGTTCATCTTTATTGTTTTTAACTTCTGATGTGTCCCAATATGTTTCATTATTCTTCAAACCTTCTAATTTTATTGTGCATATTTCATTTGGAAAAATAGGATTAGATGGACTCAGAGTATATCTAAATCCTTTTAACCATACGCAATGCAATTCAATTAATGGCTCTGATTCAAATTGAAACTTAAATTGTGAAATATATAAATAGTATTCTTTATCAGGTAATGTAATATCAGGTGGTTTCCATATCCAAATTTCGCGATCTTCATCGAAATTAAATTCTGCTTTCTTTTTAATTAATGAACAAGTCGAGTCACGTATCTCAAAATAAATTAGTTTCGGATTAAATTCTCTGTTTGAACTTAATAGTGAAAATCTTGGAATATTAACTCCTCCATAGAATGGACACTGTGAATCCAATTGTGTTGTTGGATTTGATAACCAATAAATTTTATTTTCTGTTCGACCCCTAAATTTAAAACTAACATTTCCATAAGGTTCAGGAAATAGTATCGAAACATCATTATCAAAATCAATGCAGTAGAAAAACCATCCCCACCAATCATCATACATTTCCAGATATTGGTCTCCCAATCCATGAATTTGCTCTTTTGATAATATTAAAATGCTTTTATTAGATAGTTTTATCTCTGCATCTTCTGGTATTAATACTTTACCCAAATTATCAAATACCAAACATTCAACTGATTCTGAAAAGTATTTTAAAATATTTCTCACACTTTCGGTAATTATGCAAGAAACAAATTTTAAAGGAAAATCACTCGGTAAGATTTTTTTTATGGTCTTACTCAATAGCATTAAGTACAAATTATAATTCTTCTCATTATAATACAAACCTTCATATTTTTCCTGTTTTATATTTTTTGATAGAATTATTTGTTTTTGTGTGTAATCTTGATTTTTTATGAAATATTGAATTAAATGTGGAGGTATTTCATTATTATCTTTCAAATCTTTTATATTATGATTAATGTCATAGTGAATTAATTTTAATAACCAGGAAAATAACATTTTTCTAGTTCGTGCATCTTCAAATGCTTGCTTTACGTATTTTGATAAATGCATATTTCTAAACACCCAGTCACTAGAAGACAGATAAGTAATAGCATCGCTTATATTTAAATAGCGTTTATATTCTCTTCTGAGATACCAAACTAATTCTTCCAATCTACTCTGTGGAATCCCAGCATGTAGTCTAATATTTGCAACAATATGCCATGGACCTCCCTCTTCTCGTTTTCGCTCAAGATTAATTCTTGATAATGTTGACGGGAACTGTTTCCATAGTTTAACAAATTTGTCTTCGCGGTAAATTCCCAATGAATTTCTTATTTCTTCACTTGTATGGTTATCATTAATTTTTTTGTTATGAATTATTCTTAGATATGTTTCAGTTAATAATTTTGTATGACACCATGGATACATATTAGGGTTATCAAGAAAATTATCATCTTCTAAACATACCTTTTTTAATTCTTCATATTCATCATCAGTCATAATAACAGAAAAAGCATATCTCGTAATTAAATTAGTTCTTGATAAAAGAGAATTCTCAATTCCATCAATGCATTTCATATTACCCTCTCAAATAGAGTCTTCTAATTAAACAGAACATTCATCAGCTTCAATTTTCTTAAGTTTTATATCCTTAGTCTTAAATTTCATTTGTCCTATTTCATTACTATTAGTATCTTGCGTCATTAATTACTCCTCGATATTATTACTATTACACAAGAACAAATTTATAATTATTTTGGCAAGTAAATTTATTTTAGCACATAAGAGAATATATCTGTTCTCCCTAACAATATCAAATTCCCAGTGAATAACCCGTAATCTAAATTCCCCGTTACCATCCTTCTCTCGCCTGCCGGTTCGACACATCGACGTTTTCGATGTACTCCATAAAAAGCCCCAGCTTCAGGAAATTATCAACCACTTTCGGAGTACAGTGAGAATGTCACTGTGTGCGGTGCCAGCCGCATAGAGATTCCACCTAACTTAAAGAGAGTATAGTCGCAGCGATCAGAATGATGGTGGCCAAAGCAAAAAGATATAAACAGGGCAGAGTCAGGATACTTAACTTAAAACATGTCTGGATCAAATTAATTATACTTTTAATTTTCAGTCCAGCTACATCCATATTTCCAATTAGTACAACTCCAGAACATATTTCCGGTTCTGCTACTTCTACGCTGAACTTTTAGTCCAGTCTTACATAAAGGACATCTATTATTCTCTACAATTATTCCATTATTAAATTCCTTTATGAAAGCAGAAGTATTCTGGCAATTTATTAGTAAATGAATATGTTCTTTTGCTCTGGTCAATGCAACATAAAATAATCTCCTTTCTTCAGAATGCCTAAAATTATCTTTATCAGTTAATATTAGATTAAGAAGGGGATCATCAGCAACTCCAGAGGGAAAGCCATAAACTCCTTCTTCGCAGTTAATCAAAAAAACGATATCTGCTTCCAATCCTTTCGCCCTGTGAATAGTAAGATATTCTAATACTATATCAGGATATTTATCTACGGTAATATAATCCTTATCTTCATTAGAAATAGCTATGAATTTATTATTATTAAAAATAATTTTGTTTATGTCATGGTTATATCGCCCTAAAATAAGAAATTTCTTCTTAGATAGGTTTTCCTGATAAATGTTTTTAAGTGCATCTAAAATATTTATCATTGTATCCTGTATATTGTAAAAATGAGTAATCCTATGCTTTCTATTGTAATTAATCTTATTATCATTTTTGTAATATTTATGATAATATTTATAATTTGGATCAATCCTCTTTTTTTTGTATAACTCAATACTTTGAAAAGGGCTATAAAAATCAAAATGCAATTCAGTTCTTTTACTATTATCATTGCTTTTTAGCTGTTTAACTATTTGCCTGCTATTTTTCATAATAAAATCTGAGCTTAATTGAATTAATGGCTCTGAAAATCTATATGTCGTTTCTATTTTAAGCCGTTCTGATATACCAAAATTCTCCTCAAATTGATTAAACAGTCCGATATCACTACCTGTGAACCTGAATATTGATTGCCAGTCATCTCCTACACCAAATATAATACAGTGTGGATTAACATTCTTCAAAGCTTTTAATAACTCGTATCTACCTTTGGACATATCCTGGAATTCATCAACAATAATAAAGTCATATATGGGATAATTTTCACTTTCATTAATAATCGTTATAGCTTCCCTGATCATATCGCTGAAATCAATTTCCTGACAAGACTGTAAGTTTAATTCATATAAATTAAATATTGGTTCAAATAATTCTAAGAATAATTTTGCTCTCTCTTTATACTTAATTATTTTATTCTCTTCAATCTCCTTCTTTAGTAAACTTAAATTATAATTATTTGATTTTAATAAATTTAAAAATGTTGTAAAAAGTTTAATAAAATCTGAATAATACTTTGGATTATCTCTCATTAATCTCTTTTTAAATTCTTCAAAAGACATAGGATTTAGCTTAATACCTGCCTCAGTAAGTCTTTTGGTTAAAACTTCAACATAATTTCCTTTTCTTATCTCAAATGAATAAGTCTCTAATAGGGTAGTTTCATATTTATAATGCACTTTCCTTTTCCATTTCATCCCTTTTTTATATTCTTTAGGATCTTTAAACCAATTTGGGGGATTACCAAATTTATCTATACCAAAATGTTCCAGATAATATACCTTGCCATCTTGATATATCGCAAAATCCGGTTTATATTGACAATGTTCATAGTCTGCTAAGTCAATTTCATAAGGCTCTTCATATTTAAAAGTAACTTGATTTAAAGATAAGAAATCTGATATTTTAACTTCTTCTTGACTCTTAAGTTGTTTACCTTCTAAGGATTCTAAATTTCTGAAAAAACCATTTTCAAATCTTTTTTGAGTTTTTACTTTTTCTTCCTCTTTTGTTTCGTTTTCTTCTATAGTTATTGGTTTCATATATAATGCAATGAATCTTATTAAGTTAATTCTAAAATTATCATCTTTTGAACATGTTTCAATAAATGTTTCTAAATCTTTATGAATATTATTCTCTTCATAGACTCTTTGTTTAATTCTCCTGTATTCATGGATAATATCCTTACCAAGTTTATGAAATGTAGTTATATTGATATTGGAGTTATTAATGCGCGCCCTCAATTCTTTAGCAGATTTATTCGTAAAAGAAATGACTAAAATCCTCTCTGGAGATGTTTTATATCTTTCTAATATGTAAGCTACTTTTCCTACAATTGAAGATGTTTTCCCTGTACCTGCCCCAGCTATTACAAGATTATTATCCTCATTAGTAATTGCTGCTATTCGTTGCTGTATATCTAAAGAATTCCCTTCGATATTATCAAAAAGACTGGAATATGATATCAGCTCATTCTCAATAAATTTATCATTTCTAATTCTTCTTAGATTATCGCTATTATCAATACATGTTAATATTACTTTCAAAAGGGTAATGTCATCATCGATATCTGATTCTATTTTTCTTCTAAAAAATTCAACTTCAACAAAAAGGTTTTTATATTTTTCACGCCAGGTAATCAATTTATAATTGTTAAAGTAGGGTGATGATAGATCCATCAAAATATCTGAATCAGCAAGAGCATTCTCAATGACAGTTTTATTCTCTTTTAGTATCTGATATCGACTAATCTGTGTAATCATGGTATGCAGACCTTTTATTATAAAATAAAAGCATAAAGCTAAAGCAATCAAACCTGCATAAATCAGTGAAGGAGGTAAATCTGAATAATTATTAAGCATAAATCTCTCCTCAATATTAATTCAATTTCATAAGAGAAAATCAACTATTTAATTGGCAAGTAAATTTCTTTTGAAACAGTGAAAAATGTATCTGTTCTCCCAAAAATATCAAATTCCCAATTAATAACCCGTAATCTAAATTCCCCGTTACCATCCTTCTCTCGCCTGCCAGTTCGACACATCGACGTTTTCGATGTACTCCATAAAAAGCCCCAGCTCCAGGAAACTATCAGCCACTTCAACTCTCTAAGTCATAAACCATCCAGATTGATGATATTTACAGCTAATCAGGAGCTATTATATAAAAACTCTCAATGTTGATAATCAAGCTTGAGAGTTCATTTTAACTTTAATTAAATATATAAATAACCAATATTTATTTTGTCTCTTTTATAACAAATTTACAAATTGTATCTAATAATTTTTTGTGGACTTCATCCAATTCAAGATTCAGTTTGGACATTGTCTCTTTGCAATTAGTTAGAATCTCAGTTTTTTCTTTATAATGAGTCTTTTCCAAGCAGAGAGGTTCTGCCATTATTACATTATTTAAATTTTTAATAAAATCTTGAATAATATCAATATTAATTGGAATATATTTTTTGAGTTCTGTCTCATTACATAGTACTCGAGAAGCCCATAAAATGGCAGAATCAAAATGCTCTAATGTATAAGAAGTAAAGAACATATTCCTAAACATTAATGATTCATTACTTAGATTTTTAAAATCCATTTCTTCTGATAATTCATCTTGCTTTTTCTTAAAGTTTGACATATACTTAATAAATAGACCATAACTAATAAAACCAAATGAAAATAAAATCAGAGCAATGAAAACAGTAAATAAAACATCCTTTGTATTTAAGGAAGCCTGCCATAATGCTCTATCCTTATCAATACCTGAATCTCTTTTTTCCAAATACATTACTCTATATTCTAGTGATTCTATCGCTTTACCTAAATTTTCAATTACTTCTCCTGATTGCTGAACATTCAAAGTATCTATTTCCTTTTCAATTTTATTAGATGCACTAACAGGTAAATTACATGCTATTATAACTAATATAATCAAAACCCTAAGATTTAATATATTTTCTAACATTTAACACCTCTACTACTTTTTTTTCATCTATTTTCTTCTTCTTCCAAAAAGTCATATTTATCAGGATTAGCCTTCTCAAACAATCCGCACATTTCACTTAACTGATAAGTGTTGTCATATTTTACTGCAATACTCGGATCAATTAAATTAGATTGAAACAGTAATTCACTAACTTTATCTTTATCAATATCAGTATCTATGATTTCGTATTTATCTAGAAAATGTACCCAGTTGATTATCCATAACTGCATTTTCTTTCCATTTTTAAAAATAATAGGTGGTTCCTTAAAAAGATAACAGGGTTTGCTTTTATATTCTCGGTTATTTCTAAAAAGATTGTCCATTAGGAGCGAAAAATTAGGTGTTAATATGATTCCAATTAATTCGAATTGATCATACCATGCAGCCACTTCATTCATTGCCCTTCCTGCAATCATATTCTCAGAAAGACAATATTCACCATGTGAAATTGCACCTCTTAGTAATAATCCTTTATGCAAAGCTAAAAGGAAAATTTCAGAAACCAACCTACTTACATATTGTACATCAAAATAAAAGTCATAATCATTTTCATATTCTACTTGTTTAAAAACAATTATTAAGGTATCTGAGAAAGCTCTAAAATCAAAATCTATTTTCTTCAAGCCATCTTTTTTAAATGAGTATTCAATATCATCGATTAATTTATTCCATATTTCTATAATGTTCAATGATTCCTCGCGCTTCATTTTTTCCTTCATGCCCAAAGCATCAAGTAATACAACAAAACCAGTTCCAGTTTCAATTTTATTTTTTACCATTATTACACCTTTTCAGACTCACTCCCTTTCTCTTTATTTCTTTCCATTCCTTCAACGAATCTCTTATGTTTTTCATTAGAAATAATGGAATATTCGACTAAATCGATTGCAGATTTTAAATCATCAATATCATAATCTTCCCAGACTCTAACAAAGTGCGTTTCATCATTACCTAACCATGTTGCTCTTACTGCAATTTCTTTAATTTTTCCATCATCAATATTATCATTTATCACTTTACCTAAAAATTTTCCCTTAATCTCTTCCTCTTTTTCAGGATTATTGTATATTGCGTAATCCTTGATCAAATATTCCAATGCTTTCCTGAATCCTGGACCAGCAATCTTTTCCAAGCCCAGAGATCGTGCATGTTCTGCCTGATTGTATATATCTGCAAATTCTTCTGATATTCTAAGAATATCTTCTGAAAAAGACTTTCTTTGAGGAAAATATGGATATCCTTTGGATGATAGTCCATTTCTTTTTATGAGGAATACTCGATTACAACTTGTGCACTTGAAAATTTCAACCAATTGACCTTCTGGTTCTTGTCCTAATACTAATCCATCAATTACACTAATATTATCGTGACACATTGGACATTTACCTTTATAAGTTCTTTTTCCTTGAGTTTCCATAATTACCTCGCTTTTTTAACTTTCAAAAAAATAATTAATTCCAACGATTCTTATCTCAAAGATTAAATTTACTATTATTTTGGCAAGTAAATTTCTTTTGAAACAGTAAAAAATATATCTGTTCTCCAAAAAACTATTTAATCCAAAATCAAATCTAATCAATCATAAATCAGGTCACTTTTATGTTCAAGGCAGTATTTAGGCAACCAGTTGCCGACCCCCGAGAGACCCTTAAGGGATGTAAAGTTGAACGGCATGACATTATTGTGTTATGTTGATCAGGCTTACATCCCCTA
>Ga0207996_1001063_pt1 | contig 20812 bp, 13 predicted proteins | sample AntAceMetag02UKG_FD_184773 | JGI IMG/M metagenome (GOLD analysis project Ga0207996, IMG submission 184773) | Saline lake microbial communities from Ace Lake, Antarctica - Antarctic Ace Lake Metagenome 02UKG (SPAdes) (version 2) | ecosystem: Environmental > Aquatic > Non-marine Saline and...
ATGGACAGCTTCTTATCATTCATGATCTACTCGGATTATATGACCCGTTCAGACCGAAATTTGCAAAATGTTATATTGGCGAAGTAATAGAAAACTATAATTCATTTCTCTCACAACACGAAAACATACGACAGATGGGAGTCGAGACACGAAAAGATGGACTTCTGACCTTAGTACAGTATGCGTTGGAAAAATATGTTGCAGAGGTTAAATCTTTGCAATTTCCTGGTGAGGACTATGAATATACTCTCACGGAATCATCTCTCGATTCCTTAAAAAGATCTGAAATGTGGCAGGAATAAAGAAAAATGGATAGGTTACAAATTCTCTCATTGAGATAACCTCAGATAAACAATAAAAGAGCTCCCTTTTTATTTGGGAGCTCTTTCGCAATAGATATCATAATATTAGCTTTTCAAGATCATCAATTCTTACCAAGCAATTTCTGGCATAAATCCACAACAGACGCTGCGTTCTTACAATAACCATCAATCTTATATTTCTGTGCCAATTCCTCATTCACCGAAGCTCCTCCGGCAATTGTCATCACGTTCATCTTATTTCTATGAAGGAGAGCACTCACAATTCCAATCTGATCTACAGTAGTCGTCATCATTGCCGATAGCCCCAAAATATCCGGTTGAAAGTGCTGCACTGATTTTACTATTTCATCGGCAGAAATATCAGCGCCAATATCAACGATCTCAAATCCGTTACTTCGTAATACTGTACCGATAATTTTTTTCCCAATATCATGTATATCTCCTTCAACAGTTGCAAGAAGGACATTACCTTTATATGCTCTCCTATGAGGATATTTTTCATTAATATAATCAAAAATCGGCTGAACAGTTTCTGCACCTAAAAGAAGCTGAGGTAGATAAATATTACCTTTCGAGAACAGTTTCCCTACTTCTTCCATGGCTTTTCCCAATATCTCCTGACTTATATACAGAGGGTCTTGAACTTTTAAGAGCGATTCTACTTGATCCATCAGGTCATCTTTATTACCGGTCAGAATTGCTTTTAAGATCATATCATCGGATATATTTTCAATTTTTACAGATAAGGATTTTCCTCTTAGTCCCAAACCGCCATACAGAGATTTCATTACAAATTCATCTCCGCTATTCATGATTGCAGCTTTAAGTCCTTTACAAATAGCTTGAGACAAAAAAGCACCATTTAATAAAGATCGATCGGGTAACCCAAAACTCAAATTCGAAAGTCCTATCACTGTTTTTATGCCTTGGTCATTTAATTTTTCTATCGTCTCCAAAGTTATATTCGGATCATTGCCTGCTCCGAAAGAAAGCACAAGCGCATCTGCATAGATTCGATCTCTACCAATTCCTTTCGCTTCCAATTCGGATATTCCTTCTACTATCAATTTTACCCTATCTGCAGCAGTCTTCGGCAACTTCTTATCCATAGCGAGAAGAATAAGCATTCCACCATGCTTGTTGAGCAATGCCGCCTTTCGCTCAATACTCTTAGGAGTTACCCTGGCAGAATTAAGCAGAGCTCTGCCCGGATATTCTCTCATTGCAACTTCCAGGAATCCATATGTTTGGATATCGAGAGAAAGTGGAAGTGACGATTGTCTATCCATTTGTAGCATTACTGATCTAAAGTGTTCAACCTCCAAAAGCTTTTCTATCCCAAGATTCACATCGAGAATAGTACTTCCCTCTTCTTGCTGCTTAGAAGCCTGTTTGATTACATTCGTAAATTCTTTCTTAATAATTTCTTTTTGCAGTTTTTGCTTCGATGCCGGATTGATTCTTTCGCCAATTATCATAAATGGTTCCGGCTCACATAGCATTGTCCGAGAACAGAGTACTTGTTTTATAGTCTTTGGTGACCTGTGGGGAGGAATGTTTTTCAGACTCTTTGCCATTTCATTAATATGGTAAGGTGTAGAACCACAGCAACCCCCTATAATATGTGCTCCTTTTGAGGCAAACTTCATTGCGTAATCGGCAAACTCTTCGGGAGTTATATCATACAGAACATTTTTCCCTTCATAATGAGGGGATCCCGCATTAGGCTCGACCGAGATATATTTATTCGTATTATCACGTATAATTTCTACTGTCCTCAGCATATCAGCAGGACCAGTCGAGCAATTAACACCGACAACATCCACGTTTAGGTCGTTCATTACAGTAGCAAAAATACGAGGTGTTGTTCCTGTCACTGAACGTCCATTGGCGTCAAAAGTCATCTGTGCAATCAAGGGAACATCATTTGCTACAGAACGAATCCCAAGTATAGCAGCTTTCAACTCTTTCAAATCACTCATTGTTTCAATAATAAAGCCGTCAATTCCCGATTCTTTTAAGATCTCTGCCTGCATAGCAAAATTTGAGACAACATCTACGAAATTATTTTTCCCAAGAGGTGATACGAAATCACCGGTGGAAGAGATATCTCCGAAAACCAAAACTTTTTTCCCGCCAGCCTTACGGGCAATCACTACAGAGCTGCGATTTATATCTTCAAAATATTCTTCGATGCCAAGTCTCTTCAACTTCAAAGGATTAGCATTAAACGTATTTGTCAGAAGTATATCACATCCTGCATCGACATATCTTTTTTGGAGCTTAAGAACCGTATCCGGTTCTCTTAAATTCAGTATATCTCCGGGCAGATGAGCAAAATTACTTTTAAAAAATTCGGAACCATAGGCACCATCAAGAATTAGTATCTTATGTTCCAGCAATGTTATGAATCGATCTCTTTTCATTTTTTCACTCCAATTACATTTTTCCACCCAATTAAGCAAACTGTGCTTTTGCGTGGTCTTAATATTCCCGTCTTCTTGTCAGCTTTAATAAGATCATTTTTCAACCATCTTTCGAGAATTTCATAATTTTTAGTAATTGACATATCACTATATCCAGGAGAAAAACGTATTGTTCCTTCTCGGAATCTATTTCGCAACAAAGTATCAAACCAGTCGTTTACTGTTTCCATACTAACAGAAGCCCATGCATCCAGTAATGTCGCATCAAGAACTTTATTTTGAGTATTCAGGTCAGAGATTTCCTTATCAATCGCTTTTCCCAAACTACCAGCGAATATACTAACCGACATAGATGATTGAAGTTTCCGAGGAAGAAAACTCCGTTCGATACCGTCCTGCTCGATTAGTATTAATTCGCTGAATATTATGGGTGTTGCCAATTTTAAACCCAATGCCTCGATCAAACGAATTCTTTCTTCGATTTTTTCAGGAACATGAGAACAACCATGCATCCCAGCACGAAAGAGAAACCTTTTTCGACTAGGTTCAATTTTAGACCTTGGAGGTATTATTGTTTCCATATATTACTCCTGAAGCGAATTCGTGATATTTTTCAGTAGCGCCTTTGCTGACTTCCCTTTTCCCATGGTAAAAAGATGGATCGCAGGGACACCGAAATCGATTAATTCTTCTATGAGCTCTGTCATATAAATAGTACCTGCTTTAAATTCCTCTGCTTCGGTCCTGGCTCTATCAAAAAGCTCAACTAATTTATGGGGTATATCTATAAAAAATGCTCGGGGAATCATATCGAGAATCTTCTTTTTAATAATCGGTTTTATTCCTGGTATTACTGGAACATCTATACCTGCATCGTGTAACGTTTTGACAAAATTTTTATAAATATTAAAATCAAAAAACATTTGGGTAATAATAAAATCTGCACCCGCATTGATCTTTTTCTTCAAATTTATGAGATCAGACTGCATATTCAATGCTTCATAATGCTTTTCTGGATATGCGGCAACTCCCACGCAAAAATTTGTTGCACTCAAATTTTCGGCAGGAAACGTGTATTTCCCTTGATTCATTGCCGCTACCTGTTCTACTATCTCAGTAGCATAATGAAAACCGTCCTTCTCTGCTTCGAATTTGCGACCATTATTTGCATCACCACGAACAACAAATATATTATCAATTCCAAGAAACTGCAAATCGACAAGTACATTCTCAAGTTGAAAGCGATTCGTTCCTCCGCATATCAGATGGGGTATAGGTTCAATCTGATATCTATGCCTTATAGCTCCAGCAAGTCCTACCGGACCTGCTTGTTTATTTTTGGGATTTTTCAGTATATTCCCATTAATTTCTTTAAACTCAAATTGTGTTTGGTGATTCGTAACACTAATAAACTTGGGATTAAATGGTAAAAATGTCTCAATTGAATTAAAAATCGTTTCAATATCACTACCCTTCCTTGGAGGAACGATCTCCATAGACAAAAAGGGTTTATTATATGTCTTAATAGCTTCATTTAATTTCATATTTTCTTTCCAACAATTATATATTTTAATTTCACATTATAACCAAAAAAAGCCGCTAGTTTGATATAACCAACGGCTTCTAATATATTCGTATCGATTACATCAAATTCTCATACACAACACTCGCATTATCATAGGCATCACTATGATGAAGCTGTTAATTTTTCCGGCAAGAGCATCGCTCAGTGCTTTTATAATATTTTTGATGTTTTCCATATTATTTCTATATTTACTTAAATATTTACAACATTCTTCATTCATTGGAATCATGATAGACTAACGTATGCAACTCTACTCAATTTTTAGTAAAGAAATTTATATACCTCTATATTAGTCAAGAATTTCTTAATGATCCATTAAATTAAGAATGTAAACAACGAAAGGTTTTCTTACAGCTCATTTATATAATGAGAAGCTTTCACTTTCCCTTATCCATATATTTTTTGATCTGCTTCTCCTCCCAATCCTTGCCAAATATACCTCGCGCACCAAATACATGGAAGCCGTGAGCAAACAAGCCGATCCCCCATCCAATCAGGGACCAGTAGAACCATAATTGATGAGGTGAAGTTAACATATTAATAATAAATAATCCAATATTGATAATGATGAACACGGCGACATGCGACCAGAATCCTCTTATCTCTTCAACCCGGACTTTTGCTCTTTTGTAATCCTCGGAATCTTTGTCATACATAGTCATTTTCTTCTCCCTTATTTATTTTTTCATCGATATCTTCCAATTTTTCAGTACCTATCGCAGAATAATTTTTTGGAATTTCATTATAAAATCTTCGGGTAGGATATGCAAAATCAATTCCTTCAGTGCTGTTAAAAGCTTTCAGAATACCCTCCCATATCGCGTGCTCGCTTGCACGTCTGCGCCTTGGCTCACAGAGAAATCGGATTGTCAGCATGACACCGCTCTCTTTGACGCTTGTATATACGATGGGTTTAAGATTATTATAAAAGATCATGAACTTGCGGGACGCTTCCTTGACCTGACGTTCGGCATTAGGTGAGAGATGTTGTGCATGTTTGTCCCCAATTTCCTGCAGAATCACCTTTGCTTTTTGCCAGTTGCTCTCGAAAGTTATCAAAACCGGAATCTCATTCCAGATATATTGAAACCCCTTACTGAAATTTGCCAATACATCATTCAGCACTTTGCGATTTGGAACATTTATGATCCTGCCTGTACTCTGATCTGCATCAACCCAATTGCGTATTTCCAGCAAGCTGAATTGGAAAAGTCGTATGTCGATCACATCTCCTGCATACTCGCCGACCTGAATTCTGTCACCAACCTCAAAGGGTTTTCGCCACACGATGAATATCCATCCTGCAATATCTGTAATGATGTCTTTAAGTGCGATCGCAAGACCGGCAGTCAGTAAGCCGAGAAAAGTAGCAAGTGACTGAAACGCCTTGAACCAAACCCGCCCTACAATAAGAAACCCAATAAACACAAAGATATATGTAAGGGTTTTTTTCCAGCGATAACGCTTTCTGGGCTCCTCGATGTTCTTCCACATTACTTTGAGCACGATAAGATGAATGACCTTCAACACAACGAGAAGTGCTATTGTAATAACGATCTTCCATAAAATATCCTGCTCGATATTTGTTAGATTATGCAGCCATTCGGTGAATTTTTCCATTATTTGTTACACAAAATATTTTTGAATAATATCCTTACACAATTTTTTTGACTCTTCTTCTGAACTACTTTCTGCAATAACACGCACGATTGGTTCAGTTCCGGATTTTCTTATATGGATCCAAAACCCGGGATCAATAATTTTGATGCCGTCCTGCGCATCAATTTTTTTGTGAGAATAGTCCTGAGTCATCTTTCCAGCCACTTTATTAAAATCAATAGCTTCTGAAAGTTCCAATTTTGTCTTATATATATAGTACCTTGGGATTTCTGCTGCCAGTTCCGAAATTGATTTCCCTGAAATTGCCATGTATGAGAGAATGAGAGCCATACCAAGAGGAGCATCACGCGTGAAATGTAGCTCGGGAAGAATTATTCCTCCATTTCCCTCACCGCCTATCACACAATTATGCTCTATCATTGCTTCTGCCACGTTTATCTCACCAACAGGAGATCGAAATATTTCAACTTCATTCTCTTTTGCGATTACATCTGAAGCCATAGATGAAGATAAATTCGTTGCAATATTGCCCTTCTTTTGAGAAAGCACATATTTTTCTGCCAGCAGAAGTGTGTACTCTGTGCCAAGTGCAATTCCTTCATTAGAAACTATTGACAATCTATCTACATCGGGATCTGTGGCAAAGCCGATATCAGCTTTGTGTTTGATAACTTCATCTTCCAGTGCACCAAGATTTTGTGCTGCGGGTTCTGCAACGCGGGAGAATATCCCATTTGGTTCTGAGTACAACTCGACAACATCACAACCAAGTTCTCTCAGAAATTTCGGTGACATCAAGCCACCAGCCCCATTTGTGGAATCTATAACTACTTTAAAGTGCTTTTCTTTTATCTTATCTACCGCAATAAGAGGGAGTTTCATGATCGCATTAATGTGATCATCAATCGCACAAGCATACTCTGTAAATGAGCCAATATGAGCCCAGTCGAGATCCGCCTGCTCTTTTTCAGGAATATTCCAGAAATCTTTTGATTGGGCTGGTGTCAGAAAAGTGCCTGTATCATTAATGAGTTTCAGTGCATTCCATTCTTGCGGATTATGACTCGCAGTGATCGCGATACCTCCATCTGCTTTGAGGTTTTCCACAGCGAGGAGTACTGTAGGTGTGGGACAAATCCCCAGATCGATCACGTCTGCACCAACTGACATCAACCCAGCCGAAACAGTTTTGAGAAGCATTTTTCCTGTTGTACGAGAATCTCGTCCGACCACCACTTTCCCACGCCCTGAGAATACCCCAAAGCGTTTGGCATACGAGAGCACAAGTTCGGTTGTAAGAGAATCTCCAACGATTCCGCGAATTCCTGAAACGCTTTTCATCAATTTTGACATGTACTGTCCTCGCTTTTTGCGATTTTCTTAATACTGAAATTTCTTCGTGTCGCATTTATAATGTCAATTCTTACTTCAAAATATTCTTCGGGAAGTAATTCTGCAGCTTTTTCCGGCCATTCAATAAAAAAGATGCCCTCTTCCATGAGTAGGTCAGAGAACCCGATCTTTTCAATTTCCTCGCAGTTTTTCAGACGATAAAAATCAAAATGATAAATATAGGTCGATGCTTCATAAATATTCAGAATGGTAAAGGTCGGGCTTGATACATACCCATCAAAACCCAGTTCTTCTGCAATTTTTTTCACAAAAAAGGTTTTGCCGCTCCCTAATTCACCTATGAGCGCCACAACATCTCCACTCTTCAGCAGATCTGCAAAATCCTTTGCAAACCTGGAAGTTTCCTCCTCAGAAGTGCTTATAAATTCCTCAGAATATGAATCACCCGCCATATTATTTCTTTGGTGTTAATACTGATACGGGAAGTATCATTTCTTCCATAGAAACGCCGCCGTGCTGATAGGTACCGTCGAATTTTCTTTTGTACTCATTATAATCAGTGGGATACACAAAATAATGATCCCCCTTTGCAAAAATGAAGTTCTCTACAACGTTTTCAATAGGAAGTCCGTATCGTTGCGGGTCTGAAACTTTAATTGTGTGCCTGTCATTGCAGGTGATATTTTTACCATGCTTGGCTCGTAATCCTGATGAGATTTCTTTATCGCTAATTACCTTCGTGGCATGATCTACCTTAATAGAGCCGTGATCTGTCGTTAGGATTACAACTGCATCCTGTTTGGCGATCAGTTTGAGCGTTTGATAAAATTGAGAATTCATAAACCAAAGCTTTGTTAACGAACGCAATGCTCTGTCGTTAGGAATGATCTCTTGAAGTATTTCATCCTTGAATCTGTGATGAAGAAGCAGGTCTAAAAAGTTATACACAAGAATAACCAATCGCTCTTTTTTGTAGGAAGGGATCTTTTTAGTCACATATTCACCTTCTTCAGGATTCAACACCTTGATATATTTACTTCCGTGCGGCATGGGAATATCCATTTTCTTGAGCTGCTCGTCCATGAAAAAGTGTTCATCACGGTTAAGACTGCTTTCGACTTCTTTGCTGTTTCGCCAAAATTGCGGGTATAATTTAGCGATTTTATTCGGCATCATACCTGCGAAGATGGAATTCCGGGAATATGGTGTTGAGGTAGGTAAAATGGAATAATAGTAATCTGTTTTCACATTGAAAAGCTCTTCAAGAAAAGGTTTTAAAACCATAAATTGATCAAGGCGCAGGCAATCAAGAACTACAAAATATACAACCTTCTTTGTGTAGAGTCTGTCAGCCGCATATTTTCTCACAATATCAGGAGAAAGTACCGGTGCATCTGATTCTGTGAGAAATTCCTCATAATGTGCAGCAATGTAGTTGGAAAATTCGACATCGCAATTTTTCTTCTCATAGGAGTGCATTTGCATGATATCTTCATAGTAGAGCTGATCGAGTTTTAAGTCCCATTCTGCAAGAGAGCGATATATGTCTATCCAATCCTGCCAGTTCGGTTCAGTGAAAAGTTTCTGATTCAGTTTTGCTGAAAATTCAGCATATTCCTCACCGGTTCTGTTTCTGCGGATTTCTTCCGACATGATAATTTTCTTGATGGACATCAGCACCTGATTCGGATTGATCGGTTTGATGATATAATCTGTGATCTGCTGTGCGATCGCCTTGTTCATCAAGCCCTCTTCTTCATTCTTTGTGACCATGACCACGGGCAGCGTTTCGTTGAGTTTATTAATCTGTACAAGAGTTTCCAACCCATCGAGTCCCGGCATCATTTCATCAAGAAGAACGATATCAAAATTTTGTTCTTCGACGAGTGCTATCCCGTCATTTCCATTGGATGCGGAAACCACCTCAAAATTTCTTTCTTCAAGAAATAAAATATGTGGTTTGAGCATCTGTATTTCATCATCTATCCAGAGTATCTTTGCTTTTTTCATTCTATATCCCCTTCATCGGAACGAGTATATCGTTCGATAAAATTTTGTTTAAATTCTGGGAAACTTTTGTTATTAATGGCTTCCCGGATTTCTTTGATCAGCGTATTATAAAAAGTTAAATTATGCAGTGTCGTTAATCTGACACCAAGTATTTCTTTCACATTGATGAGATGGCGAATGTACGCTCTCGAAAAATTTCTGCAGGCATAACAATTACAATCGTCTTGAATTGGACGAAAATCCTCTTTGTATTTTCCATTTCGTACAGTGAGTCTGCCATCTCTGGTAAAAGCCTGCCCGTTCCTTGCATGACGCGTGGGCATCACACAGTCGAACATATCAACTCCACGCTCGATATTCTCGAGTAAATCGAGTGGCGTTCCCACGCCCATTAAATAACGTGGTTTCTCTTTTGGCAGAATTCTATCCATCAGGTTAACAATTCGAAGCATATCCTCCTTATTTTCACCCACAGCTAAACCTCCAATGGCGTAGCCGGGAAAATCAATGCCGATAAGTTTTTTCGCGTTTTCTTCCCGCAAGTCATCATAAATACTTCCCTGCACTATCCCAAATAGAGACTGTTCCCCACCGAGTTGCTCATGTTTTATCTTGCAGCGTTCTGCCCAGCGAAGAGACATTTCTGCAGAATCCTGTGCGTACTTCTTTGTACAGGGATGCGGTGCACATTCATCCAACACCATAATGATATCTGCTCCAAGATTGTGTTCGATCTCCATAACCCGCTCAGGACTGAATAAATGAAAACTGCCGTCGATGTGTGACTGAAATTCAATGCCTTCTTCCGTGATCTTTCTGAACTGCTGCAAACTCATGACCTGAAAGCCACCGCTGTCAGTAAGCATATTTCTGTTCCAGTTTATGAAAGAATGTAGACCGCCTGCTTTTTTGATGAGTTCATCACCGGGGCGCAGGTATAAGTGGTAAGTATTTCCAAGGATGATATCAAATCCGATATTCTCCAATTCTTCGGGTGACATTGCCTTCACTGTACCGAGTGTACCCACAGGCATAAAGACCGGAGTTTTAACTTTGCCATGAGGAAGTATGAGGTCTCCAGTTCGGGCTGAGGTAACCGAATCCTGAGTGAGTAATGAGAACTTGAGACTCATTTTATTGTGGCTTTTCTATTGTTGTCGGAGTATTGGAACGCCTAAGAGAGAAATATCTCCCCACAGACCTCGAAATATCGTTGTAAAAGGCAAAAATCATGATAAACAGCAAAACTATTATACCTATGCGTTGAAGTACCGCCTGCGTGCTTAATTTAAGCGGCTTGCCCCTAATCCCTTCAATAATTGAAAAGATAATCATCCCTCCATCAAGAACAGGGATTGGAAGCAGATTTACGATCATTAGTATGATGCTGATCATAGCGAGGAAAGAGAGATACGCACTTACACCCTCTTTCACCTGCTGGCTTGTAAGCGATGCGATCATAATAGGACCGCCAACACTTTTCCCAACCTGGGATGGGTGCTGAACAAGTTTGGAAATCCCGCTGTAATAACGAGCAATAATATTTATCGAAGTGAGAAATCCATATTTTAATGACGTAGGCACTGAGAAACGTTCAATGTATTCCTGTTCGAGGATTTGAGAGATACCGATTATGCCTGAGTTTTCATCAAGTTCAATATTTATTTGCGGAGTTATATCCATTTCCAGAATATCATCACCTCTTTGTAGCACAAAATGCAAAGGACGATCCGCGCTGTTCATTATGATATCTTGCAAATCGTACCAGTCATGAATTTCCGTATCCTCTATCTGGATGATCACATCACCTTTTTTCATGCCTGCCTGATATGCCGGTAATCCATAATAGACGTCGCCGAGTACTGCGGGTACATGGGGTTTAATATCAGAAAACCAAAGCTCATAGGAAAAATTCTCAGTTTGAGCAAAAAGTGTATCATTATTTCTTATAAAAGAAATCTGTCGCTTTTCAGGAGAATTTTTAACCCACTCCTCGATAATGGATGTCCACCCGGGCGTAGGAACGCCATCAATACTCACTATTTTATCTTGGCTTTCAAGGGGAATAACTGAATATGCATTTTCTGATATTCTGCCGATCACAGGAGCAATATCATAGATTTTTATTCCAATACAGTATGTAAGTGCAAGTATAAGGACTGCGAAAAGGAAATTTGCAAAAGGCCCGCCGAAAGCGATAAGTGCTTTCTGCCACCAGCGTTTCTGCTTGAAGCTCCTCGTATCAAGAATTTCCTCAGCAGATTCTTCATCGTCAGATGCTTCATCCGGATTCTCACCCAGCATTTTCACATAACCGCCAAGTGGTATAAGTGATATCCTGTATTCAGTTTCTCCAATAGTCCACGAGAGAAGTTTTGGTCCGAATCCAAATGAGAATTTCTCAACTTTTACTCGGTTGAGTCTGGCAACTATGAAATGCCCTAATTCATGGACAAAAACCAGTATGCCAATCAGAAATATAATTGCTAAGATTGTAATCACGATAGTGTATTACTCCGTATAAAAAATTGCTTTGATCGGATCTATTTTCGATGCTTTGTATGCGGGATAAAATCCGGAAACCAAGCCCACAATAATGGCAAAAGACAGTCCTACAGAAATACCCATAATAGGAAACGACACATCCACCTTCAATCCAGTGCTCAGCGCACCTATAAGCAACAGGGCTAGACCGGACCCAACTATGCCGCCAATGAGTGCAAGAATGATCGACTCAAAAAGAAAGTAGGAAAAAATATCGCTGTTTTTTGCACCGATGCTTTTGCGGATACCGATCTCTTTCATGCGTTCGGTAATGGAAATGAGTAAAATGCTGAACAATCCGATACCGCCAGTAAACAGTGAAATGCTGGAAATCGCCAGCAGAATAATATTCCAATTCTTTAAGAATTCATTCACCTGCTGCCTGACTTCGAGCATGGTACTGCTAATATCTCTCATGCCTACATCATCCGCCATATTATGACGCGAACGTAATATTTGAATTGCAGAATTATACACATCACCTACAAGCTCTGCATCGTTAGCCTTTATCCAGATGACATCAACGTTCATTGACGGACGCAGATATTTCGCTGCAAATTTTGTTGGCACGTAGCAGGACTCAAGTGCAAGCCTTCTCTCCCACTCATTCCCTTGAGCAAAACTGCTTTCACTGGTTTCATAATCAACAACTCCAATGATTTTCATCCGGATATCCCCTATTGAGATATATTGACCGATCGCGTTGCCTTTGAGAAAAAGTTTGGTGCTCAAGGTTTGCCCGAGTACACAGACATTTTCACCATTTTGTGATTCAATAATATTGAAGTCTCTGCCCTCTGCAACATAATAATTTTTTTCTTTGAAGAATGTATTCTGCACTCCCTTTAAGCGGATCTGGCTTTTCTTTCCATTAATGATCGTATTTCTTTGATCATCGATTGTGGGATAGATATACTCAATATTAGTAAGATTATCTTTTAACGCTTCATAATCCGCATAATTGATTTGCTGGAATCGTTTTACGGTATTGTACTTCTTCAATTGGTCATTACGTGTATCAGGATATTCTGAGTAAAGTATGATCACATTGTCATACCCAAGAGAACTTATCGTCTCTTCGATCAGGTTTTTCATTGCCTCAACTGAGGAAAACATCGTGGTTACTGCTGCGACACCTATCATGATGCCTGCCAACGTCAGGAATGAGCGTAATTTATGCGATAAAATGCTCTTAATTCCTGAAACAAAAACCTCTGAATATTTCATGCCACCAGTTCTTTCCCGCATTTTTCACAGACAAGTGTTTTGACTTTATTTCGTGAAGGTTTCTCAAACATAGATTCTGCTTCACAATCAGGACATTTGAGGGCAACGGGTTTTTTATTTGTCATAAATTTACATGTAGGATAATTGGAACATGTATAGTAAACTTTATTCTGTTTACCTTTTCTTTCAACAATCTCTCCACCGCAAAGAGGGCATTTAATTCCAATGGTAAAAGGTTTGGTAAATTTACACTTTGGGTAATTCTCACATGCATAAAATTTGCCGAACTTGCCGTTCTTTAACAATATCCTTCCACCGCACTTTGGACATTTTTCATCAGTTTCCACCTCAACGATCTTCTCATTCTCATCAAGAGATTTCACATTTTTGCATTTGGGGAACGCAGAGCAGGCAAGGAATTTGCCATATTTTCCGTACTTGATGATCATCGGAGATCCGCATTTATCACATATGATATCAGTTTTTTGTTCGTATTTCTTTTTTTCTTTGGAAATATTTATTTTATCCAGCTGGTTGATGAAATTATCATAATACTTTCTAAGGATTTCGATCCAGTTCAGTTCTCCATTCTCGATGTTATCGAGCTTATTCTCCATATCAGCAGTAAATTTCACATTAAAGAAATCTTCGAATTTATCAATGAGGAACTTCTCTACAGTTTCTCCAAGTTCAGTTGGGAAAAATTTCTTTTTTTGCAGCGTGACATATTTTCTTTGCATGATGGTAGAAATAATTGGTGCATATGTACTTGGACGCCCAATGCCTTCCTGCTCGAGCTTTTTCACCAGTGAAGCTTCTGTATATCGAGCAGATGGTTGAGTGAAATGCTGTTCTTTTTGAAGTTTCAGCAACTCGACTATGTCATTATGGGCAAGTTCAGGAAAGATTTCTTTGAGATTTTTTATTGGAACATGGGGATATACTTTTAAAAATCCGTCAAAAAGTATCTTACCTGCATGAGATTCAAACAATCCTTTTTCCGCCTGGATCAGAGCAGTGATATTTTCCAACTGAGTATTAGAAATTTGTGTAGCCACAAACCGTTTCCATATGAGATTGTAAAGCTTAAATTGGTCTTTTGACAGATATTCTTTGATTGAATCCGGTGTAGTGAAAGAATTTGTAGGGCGTATCGCTTCATGAGCATCCTGAGCTTTATTTCTATTTTTGTATTTTCGAATATAGGAATTCAAATATTCTTCGGGAAATGAATCTTTAATATATTTTCTTACCTGAAAATTTGCTTTGTCGGAAATCCGCACAGAGTCAGTTCTCATATAGGAAATAAGTCCGGTGTTTCGACCATGCAGTGTCACACCTTCGTATAATTGTTGTGCGATCTGCATAGTTTTCTTGATGGAGAATCCCAGCAATTTTGATGCTTCCTGCTGTAGTGTGCTTGTGATAAAAGGTGGAAAAGGAGTAACTGATTTCTGCTCTTTCTTCAGATCCTTTACAATATAATCGGCATTATTGAGTTTCTCAAATATCTCTTCAGCTTCTTCTTTTGTATTCAGTTTGATAACTTTATTCGCATATTTCTTTAGTTGAGCTTTGAATTCGATATCCTTTTTCAGGTCGGCTTCAATAGTCCAGTATTCCTGAGGCACAAAATCTCTCACCTCTTGTTCTCGTTCACAAATCAGGCGCAGCGCAACAGTCTGAACTCTCCCAGCAGAAAGATTTTTCACGATGACCTTCCACAGAATGGGGCTGACCTTGTAACCGACTATTCTGTCGAGAATTCTGCGTGCCTGCTGAGCATCGACTTTATTAACATCAACATGAGTTGGTTTCTCAATTGCTTCAATAATTGCATCCCGCGTAATTTCGTTGAAAACGATCCTGTAGATATCTTTTTCGGGAATGATATTTTTCAATATCTCTTTGAGATGCCATGCGATTGCTTCACCTTCACGGTCATTATCTGATGCGAGATAGATGTTATCGCTCTCTTTTGCAGCTTTTTTTATATTATTGACGACTTTGGATTTCTTGGGGTCCAGCACATAAGTCGGCTTGAAGTTATCTTTCAGATTTATTCCGAATTCCTTTTGAGGTAGGTCACGAATATGCCCCATGGAAGCAAGAATGTAAAAATCTTTTCCAAGGTACTGACTTATTGTTTTTGATTTCGTTGGAGATTCAACAATGAGTAAATTTTTTGCCATAACTAGTTTCCGATCTATCCTTTCTGTCCGCAGCAGTGTTTATATTTTTTACCACTTCCGCAGGGACATAGATCATTTCTTCCCACTTTTTCTGCATCTCTTCTCATGGGCTGAAGCTTGCGCTCTTCTGGCTGCTGCTGGGCTTGACGTTGCTCTTGTGATAAGCCCTGCTTGTGCTCTTTCTGACCATCAGCATGCGAGGTAACGTGGTCAAACGCATTTCTTTCTTTATGAGAAAGCTGGAGATCCTTCACCCTGTCCTGCACCTGATAATACAAAGCAGGATAAAGAGTGAAAACATTTTTTATCACTTTTTCTTTTATAGTATCTATCAAAATTAGGAAGAGCTGATAACTTTCTTTTTTATATTCTATGAGAGGATCCTTTTGTCCATAAGCCCGTAATCCGATACCTTCTTTCAAACGATCCATCTCGTACAAGTGGTCTTTCCATTGCTCGTCAACAACTTTTAAAAGAGCATATCGCTCAAGTTTCCTCTGTTCATCTTCAAAGTTTTTTTCTTTATCGGCATATGCTTTTGTTAACTGTTCATAAAGTATATCAACAAGGTCTTCCTGATTCCTGATCGAGCCAAGTTCAAGAGAAATATTGAGCTTAACACCCAACTCATTTTCAAACCAGCCAATGATATCTTCAAGGGGCCAATTCTCTTCATATTCAGTTGAACCAATAAATGAGGAAACTCTGCTATTTATCGTATCATCAAGCATTTCCAGAATTTCATCGCGAAGATCCAGCCCTTTCAGTACTTTTCTCCTGTATGAGTATATAACCTCTCTTTGTTGGTTCATCACATCGTCATATTTGATGAGCTGCTTACGTATCTCGAAGTTATGACCTTCCACTTTTTTCTGGGCATTCTCAACAGCTTTTGTCATCCACGGATGCTTGATCGCATCGCCTTCTTCGAGCCCCATTCTGGACATGAGTCCTGCAATTTTGTCCGAACCAAAAATCCTCATCAAGTCATCTTCCAGCGATAGAAAGAATTTTGATGATCCCGGATCACCCTGCCGTCCGCTTCGTCCCCGAAGTTGCCTGTCGATTCTTCTGCTTTCATGCCGTTCGGTTCCAATGATATGCAAACCGCATGGCATTTCTTCCTTGCAGTTATGTTCGGGTGTGGGCTTATTATCACCCGCATTTTCACAATCCCCCACACAATCAACTACACATGTATCGCAACGTACGACCTCATCGCCAAGTTTGATATCAGTTCCTCGACCTGCCATATTCGTAGCGATAGTAATAGCCCCAGGCATACCTGCGTAAGCAACGATCTCTGCTTCCTTCTCATGATATTTTGCATTCAAAACTTCGTGGGGAACATTCTTTCTTTTGAGTAATCTACTTATTATCTCTGACACTTCGACCGATATCGTACCTACGAGTACCGGTCTGCGCTGTTTGTACATCTCTCCGATCTCATCAGTGAGTGCTTCGTATTTTTCTTTCTTGGTTCTGTATATCAGGTCATCATAATCGAGTCTGCGTATCGGCTCGTTGGTCGGTATCTCGATCACGGGCAGTTTATAAATTTCTTCAAACTCAACTTGCTCCGTGATAGCAGTACCTGTCATACCTGCGAGCTTTGTGTACATACGGAAATAGTTCTGAAGCGTAATGGTCGCAAGTGTTTGCGTCGCTTCCTGTATCTGGACATTCTCTTTTGCTTCCAGCGCCTGATGAAGCCCTTCGCTAAAGCGTCTGCCTGGCATGAGGCGTCCTGTGAACTGGTCTACGATTATGACCCGATTATCAGAAACTATATATTCTACATCCTTTTCAAAAATTGAAAATGCAAGCAGCATTTGTTTTATATTATGAAGCTTCTCATTTTTTTCCAGGAAATCTTCCTGCAATTTCTGTTTTTTTACCTGCTTTGCAGCTTTATCCAGAGATTCATCATGATTAATTTTTTCGATCTCTTCATCGAGGTCCGGCATGACAAAAAGTGAGCTGTCAAATTTAGAAAGCTCATCCTGCCCCAACTCATTGAGGTCTGCACTTCGCTGTCCTTCGTCTATCGCATAATAAAGCTGCTCATCGATCTTATGAAGCTGTTTCTCCCGCAGATACTGACCTTCGATAGTATTCATGATCTTTTGATAGGTTCCATCTTTGAGTAATTTCATAAAGCGTTTTGATTTCGGCGCAGCACGCTTTACAGTCAGCATTTTCTTCCCGAATTCGAATTCATTTTCCTGTGCAGTACCATTCCCGATCATAGTGTTGATCTCAGATAAAAGCTCATTTACCAATCGTTGCTGCTTAGTTACCAATTTTCTTATCTGCGGATTGAGTTCTCTGTAATAATTTTTGGAGTGTTCTACAGTTCCCGAGATAATGAGCGGAGTTCTTGCTTCGTCGATGAGCACACTGTCTGCTTCGTCAACAATACAATAATGATGCTCACGCTGCACAAGTCGCTCGGGACTTACAGCCATGTTATCTCTCAAATAATCAAAACCGAATTCGTTATTCGTGCCATATGTGATATCAGCAGCGTATTGTTCCCTGCGCACTGATGGCTCCTGGTCACCAAATATACAGCCAATGGTCAGGCCGTGATATTTGTAAATTAGACCCATCCATTCGGCATCACGTTGTGCAAGATAATCATTCACCGTGATAAGATGAGAGCCCTTACCCACTAGTGCGTTCAGATACAGCGGCATGGTCGCAACGAGAGTTTTTCCTTCACCTGTTTTCATCTCTGTGACCATTCCCCTATGCAGAGCTATCGCGCCAATGAGCTGCACATCGTAGGGTATCATGTTCCATTTCGTCTCACGTCCACGTACAGACCATGATGTGCCCACAAGTCGCCGGCAGGTTTCTTTTATCACTGCGTATGCTTCGGGTAGGATCTCGTCGAGTACTTTTACTGTTTCTTCATCGAGATCTTTTTTTGCATCATCCATTTGGAAACCGATGCGGTCTTTCTCGTCATCATCAGATGTTTCATTGTACTGCAACTCGAACTCATCAAGGAGCTGCTGCTTAGCATTGATTCGTTCCTGAATTTTCTCTTTGAACTCAACCGTTTTGTGTTTAAGCTCCTCTTCAGAGAGAGAGGAAAGTTCTGCATATATGAGATTTATCTCATCAACAATGGGTTGAATTTTCTTCACTTCTCGGTCGAATTGAGTCCCGAACATCTTTGTTAGAATTTTTTTGATCATATTAACTTCTTATTAAATGAAAGCCCAGTAATTTTTTACTGGGTTTTACGTCAATATTTATAGCAATTTATAATATTTATATAATCCTTGTTACTTTTGGTTAATATCTTCAATTTGTTCTTTGAACTGCAGGAAGGATTTATTTTCCGGAAACTGCCTGACCAATTCATCCATATAGGCAAGAGCCCTTTCTGTATACTCGGGATCACCTCTCACAATGTTCACATAACGGTTGAGGAAATAGTGCTGATCAGTATTTTTCACAATAAATTCCTCAAGAGCGCTGAGAGCACCGGGAATATCTTCATTCTTTACAAGAAATTCTACTTGAAGATACACGAGTTGAGGGTCTTCAGGAGTCTTTTGCACCAAAGGTTCTATCACGCTGAGGGCACTATCGTACAAACCCATCTCGTAATACAAATTCGCAAGACTTGGTAAGTATCTATCTTTCTCTTTTATGAAATCCATTGCCTTAGTGAGATATTTAATAGCATTCTCGTAATCTCCATTCTGATAGAATGTTGTGGACATACGCATGAAGTCAGCACCGTAGTTATTGATAAGGCGCTTCATGTTTTCATCCTTGTAGAGGTCTTCATTGTAAATGGAGCTATAATCAAACACATTTTCAATATTATGATTGAGACGGGGTGCGTTTATCTGATATTTTGCTTTTGTCGATACTATTCTATCTGCCATGCCTTCGCTTTGAAGATAATCATCAAAATCTACACGATCTGCTACAGTTACAGCGAAGTAAATCGGACGTTTTCCGTAATTATCTTTGATGATCTGCAGAACCATTTGGTCTTTCACGAAGAGCTGTTTATCTTTCGGAAAAGTGATCTTGAGATCTCCGACCTTGAAATTTGCTTCATTCGCAAGCTGTATCGGATGCAGGGCATCTATCTGTTTATCTGAAAGATTGATTTCTATACCTTCGAAATCGCGGAGTTGTTTTATATACCACGGAGTATTGAGAAGACTCAGATTTGCCACCGAGATGTCTTTGCGAATACCACCAAGACTCTTTTTAGCCCTATATGCTTCATTCAGCTTTATCTGAGTTCTCTTCGGGACTTCTTCTTTAGATATTGAAAATCCTTTTATCTCACCGAAAAGGAGAGTATCGTCTTCGAGATAATACTCTTCTGCATTGGGATCGTACACTGCCTGGGAATACCAGAGCGGGAAAGTATCATTATCACCATTCGTGAAAATAATAGCATTCTTATCAAGTCCATTAAGGAAATTGGTGCCATACTCGAGTGAAAGGAGTTCCTGGCTTCTGTCGGTTTTATGATAGTGTGAAGTCATATTTATAATGGGAAGTGCTGCGATAAGACACAATGCAATGATCGCAAGCAGCTTTGATCTCTTTCTTATAAATCGGACTATTCCCATTGCTCCAATGCCCATCCAAAATGCCCACAGCATGTACGCAGTGATGAAAAAATAGGGTCGGTCACGAACTTCTGCAGATGAGAGATTCATCACAAGTATCATTGCAATGCTTGCCATAAAGAAGAATGATGCGAGGTAAATAAATGAGCGTTTATTTTTTTTGAACTGATAGTAAAAGCCTGTCAATCCGAGTGCGACTACAATAAATTGGAAAATTGTATGTATGAACTGTTTTGAGACATTAAGGAAATTACTAATGACGCCGGCATCAAAGAACTGCCAGCTAAAATATCTAAGGAAATGAAAATCAAGCTGCATCAGAATGGGAGCACGACGCACAAAGAAACTTGTTGGTCCATACTGCTTCCTGAAAACGTAATCCATAAAACGCGGCAGGGTTGACGGATCTCCCTCATTGATAAAAGGATTTGCTGCGGCGCGTATCGGTAGAATAAGGTGCGTGCTCAACCCAAGTATGACCATAAGGAGCGCAAAAAGCCATACTTTCGGCTGGACATAACCTCTCAGATAATACATCAGCACACCAATAACAAAAAGCGCAAAGATGTATTTTCCAAAACTGCCATGCCCGATTCCAGATCCAATGAGATAGAAAATATAGTATAAAGCAAGTCCGATCACCACGTATATCGCAAGTTTCTTATAGAATTGCTTGTCAAATTTCAAGAATGGGAGGACCACAATGAGCAAAACAGCTGGTGCGATCTGTAACGTGGTTTGATGCACACCGAAGCCGAGGAAGAATATGTACACAATGAGCAGCAAAATATTCTGATGATCGAAGTTCTTCTGTTTTTCAGTCCATATAAGCGTCAGCCAGATAATTAGTGCAATGAAAAATGACAGTCCTCCATAGACCTCCGCTTCGATCGCATTGATCCAGAATTCCTGTGAGAAG
>Ga0207996_1001065_pt1 | contig 20789 bp, 17 predicted proteins | sample AntAceMetag02UKG_FD_184773 | JGI IMG/M metagenome (GOLD analysis project Ga0207996, IMG submission 184773) | Saline lake microbial communities from Ace Lake, Antarctica - Antarctic Ace Lake Metagenome 02UKG (SPAdes) (version 2) | ecosystem: Environmental > Aquatic > Non-marine Saline and...
ACGCCCCTGAAACAGAAAGCCCCGAACACCTTCCCGAAAATTAATCATACGTGTATAGAGGCGGTGAGCTTCACCAATCGCCCTGGCAAGACTATCTGAATGTTCGGGGATGGCGAGAAGATGAACATGGTTCGACATAAGGCAGTAGGAGAGGAATTTGACACCAAAACGATCTCCCTGTTCCCGGAGAAGCATGAGGTATTCCTCTTGATCATCCTTCTGAAGAAAAAGATCCATGGAGCGTACCCCTCTTTGCACTACATGATGGGGGTATCCAGGAACAACGATTCGTTTCATTCTTGCCATAATGACAACAATAAGCCATGACGTACGTTAAAGTCAATACGAATTAGTATTGTGTCCCCAGATTCTACAATGGGGGAGTGAAAGCTTGTGAAGCTTGGCATTGAAGGAATCCCGCGCGGATTTGTTAAACATCAGGATCAACAGTTTTTGTGCAGGTACCCCCTGATCCAGTAGATAAGAAACTCTGGATATCATGGTGGTGGTTTTTCCGGAACCCGCCACCGCACTGACCTTGGCATGACCACTCTGATGGTGGACTATCCGGTGCTGTTCTTTGGTTAATTGCACGTCTGAAGTGTGTCGGTTTTCACAAAATCATCCAAATCAAGAAACAACTTATTGAGGATACACGCTGTTAGACAACTAAAACCTGTGAAGAAAACGTAACCTACTATTTTATTGAGTTTAAAGGCAAGTCAGAAACTTGAGTCATAAATGCTATACCTTCTTTAACCATGTCAGAATCCCCCTGGTTTCCTTCCATATCTCCCGCATATCCTCCCGATATTCCCAGGCTTCCTGCCTACTCCCTACCTCAATTCCGAAGCGTGATGATTCCCGCGGCTCTTTTTGTTGCGAGGAGATGAGAGAGGCGGCAACTTTTGGCCTTTTGCCTTTAGCCTCCTGGGCAGCATTCAGGGCTTCTTCGTTCCGGCCGGAACGGTACAGGGCAAGGACACGACCGTATAAAATCTCAGGCATGGTATCGCCGGGGAAATTATCTGCGATTGCAAGTGCCAGGGTATCCTCTTTGGCCAAAAGATGCCGGTTGATCATCTCAGCCCTTAAGCCATGATTATCCGCAGGGTTAAGATTCAACATTTGTCTGGCTATCATATCAGCCACAGTAAAATCATCCTGAAAACGGGCATTAATCATTGTCCGCATCAGAGTACGGAGAAAGGGTCTATTTTCTTCGATCAGCCAGGGCAGGCAGCCATCCTCCGGGAGCCGTTTCAGGTTGTCCGCAGCAATTGCCATTCCTCTGCTCAGTAGTGGCTCAAGCATGCTCTCCATCATCTGTGGCTGTCCCCAGGCCGGATGGAGGCCAAGCAGGGTGAGCAGATCATCAACAACAGCTATAGAATCAAGTGCTTCAGGATGATCAAAAAGAAATTCCTGCCATGGTGCGGACGCCTCCTCCCACGGGTCTTCACCATGGCTGAAAGGGGTAAGACTGACCCCGAAAAGCGATTCTATCGGACACACATCCCTCCATCCATTCTCCATTTTCCGGAGGGCCGGTTTGGGCAGGGCTGTGAAGTGGGGCCTGGAAGCTGCAGGATAATCTTTCAGTGTGGCAGGGAATCCTTCTTCTTTTTTGAAAATATAGGGAACCACCGGGCGTTCCGGCAATTTTTCAAGCCACCTGAGAAGATCGGTGTCATCTCTTCTATGCATTCCTCCAATTACGGAGGCAGCCATTTCCGGATCCTTTATCACATTCTCCAGGAACTCAAGCAGGGGATTCCCGGACGGATCATCTTGATAATCCACGTTCTGGCGACGAACCTGTTTAGCGACAAACCGTGCCCGCTGCCGGGCCAGGGAGAAATCACCTTTAAGCAGGAGCAGCTGAATTTCGAGGAGACCGATATCGGAGTTAGCGGGTGTATCTTTTCGTGCTTTGTCCAGACTTTTAAATGCTGCTGAAAGATCTCCAGCATCGGCCTGGATTGTGGCAAGACGTTGCAGAGCCTCAGATCGCAGAGGAGACGATGGAACGGTCCCGCAAATGTGATCAATGAGGTCAAGCTTTCTCTCCAGCATGGATTGCTGGTCAAGGGCATCAAAAAGGAGTGTCAAACCGTAGGCGGCATGTTCCCCTTTGTCTTTATGGGAGCTCGCACAATAGTAGTCCTGCAGGAGCTCAATAACTCTGTTGCTGCTCCCTTCATCAAGAACTTCCATGCAATAGTAAACACGGGCCTTAATGGGGAGGGTACCATCCTTGATACCCTTTCCCAGCGTTTTTACCGGTATGACATCCATCAAAAGAGGCCACATCATATTTTCATCAACATCCGGTACCCATTGTTCTCCCAGGAAGCAGCATTTCTTGTATTTCTTTCCTGAACCGCAAAGACAGGGCTGGCTTCTTTCCGGTATCGGAATCGGCTGAGGACAAAAATTATTTCCTGGAAGCGGGGTTCCGTTCCAGATGGCTAGAGCCAGATTGGTTGCCATTGGGAGAAGGTGCTCGTCCGACGAAGAGAACAGGGAAAGTTGTGGCGTCACCCCAACCTTCTGTTTCATCCAGGAGAGAAAACGGGTAAAATCCTCGTGCTGCAGAATTTCTTTCAGAGAATGTTCAACTAACTCCTCATAGTCAGCCGGGTTATTAAAATCCACTGTAAATACTCCATGGTATAGGGAAAAAAAGTAAAGGCTTTGCGGGAAACACCATAAAAAAAATAGATCTAACGATCACCAGCATATTCAACGCTGCATTATCAAAAACAGATATACCTATTCACCGGAATTGAATAACGAATAAGCTGGTAGGAAACTGGGGACATGATCCAATTCGTCTTTGTCTTTTGAATTGGAACCGTGTCCCCAGATTCCGGGTAAACATTGCACCGTTCCATAGCATAGTGAAAAGTTACAATCAGACATACTACTAAAGGCTCTTTATATCAAATTTGCGTTGTTGCCCCAACCTTACAATCTTTTGAATCATTGGTGAACCATATTTTGCGGCACCTGTCTTCACCTCTAAATTCGGTAGAACCTTGCACTTGCCGCTACTGTGGATATGGCCACAAAAAACTGTCATCTGCTTATCAGGAGAACCTTCCATAAATTTCACCAAAACATCCCCCACCGCTTTGCATGAAAAATGAGGAAGCCAATCATCGGCAGAGATCGCCTCTTCATGCCAGCAGGATTCTCTGAAAGAAGAAATGTGGGTCAGCACAATCACATGATTAAAGTGTTCCAAAGCATCAGGTAACATATCTTGAAAATAGGTGGCAGCCTGACCTCTTAAGCTGTTTAGGATGACCATTCGGCCAATCTCTCCAGCTTTTACGTATAATTAGGGAGAAGGTTTAGTCACCCTGTATTACTCGAGGTTGAATCTTGCCAAGAAACATCTTTCTCTGCTGAAATTCTGATCAATTAAAATTCAAGAGATATCTTGAATTTTGAGGTCATGGCGGACACAAAACTCAACAATTCTAATCCATTGGAATTCTTGATTATTGCACTGTGCGGCTTGAGTGGCGGCCATGGGATTGAAGAGAATCGAGTTCTTCTGGTATACCCACCGTATTGAACCGTTGGCCATGGCCAAGTATTTCTTCAGGGTAACAACGTATATTGTTCAATACAGGTTACTGCACGGAGCCCGCCTGTTTTCAAGCAAGTGGCCCCTGGTCATTATCAACCAGGAGCTTTTTTAACTTATCTTGCTCGACCAGCCTGAATTGAGGCCCCCAGCGCGCCGATGATGCTGGGGTTGTCAGGGACGATCACCTGCACATTATCCAACCTCCGCCGCACCATCTCCACAATACAGGGGTTGTTGGCAACGCCGCCTGAAAAGGCGATGGTGTCGCCATAACCGACCCGGTTGAGCATGGAAAGAATACGGTCGGCAACTGAGGCTTGCACCGCCCTGGCAATATGTTGTCTGGGTATACCTCGGTTTTTCAGGGAGATGACCTCTGATTCGGCAAAGACGGTACACATAGAGTTGATCTGCACCTCCTGATCTGACTCCAGAGCCGCTGGACCGAACTCGCTCAGGGGATAGGCCAGGGAGGCGGCCATTATCTCCAGAAAACGGCCAGTACCTGCGGCACATTTATCGTTCATCTGAAAATTTACCACTTGGCCCCTACCATCCAGGGAAATCACTTTGGAATCCTGGCCGCCGATATCAACAACGGTTGTCGCCTCAGGCAGGACGGCGTGAACCCCAAGACCATGGGCTTTGATCTCGGTAATCACCTCATAGGCAAAATACTCTTTCACCAGATGACGGCCATAACCGGTTGCCACAACGGAGCATGGTTCATACTCTTTAATCATTTCCTGAACCTGCCGGTGCGGTTCAAAACCACTTTCCCTGATTTTGAAATCAACCATCTTGCCCTCTTGCCAGGCGGCAATCTTGATGGCCCGTGAGCCTAAATCAACTCCGACAAACATCTTCTTTTCTGCTTCCTGGGTTTTATCCATGTATCTGCTCAAGGAAGGCTTCAACCCGGGTCTGGATCTGCCCTACATCCTCAGGTGAATAGTCCGACTCAATGAACATATAGGGAATCCCCTCCTTGATACAGGCCTCACGGATGCGGATCTCCTCGATGTTATAGGTGTGGCAGAACTGCAGGGAATAATGGATAATTCCATCAGCTTGAGATTCACGGAATTCCTTGAGTACCTGATCAATCCGTTCGTCATTAGGGGTAAAGCAAGAACAGTCAATATTCATGTACCGCTTGGTCAGATCAGCAAGAATGGTCTCCATGTCCTTGCCATCCTCATCCATCAGATCCTTGTAATAACGGGTTCCGATGCAGCTCTCCTCATTGACGATCACCGCCCCGGCACCTTCTACCAGATGATGGAGCTTCCAGTTGGGCAGGGCCATGGGCACCCCGGCCACCATAATCCTGATTGCATCTTTTGCCGGGACCGCCTCACCATCAGCAATCCGCTTTTCAAGCTCGTCACACAAATCGTTTACCTTGGCGGCAAAACGCACCGGCTCGTCATAAAAGGCGATCTGTTCGACCAGTAGCACGTCCTTGCCGGAGATCGGGGTCGGGTGGGTATGACGAAGGGTGTTGAGCCGTTGCAGAGCACGGCGCTTACTGTTCATCACCTTAACCGCCTCATTCAACCCTTCTACCGTCACCTCCTTGCCGGACACCTCCTCAATCTTAGCCTTGAATTCCTTCACTTCGTGGAGCCACATTTCTCGGTCAGACTGTTTTTTCATCTGCGGTATTTCCATGACATAGGTGGGAACCATGGTATCAAGGATCTCCCAGGTTTTCTTCTTGGCATCACAGGTGGTCTCTCCATAAACAAAATCGACCACCTGCATATAGGGGCAGACACGACCGACCTTGAATCCAAAGGCTGATTTCACCATGGGACAGATGTTGCGGGGCAAGATCGTTTCCGCATCAGGGATCGATCCTTGCGAGCCGCCACACAGCCCGACACAGATCCCGCCTGCCGCCAGAACCACCTCTTCCGGAATATAGACACAAAAGGTGCCGATGACCGGATGTCCTTCTGCCTTGGCCGCTAGTAGCTCTTTGATCCGCCCGCCGTGAATCTCGGCAATCATCTCGTCAAAATATGCCATCCTTGCCGGTCGATTTTTCTGGGTCAGATAGGTTTTGCAATAGATCTCGCCCAGCATCAGCCGCATCTTGTCAAACCGCTCCACATCCATGCCCAGATCCTTCCACATCTCAGGATAGGCCTTGATCTCAAAAGACTCTGTATTCATTACTCATACCCCTTTTCTTCAGTTCATCGAAAATAACCTTCTTCTAACACCTTTAAAAACCTGAACAAACCAGATCAAAAGAGAAGGAAATATCGTCCATAAATACCTATTAGTCAAATAGGAAATACCGATACAAATTGACGTTGCTAGTGGGTATTTGGAATATACAAAAGGCGAGGACACAAAACAGAAAAGCTTGTTAGCACCGTAATTAGTGCGAGACTATCAAGTTCTATGGAAAAAAATGTTTAAATTTGTTCCGATCTATTTTCCCTTGTAATGGTACCACAAGGCGCAGTTTCGATTTTCTGTCATCAAGGGTGACAATAGCCCCTTTGAGAAATCAGGGGACAAACAGTATTGTGTCCCCTGATTTACGCTGAATAAACAGAAGAAATGCAATAGGTTAATTCAATCCGGAACGTTGAGAAAGTAAGGCTCAGACAAACGTTATTCTGGACTTAAAAACCGAATAGTGTAACTACTGCTATAGCCTTCAATACGACCATAAATACTCACACCATCGCCACGATCTTTAATCTTAAAGTAGAGAGTGTTGCTATGTTTTCCCAAAATTTCAGCACTGTAGAGTTCCAAAACATTTTCATAATTTTTGATTATCTCTTTGCGTGAGATACTCTCGTCAAGCTTGCCATCTTTTATAATTTTATAGCTAATGACATCAAGATGCCCTTTAAACTCTTTGAGGTCTTTTTGAGGTGAATAGGGCTTAGTGTACTGTATGCCCAACGAGCCATTCTGATGAGTATCTTTTGAATCTACAACAGAGTTATCAAGAGGTTTAATGAAATCTATGGTGATGATCGACTTCTCATTACCACCACTGACTTTATGGAGCTCTACCCGTCTATTCTCAGCCCGTCCGTCATCGGTATCATTTGTGGCTATGGGCTCACTCTCGCCATACCCCTGGGACTGCAAGCGTGAGTTTTCAATACCTTTAGAGGCTATGGCATTGCGTACTGATGCCGCACGATCAGCTGAAAGTGTCATGTTATAGGTGTCGCTTCCCTTGGAATCGGTATGTCCGTGAATGGAAATGACAAGATCAGTATATCGTTGCATCAACGCAACTGTAGAGAGAATCGCCTTATTGGATTCAGGTTTGAGTGTGGCTTTGTTGAAATCAAAATAGATACCATCAAGGGTGATTTGGCCATTTTTATCAAGTTCAGATTTGATTTTATCGGGTGAAAGTACAAGGGACTGCTTAAATGGCTCTTCTTGAATAATTTGAATTGAAAAACTGTTATTATCGGCACCAAATTTAATAATATTAACAGTGCCATTTTGTTCTAGTCGGAATTGAACAGTATTGTCTTTGTCTTCTAAAATGGTTGCCCCTAATTTCAGAAGATTATTCTTGTAATCATGCGGGATAGCATAACGGCAACTATTGGTATCTTCACTGTTCTTTTTAAAAGTGATGTTCCAGAACATGCCTTTGTGCAGGTTGGCTTTTCGATTGTAAAAAAATGTATATTCATCATATTTTTTATAAGTAATACTGCCAATCGCAAAATCCTTAACAAGAGGAATAGCTATATTGGGGGCAAAGGTGACCTTGCCGAATCTTTTGGTGTATCTTTCGGTGAAAACATGGTTTGCGTTCTCATCAAGTGTTACAGTTTCCGGATAATCCTCAACGCGCAAGAGTGCATAACTATAACTGGCAGAATAGGTGGAGAGCTTAAGCCAATACTCTTTGCCATCAATGGTAAAATGCCCATAATTATCACTGTTGATCTCTGATGGTTTGATTTTTAATTTCTCAACAATGAAAGCTTTAATGATTTCATTATAATTACCGTCCTCAAACTTAGGATATTTGAAATCTTGTTTCCACGTATGGCCATAAACAGGTATGTACCCTTGGCCTTTGACAAAAATTGTCAGCTTGTCGTATCGCTCTTCTTGAAGTTTTGAGGATTTGGTGACGGTGGGATAGGTGAGATCGAAAGCAAAAGGTTCTGATGCGAATGCGAATATTGAAATCAGAGAAAAAAGTACTATTTTGAGTGGGCTCATGGTTTGTAATAGTGCTGAATTAAGTTATGTGTAGTCACTTTGCCAGTCAACAAAGAGAATAAATGGGCCAAAAGTCTCGACTTTTGTTTTCAGAAATTATGGGGACACCTTACTGTTTCCCAGCTGGCCGACCGGGCCGACCTGGACGTGTATCTCGTCCTGTTATTTTTTCGACTATCGAATAAAACTGTGCCGCCCCAAAAGGCCGACCTGTTCTATTTTTCTCTTCCAGTACCGTATCCAAATCAGAGTCCACGGTCAAAAAAGCCTCCCAATCGGTTACTTCAGCAAGTAATGGACTCTTTTGCACAAGTACATCATGATCAACATGACCACAATAAAACCCTGCACTTGACCAGGGATATTCCCAAGCCCGGCTAACTATTCTTGCCTTAACTGGATTTCTTTCAATATACTGAACCGCAGCAAGAAGGTATTGATCAGTACTAACGGGACATGAAGAGAAACGCCCCTGAAACAGAAAGCCCCGAACACCTTCCCGAAAATTAATCATACGTGTATAGAGGCGGTGAGCTTCACCAATCGCCCTGGCAAGACTATCTGAATGTTCGGGGATGGCGAGAAGATGAACACGATTCGACATAAGGCAGTAGGGGAGGAATTTGACACCAAAACGATCTCCCTGTTCCCGGAGAAGCATGAGGTATTCCTCTTGATCATCCTTCTGAAGAAAAATATCCATGGAGCGTACCCCTCTTTGCACTACATGATGGGGGTATCCAGGTACAACGATCCGTTTCATTCTTGCCATAATGACAACAGTAAGCCATGACGTACGCTAAAGTCAATACGAATTAGTATCGTGTCCCCAGATTCTTCGTCCAGATTTGCAGATTCGGCATATTCCCCAAAACCTTACAGAGGTTTTAATCTGGCTATTTCGGTCACCAGTATTTTTTCCCCATGATCATTAAATACCACACATATCTTTCCGGAGCTGCGGTCTATTATTCTGCTAACAACTCCGACACCAAAAAACGCTGACCGAACCATTACACCTTCGGCAAGTTCGTTAATACCTAAGAAATCGCTGCTGCATCTTTTCACCGAGTGGGGTTTCTTACTCTTTTTCGTGGAGTTTAAAGGTGGAATGGGTGAATCGATGGCTTTCAGATACCTGTTAGCCATATGGATTGTTCCTGTTTGTATCACCGTACCTGCCGCCTGATCGTCACAGTGGATGGCCTTACCCAGCTGATCACTCAGCCGCAGGTTGCTTTCGTAGAGAAAACGGCTGGCTGGTGCTGTTATTTTACTGTTTGCTCGCGGTGGGAAAAAGCAGCTTCCACTTTGTTTTCTTTTGGTGAAATTTGAATCGTGTGGATGGGTGAAAACCACTTCGTTTATTGCTCTGGTCATGGCCACATAAAAAAGGCGGCGCTCATCTTCCAGATTATCAAAAGGCGATTGGATTTCGTCGGGCAGCAGAGGAAACACCCCATCTTCCAGACCGGGTATAACAACCAACGGCCATTCAAGTCCTTTTGCCCTGTGAATTGAGGTAATCAGCAACCTGTCCGCGTGTGATTCCATATTAACCTCCTGCAACTGTTCTACTGTTTGTAGAAAAGATGGAACCTGCAAGTCAAGTCTTCCTGCAAAGTGTTGAAAGGCGATGCATGTTTTGATTCTGTTGACAGCTGTGGCTTTACGCGTGGAGATACGGTGGTAAAAGGAAAACAGATCACTTGTTTCAATGATACTTTCGAGTAGATCCTGCGCCTTACCGGAAGCCGGTAAATCCATTATTTTCTGCCAGGCTTCAGCTCTCTCATGTAACTGCTCCTGTAAAAAATATGGGGTGGTGGTGTCAATTGTGCCAAGAATATACTCAGGCGCTTTTTGTGGATTTTTGGCGATCCTTGCAGCCAGCTGCGAAATTGTATTTCCTTTCAAGCCAAGATGAGGATTGCTAAGCATAGCCTCTACGATCTGCGTGGTATCTTTTGTGCCTTTCTGCCCCAGACTCCCTTCACAGAGGTGAAGAAACCCGCGAAGAGCCATGACCTCCTGGCATTCAAAAACAGACTCATGCCCTTCAATATGGTAGGGAGTCCCTTGTTCCAGGAGAGCAAGTTCCACAGGTACAGCCATGGCAAACATGCGTACCAGCACTGCACATTCCTGCAACTTCCGTTTAGCATCCTTCCATTTTTGAAGAATAGAGAGAATTGGATGTTGAGCTGTCTCTTCCAGGCAGTGTATTCCGGTATCAGGTGTGTCTGCAAAAGAGAGGCACAACTTTCTGTCACGCATCTTGTTATTGGAGATAAGATGATTGGCAGCAAGCGACAACCGGTGCCCATAGCGAAACGTATAGGAAAGGGTGTAGTTGGAACCTCCTTGAAAATCATGCTCAAAGCGGCTGGTGATATATTCCGGTTTTGCACCGCGCCACTCATAAATGCATTGATCCACATCCCCCACAACCATCACATCGGCACGCTTTCCTGCGATGAATTTGAGCAGCTGCTGCTGAATTTCGTTGATATCCTGATATTCATCAACAATAATATGATCCACATGACCGCCGACCCATTTCTTGATTTGTCCGTCACCAAGCATGGCCAGAACCGGATCATAAATCAGGTCTGCGTAGAACCGTATTCTCCCGGACTTTCTGCTTTTTTCAAAGAGTTTGAAAGCATCGATAAAGTAATCGAACCTCTCCTCCATGTTCAGATCCTTAAAGACCTGTTTAACAGGTTTGATATCTGCCTTAACAAGATCAATAAAAGTGAGGAAATTTTCCGTGTTTTCCTTACTCGACCACTCTGCACTCCCCCCACTCTGCTCCAGGACATGGTTGATACTCTGTCTGGCAAGTTTTGCCGCGAGGAACTCTTCTGTCTGCAGTTTGCACTGCGGCAGATGTCCCTGTCTGGTAAAACTGTTAACCAGACGCAAGCCCAGAGAGTGAAAAGTCCGCACCTCCGGCACTTGTTGTCCATGGGGGAGTAAAAGTTTGTGGAGCTTGGCGTTGAAGGAATCCCGTGCAGATTTGTTAAACATCAGGATCAACAGATTTTGCGCAGGTACACCCTGATCCAGTAGATAAGCAACTCTGGATATCATGGTGGTGGTTTTGCCGGAACCTGCCACTGCACTGACTTTGGCATAACCACTCTGATGGTGGACTATCCGGTGCTGTTCTTTGGTTAATTGCACGCCTGAAGGGTGTCGGTTTTGGGTCAATAAGGGACAGACCACGTTTGTTTGAATTCAACTCTACCATCTTCGGCAGTATGTTCCAAAATAGAACATACTGGTTGCTCTGAATACACTCCTTACTAATTTCAATATATTGGAAATGTACTCCTCAAGACTTCTATACTGCCCTCTGAACGCCCATAGAAGAAGGAAAAAGAATTACGTATTATCCTTCAGCAACCGCCGGACTTCCGGCAACGGGCAGACCGTAACATTTTCGCGGAGAGGGTAACTTTCATTAACCGGGGCCACTACCCATGCCTTTTCTACGTTCAGATCCTCAAATCCTGTCCAGAAGCTTTTGGTCAACTTTGGGGCGGCTGACGCCTTGAATTCGAAGGCAAATACACGCTTTCCCCGTTTCAGAATCAGGTCTATTTCGGTTCCGGCCGCGGTCCGGTAAAAAAACGGTTCCCAATCCGGTAAATTGGCAATGATGGTTTCCATGCATGCAGTTTCCCAGGACGCCCCAAAAACCGGATGCCCCATCAGATCATCAAAGGTATCAATCTTCAGGAAGAAATGGAGGATCCCCGTATCACGCAGGTATATCTTCGGTGCCTTGACTAATCTTTTTTTCAGATTCGGGATGTAAGGCGGCAGGATTCGCAGCATATAGGTTTCAGCCAGAAGATCAATATAGGATCGAAACGTTGTGTGACTGACACCAAGTGAGGAACCGAGTTTTGAACTGTTCAGCAACTGCCCCTGCTCGTGGGCACACATCTGCCACACCCTTCTGAGGGCAAGAGATGGAATACGAAAACCGAGTTGGGGGATATCACGTTCCAGAAAGGTTCGGATAAAGTTGTCACGCCATCGTCTGCTCGCCTTACCATTACGCGCAAGGAGACTGTCAGGGAAACCGCCTTTCAGCCAGAAATCATTCAGGCTTATGGGGTCAACGCTATTCTTGATCTCACTGCAGGTAAAAGGAGTCAGCTCAAGATAGACAATACGCCCGGCTAGGGTTTCCGAGCTTTGCCGAATGAGGTCTCTAGAGGCAGACCCTAAAAAAAGAAATTGGCCGTTGCGCTTTTGTTCATCAATTATTGGGCGCAGAGAACTAAAAATATCAGGAAGGAGTTGAACTTCGTCAAGGCAAATCAGCTTGTTCTGATGTTGCGCGAAAAACAATTCCGGTTCCTGAAGTTTTGCCAGATCTGAAGGTTTTTCCAGGTCGAGATAGACCGCCCCGTCATACTCTTCAATGATTTTCCTTGCCAGAGTTGATTTACCGCATTGTCTTGGCCCAAGTACAGCAACAGCAGGAAAATCAAGCAGGCATTCCCGGAGTTCCGGTTCAATATGACGGGAGACATATTTACAATGCATATCGCCAGACTATCGCACAATATGCAGGTGTGCAAGCAAATTTTTTTATAGGAACAAACCTAAATACTATTTACTTGCGATGCAGGGAAACGCCCCACTGTGTAACAGTAATACGTCACACCAGACTTACCCACTGTAACATACTGAAGGTATTAACCTATTGCTTCGTATATTCATCACTGATTATAATTCTGGTGTAATACCAAGATTACACCAGAAGAGTATCCGTTACACCAGTGAAACGTGATGGTTTAAACGGGTAAAATGCTCAGCACGGACTCAATCAAGGGCTTGGACAAATATAGGACGCAATCTTCCCCACCCTGATCTATGACGGCAGCGACAACTACAAAAAACAGGGTTGCCAGCCCGTATCTGGATCAAGCCGTTTTGTTGACTGATAGGTTTTAATGGTATAACTGGCACCGGTCTCCTGATCGGAGATATCGGCCTGCTGGGCCAGGACAATTCGGCCATTACGACTCCCGCCCACTTCAAAGCTGAACAGACAGTACGCACCATCAGGAATAAGAGGTTCCATGGATTTTCCCTGTATCCGGGCCACAAACATGGATGGTGCCAAGGTTCTCCTGCTGGTCAGCCCCTCCACCACAAACCAGCTCTCTGGAGCATCCGGGACGGCGAAATCCATAAAATCCCCCGCTGCAATGCTCAGGGGATAATAGGGCAGAACCCTGGTAAATTTATCTTCTTCCGGCGGAAGATCACTGAACAACTCCAATTCAGCGTCCTCCTCTTCGTGGGCAAAACTGTCCGGCAACAGGAAGGCATAGTCTTCTTCCTCCAAGGTGATTTCCAACTTAAGGTAATAGGCTTGCAGATCTTCAGTGAGCTGCGCCACCGTCTGCTGATAGTCTTCCGGTCCCAGATTTTGAATCAATTCCGGATCCATGGCAGGGTAGTTCAGATCCTTGCACTGGTAGAAAAAACGTTTCCTCTCAAATTTCTCAAAAGGATTCTGCAGTAGACTGCGCTGCAATTTTTTTCAGATCCTCAAGGACATCACGCCGGTTGTAGGGGCAATTCGGCCGTTCATTTTTGCTGTGCCTGGCAAGGGTGGTAACTTTTAGACTCATGGGTCCCAACCGAATTTTTAGGAAAAGTAATTTCTGAATACCATAAATTGTGTTTTATTATATGTGGCTTGTGTATCAATGCATATCCTCAGCTACCTGTCCCCCGGAAAGCATTTTCCTGGAAAGGATCGGACCTCTAAGTCAAAGGTTCGGACTTCCATACCAAAGGTTCGGACCTCTCTGCTGGAGGTCCGAACCTCTCGGGCTATCATTGTGACTTACTCGTTGTGTATGCCTGCCTCGGGTCATTTGGAGTAGCCGGAAAAGCTCGCTGCAAGTATCTTTTTTCCACCAGGGGATTTAACACCCGCTGGCGCAAATAGTCTTCGGATCTGTTGAGTAACTCCCCTAGCACTTTTAAGGTCAGATAGCGGCCACGACACAATTCACCTATTGTTTCGATCATCTCCGCTTTTTTTAATTGTTTGTTACTCCGTGAAATAGATGCAACTGTTGTTAATTCCGCCAACAATTCAGGGTTCAAGCTATCCAGCTCATGAATCACCGGCATATCCAGTCCTTCCACCACTAAACCTTCGGAGTTTTCAGACAAACCTTCGGAGCTCTGCTCTGAACCCTCCAGATCCCCGAAAGTCGTTCCTCCAGAAAATACTTCGTCGGGTGTAGCAATCCTGATTCCTTGAATATAATAAACAGTTCCCCTGCCGTGACCGCTGGTAATAAGAAAATCAGCTTTAACCAGCCGTTGTAATGCCAAGGTCAAATCGTGGGGATGATCTGTCGATATTTCCAACAAACGAGGATGAGACACCACTCCCTCAATCGCGGCCGTAGTAAGCACAAGCCGCTCAAGATGATTCAATGAATCGAATTTTCACCAAATTTCACTTGTAGGTTTTCAATAACGTCACGGGGGAGTAGGTCAAGCATCCGAAGTTCAAGCAATGTTTGCTCCGGTTCATCTTTTTCATAGAGAGCAGGTGGCCGCCAATCTTCACTCTTCCAACCACTATAGATTTTCGGTACTCCAGACCCAGCCCGTTCTCCGAGACCAATCATCAAAAACATCTGATGGATAATCCGGTTGCGACAATCGCTTTCACCTCCCTGAATTGCCTGCTCAACAGGTATACGCATATTGCCTGGATTACGAAAACCAAATAAATCAGGCCGTTTTACAACCAGCACCGACACCCTGCCGCTATAGTCGGCATGCACCAGCGTGTTAACTAAAGCCTCGCGGATAGCCTCATGCACAGGAGTATCCTCCTGTCGTTGCCCATCTTTGAGTGCAAAAGGGACCTTCAACTCAGTAGTTAACTTCCGATAAACCCGTCGATAAAAATCAAAAAGATTTCCAGACCAGGTACCGTCAGGAACAAGCCGATCAACCCAGCGCAGCTCTGTCTTTGCCTCAGGCCGCTCCTGATAGTCAACAAAGTAATGAGGTGCTGCATCTTGAATAGCTTCCCATTTGCCAAACATCAAAAGACCGGCAACTGTCAACCCTTCTTCCCCTGTCTGCCTGTCTCTCCGCCAACCTTTAAGCTGCTTCAGCAATCCGGCATCATCTGCTTCCAGCCACACATGACCAGGCTTTTCAGCTCGTAGCATCTGACGATAGGCCAACAGGCTATCTATATCAATATCGTCCAAACCAAAACCAGGCAGGATACGGTTATCCCGCTCATCTTCAACTTGCTCGGCCAGCATCCTTTTGACGGTTTCATCGTTGCAGGGTCGATCTCCATCAAAGATGACGGCGATAGGTATGACCTTTGAAAGGATTACCTCCCAGGTAAACCGGTTTTTGCTTACGATGGGCCGCTGGAATTTGAACTTGGATCAAATTGCGGCCATCAATGGTAATAACTTTGACATCCTTCTCGGTCAACAGGTTCACACTCACTTTTTGTGGATTATTCAGGTGATTGAAGAGAGTGATGATAACGCGCTGTGGATCCTGTATCCCATGCAGAGAAAATCGCCCTTGTTTTTCTTTTACACCCAGTAGGACAACACCTCCATGGGTGTTGGCAAAGGCACTATAGGTGGGCCAAAAATCAGTGGGCAGCTGCCCCTTACCGTGTTTACCGATTGCCAGTTTGCATTCCAGATCAACAGCCTCGGAGAGGGTGGTTATGTCTTCCAGCGTACAGATTTCTTTCATGATTCCTTTCGCTCAGGTTGTACCGGATATTTATTCATCATTTTCAATTTTCCTGCTATTTTACAAATAATGCCTCAATTGCTTCATAATGCTCCTTTCCGGATACCAGATAGGGAATATATTTGCAGCAGCAATTACTGAAAAAACTGTCAGCGGCGTAAGAAAAGCGGCAGGGTCGATATCAACTGTGGATTTAAAGTATTGCTGATGATTTTTCTCGTAGAATTGGTTCATCACTAATTCATATCAAACTGGGAAAAGCTCTCTAAAAAGCCACGAGTTCCAATTTGATCTTTGCTCCAGAGTACATTGTTTTGATTCTAACCCGGCACAAGCAAAATAGTTGTAAGAATCAGGGATTCAAACCAGCGATGCACGGTAGACATTTTCATTTAGGCCGATAAGCGAGCAGTAGATATTCCCACTGGCCATTTTGTATAATAAACTAGCCCCTATCCGTCTCTTAGGGGCCACTTTTTATAGGGAAAAAGAGAAAGCGTTAAGCTTAAAGAAAATCTATGAGTCAACTGGCGCTAAAGGGCTTGCATACGCGCATTTCTTTCTTCTTTAGCTCATGCCACCCATTCTGTTTTCATAGTTTTCCGTATAACAACGGACCAAAAAACTGATCGGAATCTCATTCAGGGCAGGTTGACTCAGTTAAATTGAATATTTGGGTTAAGCTTAACGCTTTCGAAAAAGAGCCTCCTAAGACTAGAAGCAGACCCTTTTTTGAGGTTTTTTGTTATTAATTTAGCCTATTAGCTTGGTCCGACCCGATTGTGAAGTTATACCCATTTATCAAGCCTAACCCTAAATTTTCTAAAACTCATTATTTAGGTTCTGCCTCTTTCACTCGTACATACCTCGATACATGATACGAAATAAGGCCAACCTCCTCTCCCGAAAAAACCGTTTTTTGATTATAGATGAATGCCGGTAGCGCCTTTGGGTTTAAAACCCAGATTTCGCTGGTAGTTGCTTTCTTATTTGGTTCGATAAACCAACCCGGAAAAACGACTACTGGGCGTATTGAATACTCATTTCCAGTAGTTTCCTTGATCAAATTTTTCAGCCAATTTGATGCTGCTCGAACTTGGTTTAAGATTCGCTTATTATTATAGCCGTCAATAATCAAAGAATGTCCGTCATAACAGATTACCGACTTCTTCCCTTCAGGCTTACTATAGGTTTTAGTTTCAATAAGGAAAATCCCTTTTTTACTAATAATAACATAATCGATGTTGAATCCTTCACCGACTATATCATGAAAAACCTTACAGCCTTGTTCCCGGAAAGATTCCAAATATTGGCCAACAGCTCTCTCTCCTTCTCGCCCTTGTCGAAGGTTCCTGATTTCTTGGAAAATTTTTCTTACTTTATAGAAGCTCACGCAGGCTACAATGACAGCAAAAAACGTCATCGTTCCAGGGGTTGGCGGTGATTCTCTATAATATCTTAACCACTCCAATCCAGCCAGGATGAAACATATCGCCGTGACAATCAAATATGAGACTGCCTTTTCATTTATGAGAGCATCAATCCTCTCATCTAGGGATTGGCCATAATGACGTAGCGTTTTATCTATGATTGGAGATTTTTTATTCATTAACTGTTTTCACGTTAGAGCATGTTATGGTTCAAGATATGTTTACTTTGAGAAGCCATACAAAAGTGTCTTTTCAAGACATGACCCCATATTTTCTTCTTTCCCTGTGGTAAACACAACCGGTTTTGGGCTGGGAGTGCTTGGAAAATCCACAGCCAAGGAGCCAACCATGCAGCTCTTCCTGCAGACATGCGGAATCAAGCGTCATTGACGAATCTCAACACATATCCCAGCCAGATATCTTCAGGACGCAGCTTGGAGACCTGCCGGGAGAAATCAAGGATAGCCAGCCCGCATGACTCAAAAAGCTCTTCAAGTTCACTCTGCGCCCACAAGGTGAAGCGACAATCATCAGCTGAAGAGACGGTACCCTCTCCCTCTTTCATGGTGATCAGCACATGACCGCCGGAAACAAGTGACCGACATGTGGATCGGAGTATGCCAGGGACAGTATCCCTTGGTTGATGCACCAGGGATCCAACAAAGACGAGACCATCAAAGACCCAGCTGCTGAAATCATAACGGCAGAAATCCGCCTCAATAACTTCGCAACCGGAATGGTCCCGGGCAAGTTGAGCAAGGCTGGATGCCTGTTCCAATCCCGTTGGTCGAAAACCATGCTGCCGCAGCCAGAGAAGATCCCGGCCCGAACCGCAGCCCACATCAAGGACTGTTGCCTGAGGTTTCAAAAAATCGGTCAGCGGCGTAAGAAAAGCAGCAGGATCGATACCAATTGTGGATTTGAAATATTGTTGATGGTTTTGTTCGTAGAATTGGGTCATTATTAATTCATATTAAACCGGGAAAATCAGCCACCTTCAAGAATCTTCTGAAGAGTCTGACAGAGCTAAAACCTCGGAATATTTTCTTTTCGTTGAACTTCTTTTTCATTTTTCAAAGCCTGCTCCCAAATAATCGCCTCCGGCGCCTCTACATACAGATTCATTCTATTTGTGCTGTAAGCAAGACACTTGTTCGTGTTAGCCCAGCGGAGATGCGCATGGTTGAAAGAACTATTACCGCAGGTTTTACGGCTAAAGAGTGTTGCCGCACGCAATTTTTTCCATTTCCCGCCATGCAGTTCTGCTTTCAAGACAGCTTCAATTTCATCGGCCTTGAGTACCTGTGTTTCACCGGACTTTGGCAATTTCCCGTAGCACATCCGTACAACATGATCATTGATATAGCCAACTCGAATCTGCCAACCTTGATAGTGATACGTTTCATTGAATGCGGTTTTTAAAATGGGAGAAATCGTATCCTGAATATTTTTCACAGGGCTCCCGTACCTTGCCTGGTTTTGCCCCACAGATTCTCCTAACCGGCCAAAAGCTAGTAAAGGGATAACAAAACAAGAAAGAAATAATAGGACCAGACAACGTCGAGTTAACACAATGTATTTAGGTGTCATGTCGTCATATCGCTTTTGTATACCGACACTTTGGAAACCTTGTGCACCCATAAAATTGTTTCCCCTGGCTTCTCCCTTTTTTTGCAGTACGCAAGACAAGCTCTGCGCCACATTCCTTGCAACTTATCTGATTCATAGCAGAAGGCTTAAGAATTGGGCCAGGTATCTCAATAGTATCCGACAAGCGGGGCTGTGCCTTCATCATCCTTTGCAAAGACTTACCATCCAGTAATGTTATATTGTTATCTTTGGCAAAGATCACTGCATCACGTGTAAAGTTGCCCGATGTCACGACAAAACCACCAGTGGCTGCATCACCAACCATTACACCAAGCAGTTCTCTTACAACTTTCACACCGACTTTATACGCTTTCCACTGCTTACACTGGATCAAGTATTTTTCACCGTTCTTCATAGCAATGAGGTCAACACCACCATCTGCACCTCCGGCAGTTTCTTCAACAACAAATCCTTCCCTTCGGAAGTGTTCCCCCACCAACAATTCAAAATCACGCCAATTCATTCCATCCAGTGGATTGCTTGAAGGGCTTTCTACAGTATCAATATAAAGCTTTTTTCTTTTGTAACTGTTGAAAGCGGAAACAATAGCCCCAAAGAGGAATACTACTGGTAAAATAATTTGCCCAAATGTAGCAAGCATACGAATAAAGCTAGGCAGCACCGCTGCAGATAATGCAACCCCCCCCTGCTGCTGTTGCTGGAGGAGGTTGGTTCGAGTACCAATGGAGAACAAAATACGAAACCACCGCCAAGGTCATGCCTACCCACCAGGGCAGCATGGAACTTATGTCCATTAGGTCTTCTATAGGGCTTTGTGATCTACGAGCCATGCTGCACCTTTTGATAAGTTTTTATTTAGGGGAGAAATGTTAACTTTCGTTATGCTCAACACAATATACATAAGTTGACTTGTGGGCCATGAAATGTGGCATTGCGAGACCTGACCCCACTTCTCACGAATTAAGAATTAAGTACGGTGTCTCTGGAACTCGATGCAGCGTCTTTTTTAAATCACCCCTTCCGCTTACTACTAAGCCTCATTACCACATAAATGGTGATCAGTAGAGGATATATATACAAGCCTTCCATAAAGCGGCCCTGGTAAAAAAAATACATACTGAACAGCAAACTTAAGATTAACAATAACAGCAAAATTTTGGCTAATAAGCGGTTCATGGGAACTCCTTCGGTGTTCCAAGATAGGTTTGCAAATGGGCTAAGGCGGTGGGAATGGCCACCCGCCGTCCTTGCGAACATTGACTCTTCTCAATTCATATCCCCTGTCAATTCGATTGTATATGCACAATACATCTAAAACAAAGTTAACATAATTCCACTCAGTCAGGACTAAGGGGAGATATCTTGACTTTGGCTGGAAGAAAATTTGTTACGTATATTGTGCGGAAACCTTAACAGTTGGTCTCCTAGCCTCACGTTACAAAGGAATTAGAAAAATTTCCACTGGCTATTATGCACGATAAAATAGGCTCGAACGCAGCAGTTTGCCCCTCACCGTCTCTTAGAAGCCACTTTCTATAGAAAAAAAGAGCCTTTTAAGGAAAAAACAAGATGTTTTATGATGTTTTTCACTGTTATTCAGTTTGGTAACGTCGAACCTGACTCGTTAACAGAAAGCGTGCCGTGCGATGAAATCACCTCTTCCAAGTGATATTTTTGACTATGTTCCAGCTGTTTAAACTTCACATGGCATTTTCTGATCCTCAGCATTTTGTCAAACTTACCAAGAGCAACAATACTGTTGAGAACTTTTATAGGCAAATCACGAGCAAGCAGCGTAGCCTTTTCGCAGAAGATACCAGCTCCCTTTTTCCGCGAATCCTTGCCACATATTTTCGTTAGTGTACCATTCTTTCTGTAAATTCAAATAAAGCTTGGCAGTAGCAGGCCATTGCTTATCCTTTCGGATTGCAATCATCACAAAACAATCAAAAGGAGAGAACAATGACCTGCCAAATAAAGAATACCCAATTTGACTTTGCAATGGAACTGTTGATTCAAAATGGCCTTGACGGTATTGCGGACAGTATCGCAATTATGATGAATTCCGCCATGCAGATAGAGCGATCCCGTTATTTACAGGCGGAACCATATGAACGAACAGG
>Ga0207996_1001072_pt1 | contig 20696 bp, 19 predicted proteins | sample AntAceMetag02UKG_FD_184773 | JGI IMG/M metagenome (GOLD analysis project Ga0207996, IMG submission 184773) | Saline lake microbial communities from Ace Lake, Antarctica - Antarctic Ace Lake Metagenome 02UKG (SPAdes) (version 2) | ecosystem: Environmental > Aquatic > Non-marine Saline and...
CATGTCGAGAGCTCTTAAAAATTCGCTTCTCCTGGCCTGTGTTTTTGCTATCCGCAGAGAGCCATGCTTTACATATCCTGTCGGCTGGCCTGTTTTTGCTTCAAGACCGGCATAAAGCTCACCGCCATATTTCGAAAGTTTTGTTAATGAACCTGTGGGCCAGAGCTGCCCAAGAAGACCGGCGGCAGCCCATGACGTACCCGAGGAGATCCTTTTTCGCTCCAGCACCACAACCTCTTTCCAGCCGAGTTCTACCAGGTGATAAGCCGTGCTGCACCCGATAATACCACCGCCTATAATAACAACCTGAGCATGGGTTGGTATTTGATCGTTCATAATCCCTCCTGCTAAGATAGTCTGAAAATTAAGACAGACATGGATAAAAAAATCCCTTCACCTAATTATATGCATACCGCAAGTTGTAAAAGGGCAGCCACAGAGGGCTGCCCTACATCTTCAATCACCGTTTATAAAAAAGACGGTATCCTGCATTGAAATATCATATTAATCGCCCTGATATACACCCAGTTCCTTTTCCGCTTCCACCACAATGGAGCGAACCTTTTGAAGCACTTCCTTTGATAATTGAGGCGGTTCATATTTTTCAAGTATTTTAAGTGTTTTTTCCCGGGAACGCTGGTAAGCATCCTTGCTTCCAAGTTCAGCCCAGCGATCACGCATTCTTCGATCTACGAGATCGGTCTGAGACTGGGATCTCATATGCTCAAAGGTAGTGGCATGTGACAGATAATCCTTGCCGATGCCCATCTCCTTGATGACATCTACGGCAAGAGTCGTGTCGTTTACCGGAACACCTTTTAACGTATACAGCATCAGTCCAGCCAGTTCATGGTCCCACACAAGCTGTGCCAGATCGAAAGTAATTCCCATCTCAAGCATACCCAACCCATAAATAACATTGGCGCCTGCCAATGCGGGAAGAATACCTGTGATGCCTTTTTCGAAACCGGCCTGGGCGTCAAACAGTTTACTGTCGCCCTATCCACCGGCGACAAAGCATGGCAAGCTGTAGTACTTGGCCAACCGTGCAACTGCCGCACTGATCATGCCGGTTTCCGGTGATCCCACCGTTGCCGTTGCCATGCGCAGATCCAGAGGACATGTTGAGCTTCCATAAACGAACTGAGCCCCCTTACGGGTCAACTGATGAAGAACAAGGCTGGACAAAAGTTCACAATTCTGTACAACTATTGTTCCTGCCAGATGCACCGGTCCCGAACCTCCCGACATTGCCATTCCCACAACATTCAGGCCCATATGGTTCTTTGCCGCCTCCATTATGATATCGCAATGGTGTTCAGGTAATTTCAAGGGGCTGATGGGGCATGTAACAAAGGAGAGCAGAGGCCTCTCTTTAAGGCGTTCTTTCCCCCCCACGATAGCGGCACACATATCCACTATTTTTCTTGCCTGAAATCCATTGACCGGACCTAACCAGTGGTGCTTGGTTGTATTGGTCAATGAGGCTTCCGCGTTATGAAGTGCCTGTGACTCCGGTGGTTTGTCATGGGAGCACATGGCCCGTTCATAGGTTTCCACATGTTCAAGGGAATCAATAATACGGGCGGCCATTTCAATATCCGCTTTTCTGGTTTCCCGATGTTCTCCGGTATAAGGATCCACAAACATGATCCCTTCACCGAAATTGGTAAATGTAACACGGTTATCTTCGAGGATAACGTCGTCTTCCGGTCTTCTTCCACAGGCATAGTAGGTTGCTGGCGCCGAATCTATGGCATCTTCCACAACGTGATGCGGAATTTTGACAACTTTCTTTTTTCGGTCGACATTGCATCCGGCATCCGCATAGATATCAAGGGCTTTCTCGCTTTCTACGAAAACACCAACATCCTTTAGAAGTTCCAGGGTGGACAAATGAATTTCATTACATTCATCCTCGGTGATGGTGTTCAGGCTGAACCCGGAGTTACGGTTTTTACCGGCTTTAAACCTTCGTTTCATGGTTTCCTCCTTTGTTTAGTGTACATTAGCAGACAAATCCGTTACCATTAACGGATTTTAAAAAAGTATTTTACCATGGGGGAGTATTCGGCTCCACAAAAAATGGTATAAAATTTGTACGGAAACGCATCTTGCTGATAAATAAATCGGCCTTAAATTGCTTTGTATCGTTTTTTAACAAATTGTTTGAGATCTTTTTCAATGTCGGGAGCAATATCAGGACGGACGTAGTCATCAAGTCGTTTTGCCAAAGCTGTTTTTGCTTTTTCCCAAACCTGTTTTTTCCCCTGATCTTTCCATTTTTCGTAGCTTCCCCGAGTGGCCAATTCAGGATTGAACAGCTCTGTTCTACATTTTTTTAAGGTTTCGGGAAAAGTAATATAAGAGCCCCCGATACCTGCTTTTTTTATTTGTTCCAGGGCAATGGTTTCATCATTCACTACAACAGGTTTTAATATTTTGCGAATCATGCCGCAGGTTTCCTCGTCAAGAAGAAACTTTTCATAACTCATGGCATTAAAACCAGCCAGAATTCCGCATGCCTGATTCATAAAATGATTACCCGAGATCAGGGAGCTGAACATGCTGAGGGCAGACTCCACCCCGGCCTGCATATCCGGTGCAAAAGCATCCGTCAGACTGCCACCGGCTTTTGTGGGGATGCCGTAAAATCTGCCAATCTGGGCAATCATATGGGTAATCTGGACGGCTTCGGGACCACCCAGTCCCAAACCACCGGTTTTCATGTCTGTGGCGCAGGAACAGCCTCCTATCACACAGGGTGTTCCAGGGTTGATCAACTGGGTAAGTACAACTCCTGCAAGAACCTCAGTTGCCATGACAACCATTGTGCCTGCCAGCGTGATGGGCGCAGAGGTTCCGGCGAGAATCATATCCGGAAATTCCAGAGGTTGTCCAAAACGGGCGTATTCTATGAGAGCTCCGGCCATCTCTTTAGAGTAAAGAAATGGCGAAATCGGACTCACCTTGGAAGGAATTACCGGTTTATTCATTATATTTTCTTCGCCTCCAAAAAGGATGGCCGCCATATGAAGACTGTCCCTGGCTTTCATTCTGTCTTGAGGGCTGCCCATAAACGCTTTGTCGGACAGCAGAATATTAGACAACATCATATCCAGATGCGCCCTGTCCGGATGGATATCGCCGGGCATGACCATGAGAAAACCATTCATGTCCAGATACTTTGATGTGTGAACCAGTTTGCAAAAGTTGTTGTAGTCCTCCATCAAAGCATCTCTCTGTTCGCCGTCACTGTCAATGATAAAAGGAGCTCCCCAACCGGGAAGAAGGGCAAAATGCTCTCCCCCCACATCAACATTGTTTTCCGGGTTTCTGGCAAAAATGGTAAACTGCGAGGGAACTGTATCGATGGCATTCATGACCTGCTCTTCGTTAAAAAAAACAGTGCTGCCGTCGACCTTGAACATATGCTGTTTGAATATTTCCAGTGCTTCCGGCTCCTGAAATGCCACACCAACATTTTTAAAAACCGCCATGACGGACGAATGAATTTTATTGATTTCAGCTTCACTAAAACATTGCATGCGTGTAAACAATTTGTTCAGGCTCCTTCTATTTACAATTTTGCCGGACATTCACAATTCTGGAAGCAAAAAAAATGCCAATAGTCAAAAACGTTGTAGTTTCAATATGTTCGGGATTATATTCAGGTTGACAAAAATTAATTTATACTATATCGTATAAATTAATATTCAAACTGACAACTGTATGTCTTTGGCTATCGTATTTGAAAAATATTCAATAATTTTAATAAGTTGTTTATTTTCCCAGGATTCATAATAATTTGAGAAAAGGGCGAAACCCATCTGTCGATTTATTTCAATTTTTGCCCAACAGGTTGGAATTCAATGTTTTTTCACAAAATGCCGGAAATATGAGCCACTAATACTTTTATACGTCAAGACAATAAGAATGGCCTATGCGATTATGCATACTGCCATACGAAACAGTATAATGTATGCAGTTTTAAAATTTGACTCCGATAGTTGCTGCGTCTCAATCTATTTGAGCCCTTCCCGGGACTCAAAACGAAAAAATATTAAAAATTGGTAAAAGGGTAATTTTGGGCCAACAAAATAGTGTGCAAACAAATATTCTAAACATGTTTTCCTCTATTACAGTGGGTGCTGCAATTTTTGATTCCGGTGGGCAGATCATTGTCTGTAATGCCGTTTTTTCAGAAAAACTCGGAATCCGATGGGAAAAACATCTGGTGGATGAGTACCCTTTATTGAAAAGAAATTTTAAAGAGATCGCAATTCACAGACGTCAAAGTATCCAGTGGATCAAAGAGAAAAATGTCCTGGTATGCCTGTCCCCTCTGGAACTTCCCGGAGATAAAAACTGGGTTTTCTGTATACTCTTCGATGAGGTCTCCGAAGATATCAACCAGATGAAAACAATGGAGATGAAAGAGTTGATCATGCAGTTGGATGTCATTATCGACTCGATCTCTGAAGGCGTCTGGGTTTGCGATGGTAAAGGAAACGTCCTAAGGGTCAATCCTGTATCCGCAGCTCTGAACAATATTAAAACTTCTGATGTTATTGGTCGGAATATGAAAGACCTGGAGGCGGAAGGGTATTTTAAGGGATGTGCCACCCTGGAAGCAATCAGAACAAAAAAGACAGCAACCCGCCTCGTTCTTCTGCGTAGGACAAATACCACGGTCATCGCCACAGTCAGGCCGTTTTTCGATGAGAAGGGAAATCTGAAAATGGTGGTGGGGACTGAACGGGATATCTCTAAACTGGAAGAACTTCATCACTTTTTGAGGCAGCAGGCCATTCTCCAGGATAGCTTAAAAGAACATATTAAAGAACTGAAAACCCTGAACCGGCTCACCCATAATATCATTGCCAAGAGCGAATCCATGATCCAGGTGCTCAACCAGGTCAGCAGGGTAAGCCATGTTGGATCTACGGTTTTGATCCTTGGAGAGTCCGGTGTTGGAAAGACTGCCATTGCCGACCTGATTCACAAAAACTCCAACAGGTCGAAAAAACCTTTTTTTGCAATCAGTTGCTCTTCCATACCTGAAACTCTTCTGGAGAGTGAACTCTTCGGCTACGAGAAGGGCGCTTTCACAGGCGCCAAAGACACGGGGAAAAAAGGCCTTATTGAAATGGCCAACGGTGGCACCCTGTTTTTGGATGAGATAGCAGAGATTTCCATGGCCTCCCAGTCCAAGCTTCTTAAATTTCTCGATGAAGGGACTTTTTTTCGTGTAGGAAGTACAAAAAAGCAGGAGGTGGACGTGCGGGTCATTGCCGCCACCAATCAGGATCTCAAAGATCTTGTGGAAAAAGGTGCTTTTAGACTGGATCTTTACTACCGTCTTAATGTTATATGTATTTGGATTCCACCCCTGAGAGAACGGCATGCATGCATTGTTTCCTTAATCAACTATTATATCAATCAGTTCTCATCCAGTATGAAAATAAAACGGATCATATCCCCCAAGGCTTTAAAAATCCTGACCACCTACGATTATCCTGGAAACGTTCGAGAACTTATTAATATCTGCGAGCGGATTGTTGTCATGACAACGAGGGAATATGTTATGCCCAGTGATCTTCCCCGACAGGTTCTTAAAAGCGTACAAACAGAAAATATAGACTTTTGCGATTTAATTCAGGGAGAAACCCTTCCTGAATTTATGGCAAGAATTGAAAGCCGTATTTTGGTGAAAACAAAAGCCCGTTACGGAAGTCAGGAAAAAATGGCACACGCACTTGGGGTTACCCAGCCGACCATCAACAGGAAGATGAAAAAATTTGGATTATAAGAATCACCGACCGCCGGCCGGATAAACGCTGTCGGCTACCAAAACGTTATTTTTTCGGCTTATTTATGAAATTACCCGGGTTCACTTCTTTGTTTTATCCAGTTGCAGCATAACGATGGATGCAATTACCAATAGTCCCCCTGAAACCTGCATGGGGGCCATCGACTCACCCAGAAAAACAGCGGCAATAACACTGGCTGAAATAGGCTCCAGTATGGCTGTTATACTGGCATGGGCCGGGCGTATCCGCTTGATTCCCTGGAAATAAAGTCCAAAGGGAATAATGGTTCCCAGGATACCGATAAAAAGTATCCATCCCCACTGCACCGGTGAGTATTTGTGCATGAATGCTTCCAGTGGCGGGTGAAGCAGGTTCCACATCAGCATCGCGAAAAGCAGCCCGTATAGCAGTACGGTGTAAGGGGAGTACTTTCGCATGCCGTAGTCACTGGAAATGGAATATACGGCAAAAGAGACTGCGGCAAGCAGACCACTGATAATGCCGAGTCGGTTCAATACCAGTAATTGCAGGTTGTATGCTTCTACCACGAAAAAGCACCCTGTCAATGCTCCTAAAATGGAAAGAACGCTGATAAACCCGATTTTTTGTCGCTGGATAAAAACCACGTACAACGCCACAAATGCCGGGCCGGTATAGTGGAGGAGTATGGCCGCCGCCACGCTGATTTCGCTGATGGCAAACAGATAAAAAAACTGGGCGGAACCCAAACCAAAGACACCCAGTAAAAAAAAATAGGGCAGGTCCCTTAGCGATATCTTCAGAAGATTTGAATGCCTCAACCACAGCCAGATCATCAGGCCGGCCCATGCCAGTGTGGTTCTCATCTGTATAAGCTGGCCGGGGGTAATGCCGGTATTAAAGAGAAATTTGGAGGATGTCCCGGATATGGCAAACAGAACAGCTGCCAGGCAAACATAGAGGTATCCGTACCGAGCCTGTTGTTGATCGGTTTTATTCATGTGTTTATGAGGTTACACTTTTCCCAATTTCAAGTTTCAAATTTCCCTGCCGGAACAGGAGATCAAGAAAGCATAAATTGTTTTTAAATTTTGATAAAGAATATCTGAAATAACGTTAAATTATTGCAGGAGTATAACGAGACCATGCAAATTTTGTCAAGTTTTGTGTAATCCTCTATTCTGGGAGATTTACGCCGATACCTGTAAAGACGAAATGTTTTTTATCAAATAAACACGATGATCAAGTGTTTGCAAGTCACACTGATTCTTTTGCTTGTCTCGGGCAATGATATATCCCGGGATGCCCGGCCCAACTAAAAGGTGGTTTTCAACTTGACCTTTCCAGATAATCATGCTAATTTTATTCAAAAAAGTTTTAGTTGCAGCATAATTCAAGACAATCTGCACTGAAACGCTGATTTATGATCCGGAAATTTTTTAAACCTGCTTTTTTTACCAAATTTTTGTACCATGTCGAAAATTTAGTCTGGGAATATATAGTATCTCCATATGGTCAAATTTTTCCTTCCACGAAAAGAAAAAATACGGCGCGTTTCAAGGGTGTCGATTACCAATCATTCATAAAATCGGTTGCCCGGTTTTTTTAAAACGGAAGCGTTAATTGTTTTAATATTATGTAGAGGAGACGGACATGAAATTTATGGTATGTTATGACAGTTCAAAAGAAGCCAAAGAGGCCCTGGTACTTGCCGGAGAGCACGCAAAAGTTTGGGGTGCCACATTGGAAGTGGTTCATTCGATCATGCGGGAACTATCGCTGAAACGTTCGTTTGTCGAGAAAAAAGAAAAGGCTTTAGAAGATGAGATCAAAGAGATTCTGGGTGGAAGTGACATCTCCTACGAAGTTGCGCTGCTTATCGATACGCTGAGCCCGGCGGAACAACTGGTTCGGTTTGCGAAAGAGGAAGAGATCAAGCAGGCATTTATCGGGATTGAAAAACAATCCAAGGTGGGTAAACTGCTTTTCGGATCCACTGCCCAGTATTTGATATTAAAATCCCCGTGCCCGGTGGTTACGGTAAAATAACGAGGCGGCAATTTTATATACCGTATAGGTTTCAGGCCTTCATTTTGACGTTGGACTTCACGTCGAACCACCCGCATCATCTAAAAATATATCAGGCCGGACGTCATCGTCCGGCCTGTTTGTTTTCATCATGGTTATCCATCCGAAAAAACTATTTCCGGATGGGTACTACCTAATTTTTTTCTCAGGACTCGAACCACCACCGTTCCGCGCACCGGTTGCCGTCCATCTCCCAATTGCCGGCGGGATTCTCGATTCTCAGCTTATTGGTGGCCGCCTCTATCCAGTTTCCGAACACCGGAATAATTACCCCGCCTTCATCGCGTACAATCCTCTGGCACTCCACGTATAATTCGTTTCGCTTCGCATCGTCAAGTTCGGCTCTGGCCTCTTTGAGCAGCATGTTGAATCGATCGTGCTTCCAAAGGCTGTCATTCCATGCGGCATCCGCCGCATATGAGGTGGAAAACATCCAGTCGGCCGTGGCACGGCCGCTCCAGTAGCACATGCACCAGGGTTTTTTTATCCAGACATTGCTCCAGTAGCCGTCATTGGGTTCCTTTACAACCTCGATTTTGATACCGGCTTTGGCGGCCTGTTCCCTGTAAAGAACGGCGGTGTCCACGGCGCCTTCAAAGGCGGCGTCGGCTGCATGCAGCTTGAACGGGTAATCCATCATTCCGGCTTTTTTCATATGAAACCTTGCTTTGTCCGGATCATACTTTCGTTGCGGCAGTTCCGAAGCATGGTATTTCTGTGCGGGAGCTATCGGATGATCATTTCCCACTGTGCCGAAACCACGCAGGATGATCTTCATTATCTGCTCACGGTCAATCGCATATTTTAAAGCCAGCCGGACATCATTGTTATTAAACGGCTCCCTGTCGGTAAGCATAGGGATCGAGTAGTGCTTTGTTCCGGTAACATTGATGATCTGGAAACCGGATACTCTCTTGAGCAGATGGATGATTTTAAGCTCAAACCGGTTCATTGCATCGATCTGACCGGTATTCAGGGCGGTGGCCCTTGCCGTGACATCCGCGATACCGATGGTTTCCACCTCGTCAAAGTGCGCACGCCCCTGTTTCCAGTAATTGGGATTCCTTTTGGAAAAGGCTCTGTATCCGGGTTCATGGCTGTCCAGGATGTAGCCTCCGGTGCCCATGCCCTTTTCCCAGTCGGCCCCTTTTGTACCGGCTGGAACGATTGACAGATGAGGGTCACTCATGATAAACGGAAAGTCGGCGTTCCCTCCTTTCAGAGTAAACACCACCGTTTGTTTGCCGTCTGTTTTGATCTCTTCTATGGGATCGACAATGCCCTTTGCGGCGGACCTGGAGGTTTTTCCACGATGGTGATTGATGGAAAAGATCACGTCCTCGGCATCGAGGGTTTTACCGTTATGAAATTCAACGCCCCTGCGCAGCTTGAAGATCCATTTTGAGGCATCTGGTGAGGATTCCCAGCTTTCGGCCAGCTCGGGAACGAGGTTGCCCTTATAGTCGACTTCCGCCAGGCAGTTCCGATTTTGCAAATTGATAATATACGCCATGGCGTCCGTCATGGTCGCCGGATCGAGTGAATCAGTGGTGGAGCCTCCGGCCACGCCGAGTCTAAGGCGCCCGCCTTTTTTCGGTGTTGCAGCGTGCGACCGTGTGGCAAGAAATGCCGATGGCAGTGTGGCTGCAATACCCAAAGCAGATACACGGGCAAGAAAGTCACGGCGGGTTATTTTTCCCTGCGCTAACAAACGCTCAAGTTTTTTTGCTTCCGACATGATTGCTTCTCCCTTTGGCTTTTGTCGTCTCAAACCACTGAAGCTTCTTGTATCTCCTTGAGTCCGATCCCTTTTTCTTTTCGCATTTTCAAAACATTGTCGAGCCAGTCCGGATCCATCTCGGGAACGGAGGAGAGCAATAGTTCAGTGTATTCATGGTATGGCGGTGCAAGGAGTTTCTTCTTGACGTCATGTTCGACGATCCTGCCTTGCAGCATTACGACGATTTCATCGGATATTGCTTTTACAGTTGCCAGGTCATGGGTAATAAAAAGATAAGATACCTGCAGCTCGTTTTGCAGATCCTGCAGCAGTTTCAAAATACCCTCGGCAACCAGTTGATCAAGGGCCGAGGTCACTTCATCGCAGATAATCAGCTCGGGTTCCGCCGCCAGGGCCCGGGCGATACAGACTCTCTGTTTTTCACCGCCTGAAAGCTCCCCGGGATATCGATCTATATATTTTTTTGGGGGTAATTCGATCTTTTTCAGCAGTTCTCTGACTCTGTCATCCTTTTCCTTACCTTTCATGCCAAAGTAAAATGCAAGAGGACGTCCGATTACATCTCTTACCCGCTGCCTGGGATTGAGGGCCGTATCCGGCATTTGATAAATCATCTGCATTATCCTGAGCGTTTTCCGGTCGCGTGATTTTAAGGCCGGCGGCAGCTCTTTTCCGCCATAGAGAACCTGTCCTTCAAGCGGCGGCAGCAGACCGGTTATCACCCGCGCCAGAGTACTTTTGCCGCTGCCGGATTCGCCGACCAGTGCGACGGTTCTGGCGCGTCTGACTTTAAGATCAATGTCTTCCAGCACCTTTTCACTGGCTTTACCCGTGTAGCTGGCTGACACGTTTTTAACTTCCAGAACAATATCGTGCTCGGTGGCGGAAAGGTCCCTGTCCTCCCTGAGTGTTCTTACCGAAAGCAGTGCCCGGGTATAATCCTCTTTTGGATTGGTCATCAGTTCCCTGGCATTATTTTCTTCCACCAGATTACCGTACTTGAGCACCATGATTTTGTCGGATACTTGAGCCACTACGGCCAGGTCGTGGGTGATGTAGATGGCTGCCGCGCCGAATTCTCTGGTTATTTTTTTGATGGCGACCAGAACCTCGATCTGGGTTGTAACGTCCAGTGCGGTTGTTGGTTCATCAAAGATGATGAGATCAGGTGTACAGGCCATGGCCATGGCCACCATGGCGCGCTGGAGTTGACCTCCCGAGACCTGATGGGGATAGCGGTAACCTATCCCTTCAGGATCAGGCAGCAGGAGACGCCGGTAGATGTCCACGGCTTTTTTCTTCGCTTCGTGAAAATTCATCAGACCATGCCGAAGCGGCGCTTCAGCATACTGTTTTAAGAGTCGATGCGCCGGATTAAATGAGGCTGCGGCGCTCTGGGCGACATAGGCGATACGCACGCCTCTGATTTTTCTCAACTCCGCTTTCGACGCGCCGAACAGTTCTATTCCGTCAAAGAGAATCGACCCGGAGGTTATGCGGCAGCCCCCCCGGGTGTAAGCCATGGAAGCCAGGCCGAAGGTCGATTTTCCCGCGCCGGATTCCCCTATCAGACCGAGAACTTCACCCTTGTTCAAAGTGAGATCAAGGTTTTTTATGATCGGCAGCCATTTTTCTTCCTCTGAACTGTAGCCGTCTATCACAATATTTTTCATTTCAAGTAGATGGGTCATTGGTAACCTGCCTTTGGTTTAAACTGATATTGGAGAAATTCTATCGTTATATTTTCCACTGATTGGTTATTACAATCCGGAATGAATCCTCATACTTTGATAATTTTGGAACAAATCAATAATAATCAATCAACAATCCTTTAGTCCTTAAGCCCGCTGGCAATTTTCAGAAACCAGTCGACAACCAGATTGACACCAACCGTCAAAAATGCAATCGCTCCGGCCGGCCATAACGGTGTAAGAATGCCGAAGGTGATCGCCCCCGCATTCTCCCGAACCATGCCGCCCCAATCCGCCGTGGGCGGCTGGATGCCAAGGCCCAGAAAGCTTAGTGAAGCTATGAATAAAAATACGAAACAGAAACGCAGGCCGAATTCCGCAACTAGCGGAGGCATTGCATTCGGCAGAATTTCCTTGCGCATGACCCACAGGATTCCTTCACCGCGAAGCCTTGCCGCTTCGACGAATTCCATGACATTAATATCCATGGCCACAGCCCTTGAGAGGCGAAAAACCCGGGTGGAATCAAGCACGGCGATTACCATTATTAATGATATCACTGACGTCCCCAGCACTGACAGCGCCATTAAGGCAAAAATAAGCGTTGGAAACGCCATCAGGATGTCTACGATACGGCTGACGGTCAGCTCGGTCCAACCCCCGACGACTGCCGCAAAAAATCCTATCAACGAGCCGATAAAAAACGAGAGGAGTGTGGTGACAAATGCAATTGCAATGGTGTTTCGAGCACCGTATAACAATCGTGTGAACATATCCCGACCCAGGTGGTCCGTGCCGAGCAGGTGATCCATGCTTGAAGGGAGCCAGACGTCGGCCACGATTTCCGTTTCTCCATAGGGGGCGATCACCGGAACAAATATGGCTGCAAAGATATTAAGCAGTATCATTGCAAGACCAATGCGAGCGCTCAGGGGCGACTGCCTCAGCAATTTTGTAAGAGCCATCGAATGCTTCTCCTTATTTTGATTTTGGATGCAGCAACCTGGGGTTGCTGAGAATTGACAGTATGTCGGCCAAAAGGTTAAGCGAGATATAAACGGCGGCAAAAATAAGACCGCTGGCCTGAACAACGGGAATATCCCGTTTTGCTACCGAGTCCACCAGAAGCTGCCCCAAACCCGGGTAAACAAATACTACTTCAACAATCACAACCCCCACAACCAGATAGGCCAGATTAAGGGCGATGACGTTAATCACCGGCGAGAGGGCGTTTGGAAATGCGTGCATTACGATAACCCGCATTCGTTTCAGCCCCTTTAATCTGGCCATTTCTATATATGAACTGGCAAGGACATTGATGACGGCCGCACGAGTTTGGCGCATCATGTGGGCGGTAACGATAAAGGTAAGGGTCAGGCTGGGAAGAATAATGGCATGAATTTTATGCCAGAACGGCATCTGGTCGTTGATATTGGAAATACTTGGGAAAATAACTATTTTCACCGACAGCAGCGCGATCAGGATATAGGCAACGAAAAATTCGGGAAAGGAGATCGCGCTGAGCGTGGTTGTGGAAATGGTTTTATCAAACAAGGTATCGCGATAAAGTGCGGCCAGTAAACCGAGAATTACGGCAAGGGGCACTGCTATCACCGCCGCCGAGCTGGCTAGAAACATAGTGTTGGCAAATCGCCATTCGATTAAATCCGCAACCGGTCGGCCGTTGGCAAGGGAGTTTCCCAAATCACCCTTGGCAAAGCTGCCCAGCCATGAAAAATAGCGGACATGGGGAGGAAGGTCCAGTTTAAGTTCCTTTCTAAACGCCGCAACAGTTTCAGGCGTTGCATCCTGCCCCAGGATTGCTTCCGCCAGATCGCCCGGGAGCGCTTCCACGCCAACGAAAATGAGAAGAGAGATGACGATTATCGTCAGCAGTCCCAACCCAAGGCGTTTTATTACCATTGTTATAATGTCATTCATTTTGTCACCATTTTTATGATATCTGTAAGACAGGTTTTAGTTTGCTTTCCATCCGTTTTGTTTTAAGAAAAAGCGGGTGGAGATGAATAATTTTGATCATTATAGAATGCAATATTTGCTGAAAAATTTCGAAGTAAGCGAACCACCAGCGTTTGGAGTATTTCACGCCGTCTAAATTCGAATTTGACGCAAAGTTGTCGTACTCGCGCCGGGTGATTTTCCCAGTGTCAACAGGTGCTCCAGTTCTTTTAGTTTTGACACAAATACCTCCTTTTTTGTGGTGTAGGTTACAGGTGCTATTTTTTCGCCCAACAGGGCTTTTTTATCCCAGGCAGACGGATATGGTCTGCCAATGGCGGTTTTGTTTTTAAAAGCGCGGATTTGAATGACCAAAAGCGTGTTAAGGGTTTATTCAGCCGGTAAAAAGCATGTATGAAAATTATTGTTGTCACCGGTCAAATCTGGTGGGGAATCCCCTGTATAGCGCCTGATGTTGACGCCCCAGCTACAGGGATACCGCTGATATCAACATGCAACTTTCACCAGGAAAATGAGATGAGACACGGCATCCTGAATCCGGAAAAAAGCAGATGCCTTTTAAAACAATATGTAAAAAGGATGTCTGAAACACGATGCAAAAAAAAGCCATGCGTATTATATAGCAGTTAATGATTGTGTTTGCAATGATTAAGTGAAGTAAATTTATTTAAAATTGACATTGCCCTGAAGTCTATTACCTGCGGCCTTTATCCGGCAGAACAATCATGTAATGCGTGGATCTGCCGTATACCCCTTTGGGAGCGGTGTGTCTTCCTCAAAAGGCATGGCCAGTTTGAAAAAACCATTCTCGTTTTTTGCGAAGACTTTCAATTCACCTTTTTCAAAAACCTGCAACATGGCTTTGTTGTGCTCCAGGATTTCAGCCACAAGCCCTTTCAAACCTTTGTCTTTTGCCATCTGTATTAACATTCGGTACATGTAGGATGCGATACCGAGGCCATGATAGGCCTCATCGACAAAAAAAGCCAAATCACCGAATTCCTCTTCGTCTATTTTTGCAAAGCGGGCCTCGGCGATGATGGTTTCATTTTTAGGTTCTCCAAGCAGTGCAACGACGGAGATATCCGTACGGTAATCAATATTGACATATGCCTGCATTTTTTGGTGCGGCATGATTGAGATGGGAAAGAAAAACCGGCTGTGGATAGCACTTTTCGAAAATCGGTAAAACAAGTGCCGCATGGCTGTTTCATCCGATGGTCTGGTTGGTCTGAAGCGTATTTTTACCCCCCCTTTAAAAACATGTTCACCCATAATTTCCAAAGGGTATAATCGTCCGATATTTATGGGATAAACCTGATCCGACGATAATATTCGGCTTTCTTTTGCAGCCTGGATCAATGCCTCTCTGTCATCCGGATGGGCAATATCGATCAGGGATAGTGCGCGTTCCTTGAGGGTACGCCACTTCAGGTTTGCAATGCCGTATTCCGTGACCACCGCATCAATCGATTCCCGCATATGAAATTGATTCCGCAGGTCTCGAAGCATAACGACGATATTGGGTGCGCCTCTGTTGTTTCTACTGGGCAATCCAATAATCGCCCGACCGCCTGGAGAGAGTTCCGTACCGGTAAAAAGATCGACAGACTGGCTCGGGCCGGTTAAGAGAGAACCCTTGCCCACGGAAAAAGAAATACGGCCCAGTAAATCGATTTTTTTGGCTTCTTCTATCACCACAAAGTTGGGATTTCTTCCAAGCTGTATCGGGTTTAACACCTGGCCGATGCTCTGGAATTCAACTACCGGGTTACGGTCCAGCCATTCCAGCAGGCGGGGCGTACCCAGTGCGTAAGAGGTCACTGATTTGCCCCGGAACACCTCTTTTCGATAGTTGGAGACGGCGCCGCTCTTAACCAGGTCCATGAGTGCGTCCGTAAAATATGTTGTATGAATACCCAGATGATGCCTGGACCGCAGCTTCAGGCTTAACGCCTCGAACAATGCGCCTGTATAAAAATTGATGCAATCTCCGTCTTGAATTATCTGTGCGATATTTGCGGCCACTTTATTGATGACGGGCTTGACAGAGTGTCGTTTAAAATATAGCGGCGGCACCGTGGCTTTAACAAGGAGGTCGAAATCGGAAAGAGAAACAATCGTATCCCCCAAAGTAAAGGGGATCAGGGTATTGATTTCTCCCACCACCAGGGAAGCCCGATACATGGCTTCTCTTGCAACATCGACGGCAACACCCATGCTGCAATATCCCGCACTGTTCGGCGGCGAAATCTGCACAAATGCCACATCAATCGGGATTCGGTTGGACTTGATCAGTTCCGGTATCTGGGAAAAGCGCCCGGGGATCAAATCGACATTGCCCGCAATAACCGCCTCGCTGGAAATCCATGTAGAAAAGAATGTTTTCAGCCGATATCTCTGGTAATCCAGTTTCTTTAATGATAAAAAATCAGCATGACTGGTCAGTTGAATCAATTCCAGGTCATTGATATTGGAATAATTAGAGGCAAACAGCTGTTGTGTGAGTGTTCGCGGCTCTGCAACGCCACTTCCCACAAAAATACTCATCCCGGGCCTGATATGGGCCAATGCTTCTTTGGGGGATATCACCTGTTGTTGCCATTGCATGTGATTCTGATGATCTCTCATTTATTTCCCGTCGAGTTGAGCCATTATTCCCGGGTTTGCGAGAATGTTGAAGCGGTCGCCTCCCCGTACAAAACGTTTATAAAATGGCGTATTTAGCCGATTTGTCCGAATTATAACGAGACCATGCAAATCTTGTCAAGTTTTGTGTACTTTTTTATTCAGGGAACTTTACACCAATATCCGTAAGGACGAAATGTTTTTCATAAAATAAACGGGATGATCAAGTGTGCGCAAGCCACAATGATTCTTTTGCCTCCTATTCCGGTCAATGATACCGGGATGCCCGTTCCAATGAAACCGTTTTTTTGACTGCCTGCCGGATAATTGGTATTGAAAAAGGTTTCAGAATCTAATAATAATGCCACATGGTTATGAACGGATATTAAATTAATTTCAGCAGAAAGAAATCTGCTTGGGGTAATGTAAAATCATGTCGGCAATTTTTTCAGGAAACGTTGCGCTCGGCTGGCAGAAACCATTGACTATCAGTGTTGTCTGTTCGGTATTAACCGGCATCTCATATGGTTTCGGAATCCTTTTATTTCCCATGGTCATGCCGGAGATGATCAAAGATCTGCATCTGGACTATACCCATGCCGGAATGATCACCGGATTGAGTCAGATTTCATCTTTGTTTACGATTCCGCTGGCCGGTTATCTGACCGGTCGGATCGGCGGGTTGAGGCTGGTTGTTGTTTGTCCGCTGATTGGAGCCATCCTGCTGGCGGCAATATATTATGTGCAGGGATTTTACAGTCTTATGGCGCTCAATTTTTTCATTCGAGGCTGGCCGGTCATGGTGTGGATTCCTCTTGTCGCCGTTGCGGCGGAGCATATCGATTTTAAGTGGCGTGCCACCATGCTGACCGCATCCTCCAGCGGGGCCTGTTTTTTTGTTTTTGTCGACGGTGTCCTCTCTTCATATTTTCTGGAGCATTATCACTGGCGGAATATGTGGCTCTTTGTTTCCGGTTTTTGCTTAATCATTGTGGCTGTTTGCTGGCTGGCGCTCAAAATGGTGAATGCCTGGGAATTTAAAAGCCATGGGGAAGCATCCGTCAATGAGCCCACCGGTGATATTTTTAAATGGATGAAAACTCGAAGCGGTATTACACTTAATCTTCTATTTGTCCTGTCCGGATTTGCTTTTGTGGCTTTTCAGACATACCTGGCCCCTTTTCTCAGGGATGAATTGGGATTGGGATTGAAAATGACGGCCCTCATGTGGGCGGTGATGGGAATCAGTGGTATTTTCGGAGGGGTGGGTATTGGTGTGATCACCGATCGCATGGGGGTACGGACTTCTTTTGCCGTCGTGTTCGGAATGGCGGTCATTTCAACTGCCCTGATCTGCCTGCCCATGGATTTGTTTTGCATTTTGGCCATGGCCGTCTTGTTTGGTATTGCCCAGGCGGCTGTGTATGGACTGCATCCCGCTTATCTGTCTAAAAGCATGCCGCCCCGTTTGGCAGCCAAAGCATTTTCAGTGGGAACCATGGTGATGGTGACCAGTACTTTAATGGGCAATTTTATCGGCGGCTGGAGCGCAGGGAAAACCGGGTCCTTCTGGTGGTTTTATCTGCTGCTTGGGGCATTGTTTGTGTTGGGCGTTTTTGTTTCTTTTGGTTTGAAAAATGAAAAATACCAGGGACGGCGGCAGAGGGAGACTCTATGAAGCCGGGCAATTTTATTGTCATCATTGTGATTTATTTTCTGACCTGTCTGCGTGCGGCACGCACAGGCAGGCATAAAAAACACGAATTTTAGAATTTAGATACCAAATTCGGACCTATGTATCGATAGTGTCCGGTGATCGGATACAGGAAAAGAATGTCCTCAATCTCAGGGCCGGAGCCGATGTTGTGGACAATGAGGGGGCGGCAACAGTCCTCGGATTGCCGGTTCACCACAATCCCGATATGCGGGAAATTGCCGGGCAATACCCAGGTCACAAGGTCTCCCGGATGGTAATCGGCCGCAACATTTGATTTTGGTAGTTCGGCCCCCTGTTTTCGCAGGAAGGTCTGCAAGTTTGGAACTCGCCGATGGTCAATATTCGGGTCCGGTCGATGATGCCTCCAAAGTTGCGGGTACTCCTTGAAACGGGCCGTCATATCTTCGTAAACCAGGCGCGACAATAACATCAGTTCTGACTTTGTTTGTTATATAATCAGCAAATAACTGGTCATTTTAATCATGCCAATCAATATATCAATACCCGTCCCAGATGCCTATTCCTTTCGTATGTGAAAAAAGGGATTGATCAGGGAAGAAGACCGGAGTTTACAGGAGGCGGTTTGGTACGCAGTCTTGGTGGATGGTCCATGATAAAAAAATGCGGCTAAAGGGTCAGGATCGTATTAAAGGCGATGAACGGATATTAGGTGACGGCGAATTTGTTACAGCCTTATTGTTAGAGGCAAAAGAGAAATTTGAACGCGGTTATGAATTAAAAGGATTGGGATATGATTTCAAAAAAATAAGCCGGATGGTCTCCACGATATATGATATGGAAATAGAAGAGATATATTCAAAAGGCCGCCGTAAGACTCAAGTTGAGGCCAGGGATTTGCTATGCTACTGGGCTGTTCGGGAGTTGGGGATAAGCTGCACGGTTTTAGCGAAACAATTAAAAATGAGTCAGCCGGGAGTAGGATATGCCGTAAATAAAGGGGAAAAGATCGCTAAAGAGCATAAATATCAACTGCTATAGCGAGTTATTTATAACGCCCCTCACGCCGGTAGGAAGGGAGAAAAAATGAACCGAAAACCAAAAGAGACTGATTGGAAGCGATTCCGATCAATGATAGAAGACCTTCGGGAAAGGTATTTGAAGGAAAAGAATGCCGAAATAGTTTTAGAATTGACAGCTCCGGAAAAGACTCCGACTGAACAATTCTGGGATACTTTTAGTAGAATGAAGGCGGAGAAAAAAATTTTGGAGGATTGTCTTGACGGGCATTCCCGGTCGAATATGTTTTCTCATATATTGTCGATGTACCGATATGGGATGATGTCAAAATCGGATCTCAAAGGGTTTAGTGAGGAGCTTCAAGGTAATGTTGAATCCTTTTTTGAGGACAGAGGATAGCTCTGCCTGGACAGTGACGATCAGTGCAGATTTTGGGGTATGTCCATTGGTTTTGTCCTGTTTTTTGTTTTACACATCCCCGACAATCTGTTCAATGAGTCGGGGAAGCTGTTCCGACAAATATATAGGGATTGAGATCATACGATAGGCGACCGGTTGGCCCAGGGTTGTTTTTACCCGGATTTTTTCCACGGAAGGCAGGTTCAGGTTGCAGCGGACGGCCAGATCGAGCTTTTTTTCCGCCATGAATTGATGCAGGGATTTCATTTTGCCGGCCGGTCCGGATTTCACTTCCACGGGGATGACCCGGCCTCCATGTTGAAGGATATAATCGATTTCACCGAGTCTCCCCCCGGTTCGCTGCCAGTAAAACAGTTGCGGGTCCGTTGACGGGGTTTGTGTCGAACGAAGCTGCTGCCCGACAAACTGTTCGGCCAGCCCCCCCTTGTTCGTAAAAAAAAGATCGCGTTCCTGTGGGCTTTTAATGGCGGATAAGCCCAGTTGAGCGGAAACCAGACCGATGTCGATCATCAAGGTTTTAAAAATTTTTTCATTGGATTCTGCGCCGAGGGGCAACCCGTTTCCGGTGGTGTGCAGGATCTTTGAACAAACTTTTGCCTGACACAGCAAGGAAAACGCTTTTTTCACGGGAAGAATTTTAAGGGACGGATCAACCCGGCTGTACACGAATTTGCTTCCAATCTGTCTGGACACGGACAACATAATGTCGGCTAACAGTCGCGCATTCATCTCACCGCCGTATTTGTGAAAATCATCGCGAAAAGTGGTCAGTAAATCCTGCTGCAATTTTAGACATGATGTCTGATCCTGGTTCTCCACCCAATCCTGGACCACTTCCGGCATTCCGCCAACCAGACAATATCGGAAATAGAATTCCAGGCATTTTTGATGCAGGGAACGGGGGATATCCTTATCCAATTCATAAGAAATCAGCTTTTGATAAAGCGGTTCGTTTCCACAAGCCAGAAGAAACTCGAAGAAGGACATTTGTTCCAGGTAAAAATACGTGATCCGACCCACCGGCATGCTGTAAGGATAGTCTCTTAGTGCAAATTCAAGCAGAGAACCAGCGGCGATAACCGGGAGGTCGGGCATCTCTTCTTTAAACCATCGGAGTTTACCTAACAGTTCGGGAGCCGCCTGGATTTCATCCATAAAAAGCAAGGCAGATGCCGGATCGATCGTCATGGATAATTCCGCCGCGATGTTTTGCAAGATCTCTGCGGGATTATTCCCGGCAAACAGATCTGCCAGGTGGGGAAAACGCTCCAAATTCAGTTCGATTAAAGAGAGACCATGACGGTGTGCAAAGTCACGAACCAGCCATGTCTTTCCGACCTGTCTGGCCCCTCTGAGTATCAGCGGCTTTCGATTTTTACTCTTCAGCCATTGGGTCAGTTTGTGTCCGGCAAATCGAATCATTTTTCGACGCTCTCCTGTTTCTGTGCATTAATTGTGTTAAATTGTCTGAAAAATAATAAAACAACGTGTTGTAAATGTCAAAATAATTAATTTTAACGCGTTGTTTTGAATTTTCCTCAATTTCTATAATTTAACGCACATTCCGCACCTTGGGGGTCATAGTTTTAGAATTATAAAATATCATGCAAACTAAATAATTGTCGATTTTAGTAGACATTTGCGATTTCTCGATCCATAAT
>Ga0207996_1001075_pt1 | contig 20650 bp, 19 predicted proteins | sample AntAceMetag02UKG_FD_184773 | JGI IMG/M metagenome (GOLD analysis project Ga0207996, IMG submission 184773) | Saline lake microbial communities from Ace Lake, Antarctica - Antarctic Ace Lake Metagenome 02UKG (SPAdes) (version 2) | ecosystem: Environmental > Aquatic > Non-marine Saline and...
GTTTTGATCAACCCCGTATTGCTTTTATTGGATTTCAACCTGCCATGATTTCAACTTTAAGCCAGGATTTTGAGATGAGAGTGATTGACCTGGACACAGATAATATTGGAAAAAGAAAAGCAGGTGTATTAATAGAAAATGTTTCCAAAACAAATGAAGTTTTAGGTTGGGCAGATATCATTTTAGCAACCGGTACGACTGCTGCAAATAATACCCTTCCAACACTTCTGAACGAAAAACCGATAATATTTTATGGTGTGACAATTAGCGGGATTGCCTACCTTATGGGATATGAACAATTTTGTTTTTGCAGTCACTAAAGACAGAATAAATCAGTATATAGTATTGAGTATCGAGTATATAGGACCCCATAATCCCAAAATAAAGAAAATAAAGGAGGAAAATGATATATATGAAGCTTATTAATGATATTATTTCGACGATTGAGGAAAGTACTCAGAATGCTTTAGTAAAAGAAGTGAGAATAGGACCTTTTTGGACCGGAGTATGGAGTAAATATGGCGGATTGGCTTCTACCACTTTTACTCATGAACCTGCCATGCCTCCTCCAATTAAGGAAGCAGGGAATTTAACTGAGAAATCAATAGGGGAAATTTGCCACTATGCAAATTCTGATTGTTTATTAAAAGCCTCTGTCGGTATGGCTGCCATTAATTCTGCTATAGAAGTTGATTTAAATAAATGCCAGGATATTAATGCTTCAGAAGTACTTTTCGAAAAAGGGAAAGATAAGAAAGTTGTCATCGTAGGACATTTTCCTTTTGTTACCAAATTGCGTCGATTTGCCAAGCAACTTTGGGTGGTGGAAAGAAAGCCTCAAAGTGGTGATATTCCGGCCAGTGAAGCAAAACGAGTCATTCCTCAGGCGGATGTCATTGCGATTACAGGAACTGCTTTAATAAATGGCACTATGGGAGAGTTACTTTCTTTATGCCCAAAGAAAAGTCTGGTGATGGTTTTGGGTCCGACAGCACCACTTTCTCCTGTGTGGTTTGATTTTGGAGTGGATTTAGTCTCCGGAACCAGAGTTGTTGATCCAGAATTGGTGCTTCGTATGGTATCAGAAGGAGTCGTTTTTAAACAGGTTCATGGCCGGGGAGTAAAATTACTTACCATTCAAAAGGGTAATTACTAAAAAGAGGGGTCAGGTCTCAACATTTGACATAACTCACTCCCAAATAAGATAGCAAAAAATGTTATGTCAAATGTTGAGACCTGACCCCTACCACTAAAAAGGAGGAAATATGAAAAAATTATTTATCGTATTCATATTGTTAGGGATTTTATTTTTTACTTTTTTTGGGGAGTGTTTTTCGGAGGAAGAAATACCCATCGGTATGGCAGTAGAGTTTATGGATCACGCTGCTTCTGCATATATCAGCCATGAAAAAGGATGGTTTGAAGAAGAAGGTTTAAAATTAACATCTTATGAAAGTTATGTAACGGGAATGGCTTTGGCTTCTGCCTTGGCCCGGGGGGATATTCAGGTAGCATATATGTGTCTGGTTCCGGCAATTAATGTCTATGCCAATGCTAAAGTTCCGATAAAGATTGTAGCTGGTACGCATAAATATGGATATGGTTTAGTAGTGGATGCTGATAAAGTGAGAACCCTCCAAGATTTAGAAAGAAAAGATATCCGAATTGGGTGCGTTAGGGAAGGAGGCACGGTAGATGTACTTTTTCATAAAGCAATAGATAAATATGATTTAGATGAAGAGAAGGTATTGAACAATATTCAGCGGATGAATCCCCCAAAGCAAATTTTGGCCATTCAAATGGGAAAATTAGATGCTGCCTTTCTCCCCGAACAATGGGCTACTATAGCTGAAAATTATGGTTTTAAGATGTTGCTTATGAGTCAGGATGTGTGGCCTGCAATGCAGGGGAGCGTTATTGTAGTTAAAAAAGAATTAATAAGGGATCATCCTGAAATAGTTAAAAAATTAGTAATAGTATCCGATAAAGCAACAGATTGGATTAACCAAAATATGTATGCAGCAGCAGAAGTTGTTGCTCGGCAATTACAGAAAGCCGGAGGGAATCTTTTCCCAGACCAATTATCGGATATTACTAACAGAATAGAGATAAGTCCCGATGTTTTATTCAGGTCTATGAAAAAATTAAATTATACTGCTAATATTAATCCAGAAATAGTTCAAGAAACAATAGATTATATGGCACAACTGGGTTATATTAAAAAAACTTTTAAAGCGGGAGATATTTTAGATTTGAGGTTTTTAGAAGAATGAAAATATTTCGAAAGTTAATACCGGGATGGGGAATTATTCCGGTAATCATATTTTTAATGTTATGGGAATTAATTGCGCGAGTAAATTTAATCTCCGGGCACTTTTTCTTCCCTCCCTTCTCCATGGTGGTTGCTGAATTCTATTATCTTACAGCTAATGGTGTGCTGGGGAAGAATTTTTTAAGCAGTTTTTTACGTGTTTTAATTGGTTTTTCTTTTGGTTCTATCGCCGGATTACTTATAGGAATTTTAATGGGATGGAAAAGTCTGATTGACAAAGCACTAAACCCGATAATTAGCCTGATTTATCCCATACCGGCTTTAGGTTGGTTACCGCTCTTAATGCTATGGCTGGGAATTGGCGAAATATTACCGATTGCTATCATATTTATCTGTTCTTTCTTTCCCATCCTTTATAATACTTCCACTGGAATTAAAATGGTAGATAAAAATTATATACGGGTAGCTAAAAGTTTAGGAGCATCTGATAGGGAAATTTTAACTTCGATAGTTATTCCTTTAGCATTACCGAATATTTTTACCGGTTTAAAATTGGAATCCGGAATGGCCTGGCGGGTAATTATAGCTGCGGAAATGGTTGCTATTCCAACCGGCATAGGGGCATTGATGATGAAGGCAGAGAGCTTGATGCGAATAGATATTATCATTGTCTGTCTGATAGTATTGGCAGCAATGTGTTTTATCTTTGAGAGATTTTTTCTTTTTTTGGAAACCAGATTTACCGCTCGATGGAGTTAAAATATGCCAGCTATAAAACTTAATAACATATCAAAATATGTTTGTAAAAATATTAATTTGGAAATATTTAATAAAGAATTTTTAGTTTTATTAGGTCCTAATGGTGCAGGAAAAAGCACTTTATTAAATGTGATTGCAGGATTGATTGATTATAAGGGATCAGTATTTTTTGAGAACAAGTGTATCGATAAATTGCCAGCCAGCAAAAGAAAAATAGGTTATCTATTTCAGGATTTATATTTATTCCCCCATCTTGATGTTTTTTCTAATATAGCCTATGGCTTAAAAATTGAAAGAAAAAAACCGAATGAAATAAAATATAGAGTTGAAGAATTATTACGGATGTTGAGAATAGAAAATTTAACTCATCGTTATCCCAAAGAGTTAAGTGGCGGAGAGAAACAGCGTGTAGCCCTGGCTCGAGCTTTAGCTCTTACCCCCGAAGTTTTGCTTTTAGACGAACCTTTGAGTAGTCTGGACTTGCAGTCTTCAAAATATTTACGAAGAGAATTAAAACAATTACAAAGAATATTAGGGATTACTACTATATATGTGACTCATAACCTTACAGAAGCAGAAGAAATGGCAGATAGAATAGCAATTATTGAAAAAGGAGCAATCGAACAGGTAGGCAAGGTTGAGGAAATATTTTTCTTTCCTGAAAATGAAAAAGTATCTGAATTTATTGGGGCACCGAATATTCTTGATTGTAATAGTTTCAGAATTTTAGGAAAGGGAATTGCAGAGGTTGATTGTGGAGGTCTTTCTATTATTGTTCCCGATGAAGGAAACAGAATAAGAAAAATTGCAATGTTGCCCCGGGATATTTACATTGCTGAATTAAAACCTCCCGGCCCGGATGTCAATCGATTTAAGGGTATTGTGACAGATATTAATGTTAGTGATGAAGTCATTCGATTAAAAGTAAAAGCCGAAGGGAATGATTTATTAGCTGAATTACCTTATCACATTTTTAAAAGAATGAATTTGGGAATAGGGGAAGAGGTATTTTTAATATTAAAATTAAGAAATATTAAGTGTTTATAATTTTAAATAAAGAAGAAAAGTATTAGTCAAATTAAAATTATAACAACAAGTTTTGAAATTATAAAAATATCAATAAAATAATTAAATAAAAAATATTTAAAAAATAGTGATTTTTAAAAAAAACTATGATATATTAATTAAAGTTGTTTTATTAATAATTATATGGAACAGTGTTCCATATAATGGAAATGAATAAAGGATAGTTTTTATGAATTCAATCGAGAAATCAATCAAAGTATTGAATTATCTTTCCGATGCGGAAAGGAGTGTTGGAATAACTGAATTAAGCTTGGAATTATCATTCCCCAAGAGCACGGTTCATAGAATATTAAATACTTTATTAAAACATTCTTTAGTTAATCAAGACAAAGAAACTTTAAAATATAAGCTGGGACTGCAAATAATTGAATATTCAAATTCCTTTTATAACTCTTTTGATTTTAGGCAAGTTGCTAAACCAATTTTAAAAGATGTTTGCAGAGAAACCAAGCTTACTACTTTTTTAACTACCTGGTATAACGACAAGGGTATTTGTATAGATTCAATCACTCCTTCTTTAAAGGTAAGTTCACTTCTCTTTGTTGATATCGGAAAGGAAATGCCTTTTAATTGTGCTGCTTCTGCAAAGGTTCTTTTAGCATATCGGCAATCAAAAGAAATTAAAAATATTGTTAATAAAAAAAATCTTCATAAGTATACGCCGAAATCGATAATAGATCCTATGGAGTTAGAAAAACATTTAAAAAAAGTAAAACGTAATGGATTTGCTTTTTGCGATGAAGAACTCGAAGAAGGTGCAAAAGCAATTTCAGTTCCCGTTAAAAATATTAATAATGAAGTTATTGCCAGTATTACCATTACCGGGTTGTCCAAGAGGTTATCAAAGAACAATATTGTAAAATTTACCACAATTTTAATTAACTCTTCTCAAAAATTATCCAAGAGGCTGGGATATAAGAAGTAAAATAAATTTTAATAGTAAACATAGAATAATTTAGAAATTTTAGAAAGATATAAACTAAAAATCTAAAATACTCGTTTTTATGATAAGTAAATAAATAATCTAAAAGGAGACAGAAGAAAAAATGGCTAAAGTAATTTTAATAGCATTGGGCGGGAATGCAATAAAACAGGCAAATCAAAAAGGAACTTCAGAAGAACAGTTTAGGAATTGTTGGAAAACCACAGAACACATTTCAGAAATTGTAAAGAGCCTTGGCGAAGAAGATCGATTGGTTATTACTCACGGAAATGGACCCCAGGTTGGCAATCTAATGGTACAGCAAAAACTTTCTCAAGATGTTGTTCCGGCTCACCCCATGGATGTAGTGGGAGCGATGACTCAGGGACAAATTGGTTACATGTTACAACAAACATTATTAAATCATTTTAAAAAAATGGATATTACTATACCGGTTTGTGCTATCCTGAATCAGGTGATAGTAGATAAAAATGATCCGGAATTTATTGGTAAAAATGCTTCTAAACCTGTTGGTAATTTTTTAACCAAAGATGAAGCCAAAGAAATGAAGAAGAATAACCCTGACTATATTCTTAAAAAAGTAAAACCAACAGGTGAACGTTGTTGGAGAAGAACTGTTCCTTCACCTGACCCTATTTCCAATTCAGAAGGAGATGTGATTAAAACACTGGTGAAAGCAGGAGTCATTGTTATTGCTTCAGGCGGTGGTGGTATACCGGTTTTAGAAGATGAGGAAGGAAATTATAAAGGAATTGAAGCAGTTATAGATAAAGACCTTGCAGGAGAAAGATTAGCTGAAATAGTAGGTGCTGATATATTTTTAATCCTTACAGATATAGAAAAAGCTAAAATTAATTATGGCAAACCCAATGAGAAAGCTTTAGGTAAAATAACCTTACAAGAAGCTCAAAATTATTTTGATGAAGGACATTTTTTAGCAGGAAGCATGGGGCCAAAAGTGAAAGCCTGCTTAAGATTCTTAAAAAATGGAGGACAGAAAGCCATCATTACATCTTTGGATAAGGCCTTAGAAGCATTTGAAGGACAAAGTGGAACTATTATAGAAAAATAAATTAGTAGAGGAAATATGCAAGAGTACGATATATTGTTCTTTTGCTTTGCGACATTACTGTGATAAAAAAAATAATAATAAATAAATTTAAGGAGTTATGAAAATGTTAAAAGGAAAGGATATATTAAACACTGTACAGTTTTCGCTTCAAGAATTAAATTTGATTATGAACACAGCAGCAAATTTCGAAAGAAGAGTTAAAAACGGAGAAATCATTAGAGACATGGAAGGAAAGGTCGTTGCAAGCTTATTTTTTGAACCGAGTACCCGAACCCGTCTTTCTTTTGAAACAGCAATTAACAGATTAGGTTCGCGAGTCATCAGTATGGCGAACGCGGCAAGCTCTTCTGTAGCTAAGGGAGAATCTTTAGCCGATACCATTAGAACAATAGATGGTTATGTAGATGTTATCGTTATGCGACACCCTATGAAAGGTGCTGCTCAACTTGCTGCTGATAATGCTTCTCATCCGGTGATTAACGGTGGTGACGGAACCGGGCAACATCCCACTCAAGCTCTTTTAGATCTTTATACTATCCGCAAGGAAAAAGGAATTTTGGGTGGACAGACAATAACTTTTTTAGGTGATTTAAAAAATGGAAGAACTGTTCATTCTTTAGGTTATTTTATGGCTCTATGTAAAAATAAGATGATTTTCGTTTCCCCGGAATCCTTAAAAATGCCGGTAGAAATAACATCAGACCTAAGAAGCCGGGGTGCTGAGATTGAAGAAACCGAAGATGTGGAAAAAGCTTTATCAGTCAGTGACATGGTTTATGTAACGAGAGTACAAAGAGAACGATTTGAAAATCCGGAGGATTACGAAAAGGTTAAAGGTGTATATATTATAAATAGAGAAATAATTAACCGTGCGAAAAAAGGAATTACTATTCTCCATCCCCTACCACGAGTAAATGAAATATCTATTGATGTTGATGATTACGAAGGAGCTGCTTATTTCAGGCAGGCACATAACGGGCTTTATGTGAGAATGGCTCTTTTGGCCTTGATTAGCGGTAAGACATAAATATTTTTTATTTGTTATATTTAAATAAGGATTAAGGGTATTGTCAAAAACATAAAAAATTATGTAAAAATTAAAAAAAGGAAATTAAGTGCTAACCAAAGGAAAAATAATTAAACAGGTTAATCTGAATAACAATTATTATAGAATAAAAATTAAAGCACCTCAAATTGCTAAAGAAGCTAAACCCGGGCAGTTTGTGATGTTATCTAAATGGAAAATTAATGAAATTTTTTTAAAAAGACCATTTAGTTTTTATAAGATTGAATCCAATTTGGGGACTTTCGATATTCTTTATAAAAAGATAGGCAAAGGGACGAAAATTCTAGCTGAATCAAAGATAGGTGATTTAGTAGAATTAATAGGTCCCCTTGGTAATGGTTTTAAAATTCCTAAAAATACACATAATATTGCTATAGTTGCACGAGGTATAGGAATTGCTACCTTAATGCCGTTAATATTAGAAAGTAAACAAAAAGGGATTGGGGTTTATAGTTTTATATCTGCTCAGACGGAAAATTTACTTTTATACAGCGATAAAATCGAATCTATTTCCAGAGAAACATTTTACACCACAGATGACGGTTCAAAAGGAGCAAAGGGAAAAGTTACTAATTTTTTAGAGAAAGTTTTAAAAAGAATAGTAATTGATGTTGTTTATACTTGCGGATCAAAAAGGCTTACTAAGCACATAAGAGATCTTCAAAAAACATATAATTTTTTATCATTTGTAAGTTTAGAGGAACATATGGCTTGCGGTATAGGTGCCTGCAAAGGATGTGTTCATAAAACTAAAGACGGGTATAAAAGGGTTTGTAAAGAAGGACCTGTTTTTCCAGTGGAAGAGGTAATTTTTAATGACTAAAAAAGTGAGCTTAGAAGTTGATTTAGGTCCTTTACATTTAAAAAATCCAATTATGCCTGCCTCAGGTACCTTTGATGTGATGTGTACTCTATTAAATGAAAACGAACTTAATAAGTTAGGAGCAGTAGTACCTAAAAGTATTGCTTTCAAAGGAAGAGAAGGAAACCCTGAGCCAAGGACTTGTGAAACAGATTGTGGATTATTGAACGCAGTCGGTGTACCTTCTAAGGGCGTAGAATATTTTATAAAAGAAGAATTGCCTTTATTGAAAAAAGCAAACAAAATTATTATTGTTAGCCTTCTGGGAGATTCTGTTGAGGATTTTTGTAATTTAGCAGGATATCTCAATAAAGTAGAAGAAATATCAGCATTAGAAATAAATCTCTCTTGTCCTAATCTAAATAATGGGATTCCATTTGGTGTTAATGAAGATAAATTATACGAATTAATCATTAATATAAAGAAAAACTCATCAAAACCGATTATTGCTAAACTATCACCAAATGTTTCCGATATAAAAAAAATGGCTTTATCCGTACAAAACGCTGGTGCAGAAATAATAACTATTTCTAATACTTTCATGGGTATGGCGATAGATGTTGATAAGCAATTACCACGCTTAGGAAACAAGATTGGAGGATTATCCGGACCGGCAATAAGGCCAATAGTGGTTAGAATGATATGGGAAATTGCACAAGTTATCGATATACCGATGATAGGAGTTGGCGGGATATGTTGTGCTGAAGATGCAATAGAAATGTTTCTTGCCGGTGCTAGCGCAGTACAAGTGGGTTCCGCAAATTTTAGTAATCCATATGTAATGTTAGAGATCATTAATGAAATTAAAGAATATTTGATTAGAAAAAAATATAGCTCTATTCGAGATATAATTGGTTTAGTAAGGAGGTAAATTTTATTTAACAATAGTAATGAGTTTTTATAATAATGAAGAAATTCTTTATATATTTTGTATTTTAAAGTTAAAGTAAAGGAGTTTGTTCCTATGGGATTACAAATGTTAGTAAACGCTATTTTATTGGGCGGATTGTATGCCTTAATGGGTATAGGTTTTTCCTTACAATGGGGTATTAGCGGAATAATTAATCTATCTTACGGGGCAATGGTTATGTTGGGTTCTTATATTTCCTTGGAATTTTTTAATTTTTTCCATATAGACCCATTTATTAGTATGATAATGTCCGGTGCTATTCTTTTTGTGCTTGGAGCAGTAATATATCGCGGACTCTTGCAACCCTTTCTGAAAGGTGGAATAGTTTTTACTCTTATCTTAACCTTTGCGATTAGATTAATTATAGAAAACATTATATTGAAAGTGTGGTCTGCTGATTATCGTACTATACGCCTTACTTACGCTGGTAGTAATTTTCAATTCGGCGATGCCTATGTTCCCTTGATTAAATTTTTATCTTTTATCGTAGCCGGAATAATAATCTATCTAACCTATCTTTTTATGATGAAAACAAAAACCGGAAAAGGAATACAGGCGGTTGCCCTAGACAAAGAAGGTGCTCAGGCGGTAGGGATTCATGTGGAAAAAATGTATATGATTAATTTTGCCTTAGGGACCGCTTTGGCAGGTCTAACCGGTTCACTTTGGGCAAGCATCTATAGTTTTTCTCCTCATCTTATAGGTATTATCGTAGGAAAAGTATTTATTATAGCAATATTAGGTGGTTTAGGAAATATCTGGGGCGCAGCTGCGGGAGGCTTGCTTCTAGGGTTTGCAGAAGTTGCAGGTGCAACCTTTTTGGGTTCACAATGGCAGGAGGCTATTGGTATGGTAATCATGGTTATCGTCTTACTCTGGAGACCTTATGGACTTATGGGAAAAAAGTTTTTTGGTTAATTCAAGAATTATTTGAAAGAGGAGGGGTAGAGATAGGTGTTAAATAATAAAAAAATAAATATTTTCTTGTTAATAATAGCATTAGGCGTATTTATCTTTTTACCGCGTTTTTTATCAGGCTATTGGGTGAGGGTAATTACTACTATCTTTATGTATGCGGTAATTGCCCAGGGAATGAATCTTATGTCCGGTTATATGGGTTATTTACCTTTTGGTAATGCTATGTTTTTTGGGATAGGAGCTTATGCTACGGCTATCGGTATGAGCAAAGGGTTACCCTTTTTACTTGTTGTTCCTTTAGCTGCTATTACTGCAATTTTGTTTAGTATTTTATTGGGACTCCCAGTACTTAGACTTCGTGGTCATTATTTTGCAATTGCTACAATTGGGATGAGCGGGGCAATTTTATCAGTAGTGCAAAACGCTACTGAGATAACCGGAGGAGCTATGGGAACTACCTTGCCCATTATAGATAAAGCACCAGGTGTAGTATATAATTACTTCTATTTAGCAATGTTGGCTTTAATGGTAATTTCAAGTTTGAGTTTACATTTTATAATAAAATCAAAATTTGGTTTTGGAATTCGAAGCATAAAGGCAAACGAAGAGGCAGCAAATTCCATGGGAATTAATACCACTTATCATAAAGTAATAGCCTGGGCCATAAGTGCTCTTTTTACCAGTATAGCCGGCGCTCTTTATGCATATTGGATGTCGTTTATCGGTCCTGATGAAGTCTTTGATGTTATGATTGCTGTGAATACCATTGTTATTATGTTGATCGGGGGAGCGGGAAGCATTTTAGGTCCTATCATAGGGGCTTTTATTATTGAATTACTAGCTGAAGTTGCCTGGAGTGCTTTTCTCGAATATCATCTTGCCGTATTGGGAATTATTATTATCGTTATCGTTATTTTTGTTCCCAAGGGTATGGTGGGTTCCATTTCCGATTTTACAAAAAAGAGAAAATTAAGAGCTGAAAAGAAGGTGACTATTTAAATGGAAGAAAACAACATCATTTTAAAAATAAAATCTTTAAGTAAGTATTTTGGAGCCTTAAAAGCAGTAGATGATGTTAGCTTTGAAGTAAAAAAAGGTGAAATAGTAGGATTAATCGGTCCTAATGGTGCTGGAAAAACAACCGTTACTAATCTTGTTAATGGCACTTATTTTAAGACTACAGGTAAAGTATTTTTTAAAAATTCTGATGTGAGCGATCTAAAACCTTATCAGATAGCAAGAATGGGATTGACCCGTACCTACCAGGTAGTAAAACCTTTGATGGGAATGACAGTGGAAGAAAATGTGTTGGTTGGCTCCCTTTTTGGCAGAGGAAATAGAAGTAGAGATATGAATAATGCAACAAAGAGAGCAAGGGAAATATTAAAATTAGTAGGCTTAGAAAAGATAAAAGATTCATCGGTAAGTGGCATTACCCTGCCTGACCTTAAAAAAATGGAATTTGCCAGAGTGTTAGCTATGGAACCCGAAGTGGTTTTTTTAGATGAGGTTATGGCCGGTTTAAATCCGACAGAAGTTGAAGAAGCAAGTGTTTTAGTTAAAAAAGTTAGAAAAGAAAAAGATTTAACTATTGTTTATATCGAACATATTATGAAAGCTGTTATGGGAATCTCGGATAGAATTGTAGTTTTACACCATGGCAAAAAAATAGTGGAAGGCACACCTCAAAAAGTAATAAATGATCAAGCAGTGATTGAAGCATATTTGGGGAAAAGATATGCCAAGGAGGTAAATAATGAAGGATAATCTATTATTGGAAGTATCCCATCTTGATGCAGGTTATGGTGCAATCCAGGTTCTATGGGATATTAATCTAGAAGTAAAAGAGAAAGAAGTTGTATGCGTTATCGGGGCAAACGGAGCAGGAAAGAGTACTTTATTGAAGAATATTGTCGGAGTTATTCCGTCCTTTAGAGGGGAAATTATATATTCAGGTAAAAATATAATCAAGACTGAATCTCCGGAAAGAATAAAAATGGGGCTCGGTTTTGCACCTGAAGGAAGACATCTATTTTCTGGATTAACCGTTGAAGACAATCTTTTAATGGGTGCTTTTCAAAGAAAAAATGATAAAAGTCTAAAAGAAGATTTAGATCTTGTTTATACACTATTTAAAGTATTGAAAGGCTATAGAAAAAAATATGCAGGGAATTTATCCGGTGGTGAACAACAGATGTGTGCTATAGGAAGGGCTTTAATGTCTCATCCAAAACTACTTATCATTGATGAATTATCTTTAGGATTGGCACCGGTTATTGTAGATGATCTGATCGAGATTATTGCTAAATTAAGAAAAGAAAAAGGAATTAGCATTTTATTGGTTGAACAAGACGTAAAGGTTGCTCTCGATATTGCAGACAGAGGATATGTCTTGGAGGCAGGAGCAGTTTCTATTCAAGATAAGGCTGATAAATTAGCTAAAAATGAACATATAAAAACTGCCTATCTGGGAATATAACCTAACATATCCAGATTAAATATAAAATCCGAAAGAGGGACTCTTGCAAAATCAGATAATAAAGAAGGAGGAGGGGGCGATAAATGAATCAATTAAGGTAATTGCAACTGTTAACTATCAAATTCCAAATTAATAAGGAGAGAAAAATGAAAAAAATATTAGTATCAATAATCTTAATTAGTGTTTTTTTGATTGCCTTAACGGGTAATACTTTTGCTTCAGATGGTGTTATTAAAATTGGAGCTGCTGTTTCTTTGACTGGGAAAATAGCATATGAAGGAAGATTGGTTAAGGATGGATATGAAGTATGGGCTGATTGGGTAAATAGTCATGGCGGCATTGATGCCGGAGGTAAAAACTATGAAGTAAAAATGATTTACTATGATGACGAGAGTACTCCTGTTCGAGGCGCAAAACTTACAGAAAAATTAATTACTCAGAATAAAGTAGACTTTTTATTTGGTCCATTTTCCAGTTCTATTACTTTTGCCACTACTGCTATCGGAGAAAAATATGGTGTTATTACTATAGCTCCGGAAGCAAATGCTACCAAAGTGTACGAAAGAGGATATAAGCTTGTATTTTCTATTCTTCCACCCGCTCCCATGTTGATGGTTCCAATAGCTTATATGGCAGAAAATTTAGATCCCAAACCTAAAACCGTTGCTATAATAGTTGCAAATGACCTATTTCCTTTAAGTTGTGCCGAGGGATTTAGAGATAAGTGTATAGAATTGGGATTCGACGTCGTTCTTTTTGAAAAATATCCTGCTGGTGCCACCGATATATCTACCCTACTTACTAAGGTAAAAGCCGTAAATCCTGATATTTTAGCAGATGCTGGTTATACCGCGGATACTTTAATGGTCATGAGACAATGCAAGGAATTAAATATTAATCCACAAATGTATGCATTCTCGGTTGGAGTCATGATTCCCAGTTTTGTTGACGAATTAGGAGCAGATGCTGAATATGCTTTTGAGGGAGAATGGTGGTTGCCAAACATGAAAACTAGTGATAAAGTTTTTGGGACCACTGCAGATTATGTTCAGGCTTGCAAGGATAAATTTGGCGAAGATTATATGCCCGAATACCACGTATCCAGTGCAAGTGCTGCAGGAACATTATTACAATTGGCTATAGAAAAAGCAGATTCAATCGAGACAGAAAAAGTTAGAGATGCTCTGTCAAGTTTGGATGTTGAGCTTTCAACTTGGCCAGCCATTGCCTTTAATGAAAAAGGTCAGAATATTAAATGGCCGCATCCTGTAGTTCAGGTACAAAATGGCGAATATGTTATTGTATATCCTGAATCTTCCCAGGAAAATGCACCAATTTATCCAGCACCAGAATGGAAAAAAAGATAATATTTTTACAAAGGGGTTGTAATTAATTTACAACCCCTTTGTGTTTTGTAAGAGAGAAAACCAATTATTAGAATTTATTTTTTTAAATCACTAATGGCAGAGTGATTTAAATGTGGAATTATTCATTATATCGTTTTTTACTATCTATCAACCTGTTAGTCTATTTTTTAAAGGAAAAATTATGAAGATTATTAGAAATAGTAATTTATGTTATGCCTGCAAAACCTGTCAATTAGCTTGTTCATATCATCATACCAAAACTTTCTGGCCTGAAAGAAGTAGTATTATTGTCTCTCGAAATCCCCAAGATGGCACCATAAAATGGCGCATGAATACAACCTGTGATAAATGCGTAGATGAGGAAGAACCTTTATGTGTAAAATACTGTGTGTATGGAGCTCTCCAAGTAGTAAAAGAGGTAAAAGATAATGATTAAAAAAGGTGGTATCAAAGGTTGTTTAGCAGGTAAAATTTTACGGATAGATTTATCCAATAAGAAGATATGGACTGAAGAAACTAAAAGTTATGCCGAAAAAACATTAGGTGGCAGGGGAATTAATTCCCTGATTATGGTCAATGAAATAGAATCTAAAATAAAATGGTATGACCCGGAAAATTTGCTTTGTTTTGGAGTAGGTGCCCTGGTCGGAACCTTGGCACCAGGTGCTTGCAGAGTGGATGTTTCCACCATTAATGTATTTAGCGGAGGAAAGGGTTCTGCTAATGTCGGAGGTTTTTGGGGCCCGGAGTTGAAATATGCAGGATATGACAACCTCATTATTATTGGCAAATCCAGAAAACCGGTTTATCTGTATATCAATGATGATAAGGTTGAGATTAGAGAGGCGGGGTTCCTATGGGGTAAGGATGTTTATGAAACAGAAAATATATTGCGAAAAGAAATCGGGGATGAGCATATAAAAATAGCCTGTATTGGACCGGCAGGAGAAAACAGAGTAAGAGGTTCGGCAATTATGATAGATACATCAAAAGCTGCCGGGGGTTCAGGAGTGGGCTGTGTCATGGGAGATAAGAAACTGAAGGCAATTGTCGTAAGAGGTCATGGAAAAATTGAAGTTGCCCAACCGAAGCTATTTATGCAGGTTGTTGCCAGATGTTACCAACAATGTAAAGATGAACCTAATTCTAAAATGATGCGCAAAGTTCCATTTAATCTTTACTCTGATCCTGATTGGGAGGGCTGGAATACTAATATCGTGATTAAAAATGGACAAGATGATCAATGGGAAAAAGAAAAAAGAATTAAATTAATGAATCCTATAACAGGTGTTCCCAGTATGCAGAAGGGGGTAAGAGCCTGTTATTCTTGCCCAATTGGATGCATGCCGTATATGGAAGTAAACAAGGGAAAACATAAAGGTTATCAAGGTGAAGGATTTTGGATTAATACAATTATGGGACATGCCTGCCGATTTGATATTTCCGATCCGGAAGCGGTGGTAGAATCATGGCTACTTACCAACAAATTAGGCCTGGATGGTGATTATGTGGCAGCCGGACTATCCTGGGTTTTTGAATTATATGAAAAAGGTATTATAAATAAAAAAGACACTGATGGATTAGAATTAAATTGGGGAAATAGTGAAGCTTTAATCAAAATGATTAAAAAATTAGCTTACAGGGAAGGAATTGGGAATTTGTTAGCTGATGGTATGGTAGAAGCAGCGGAAAAAATTGGTCGTAATTCAGAATACTATCTTGTTCAGGTAAAAGGACAACCTTCAATTGAACCTTTCCGTGTTCCCAAAGGTTGGGCGCTTGCGGTCTCTACTTCACCTGTGGCCGGGAGACATTTGAGAGGAGCGACGATGGGGAGCAACAGATATGGACCAAAACCTCGACCGGGAGATTTTAATGTAACAGATTATCGAAATCAGGCAAAGGGTGTAGTATGGCAGGGTAAAACCAAAGAATTGGAAGACAATCTCGGTATCTGTAATTATGTGGGAACCTGGTCTGGAGCTAATTTTCTTACTATAGGTGATTTTGTAGAACTGATTAATTCAGGAATGGGAATTGATTTAACAGAAGAAGAATTAATGAATCAATATGCTGCAATAGGAAGAAATCTTGAAATTGCATTTAATGCTCTTCATACAGATATGTCTCGTAAAGACGACCTTCCTCCAAAGAGGTTTATGAAAGAGAAAGTGAAATCCGGTCCTTATAAAGGATTAAAGATTGATGAAGATAAATATAATCATATGCTTGATGAGTTTTATACACTTTGGGGATGGGATAAAAAGACCGGTATGCAGACCAGGTCAGGTTTGGAAAAACTGGGGTTGAAAGATCTTGCCGAAAAACTATCAAAGTGTGGTAAATTAGTTGACAAATAAACGGTAATATATTTCTTTATAAGAGGTTTATTTTGAAAATATTATGTATAAATCCTAATAGTTCGCAAGAAGTAACGGTTGGTATTGAAAATATCTGTAAAAAATATACTTTACCAACTACAGAAATAGAAGTAAAATATATAGATGAAGCCCCGCCGGGCATAGAAAGTTATCACGATGCTGCTATTTCTGAAAAATATTTACTGGAAAAATTCAAAGAATGGGAAAATCAATATGATGGATTTATTATTGCTTGCCATAGTGATATAGGGGTTGATTTACTTAGAGAATTAACCTATAAACCGGTTATAGGTATAGGAGAAGCATCTATGCTTTTTGCTTTGCCTTTAGGACATAAATTTAGCATATTATCTTTAAAAAGGAAAAAAATACCTCAGAAGGAGGACTTAGTAAGAAAATACGGATTGGAAAACAGATGTGCATCTATTCGTATAACCGGATTAGGGGTAATCGCAACTGATGAAGAAAAAAGAGAAAAACTTGTACAGGAAGGGATAAAAGCTGTAGAAGAAGATGGTGCTGAAGTATTAATTCTGGGTTGTGCAGGAATGGCTGGTTTTGATAAAAAAATTGAAAAAATAGTCGGAGTTCCGGTTATTGATGGAGTAGTAAGCGCTTTAATGATAATAGAATCACTTAACAGATATGAAGTAGCAACGAGTAAAATAGGAAAATATTCTTAAGTAAATTAAAATAAAAATAGAATAAAAATTTTTGTCAATTTATAATTAACTCTATACTTGAATTATAAAATATAAAATATAATAAAACTATCTGGTTTCAGGGAAACAAGAAATAAATTATGTGAATAGATAAATAAAGAGAGTAAAGTAGTGTTAGGAGGATGAACTATGGAAAAATATAATCTGGTCATTAAATCTGATAAAGTTTTTGTGGATGGAAGGTTGATGGATTGCAATGTAGGAGTTAAAAATGGAATTATCACTACAATAAGCAAAGAAGATTTAAAAGCGGAAAAGGTGATTGATGCAAAAGGTAAAATGGTACTACCCGGAACAGTTGACCCTCATGTTCATATCAGGGCTCCGGGTCATGACGAGAGAGAAACCTTTGAGAGTGGTTCAAAAGATGCAGCCCTGGGAGGAGTGACGACGATTATCGAAATGCCCATCTCTGCCCCTCCTCCGCATTCACCGGAAATAGTAGGAAATAGAATGGCTATTGCAGATAAAGAAGTGGTTGTTGATATTGCATTTTATGGAGCAGCGGGTTCAGATTATTTGGATGATATTGTTCCTTGTTCAAAATCAGGTATTGTAGCTTTTAAAACGTTTTTACATGAAGCACCTCCGGGCAGAGAAAAAGAATTTATCGGACTTACTGCACCAAATACCGGTGATCAATATGAACTTATGGAAAAAGTTTCGCAGACAGGAGTAATTATTGGTTTTCATGCAGAAAATAATGATATGATAAATAAAAATATTGCCCGATTAAGGAGTGAAGGTAAAATTTCTCCGATATATCATGGCAGGTCCCGCCCACCGGTTGTAGAGATAGAAACGACTTCTAAAATTTTACTTTTTGCAGAAAAAACCGGTGCGAAAGTGGAAATATGCCATATTACTACTCCGGAAGTAGTAGAATTGGTCAATGAAGCAAAATACAAAGGGGTATATGCTATTGCAGAAACCTGTCCGCATTACTTATTCCTTAACGAGAACGCACTGAATGAAATAGGCGTTTTTGCAAAATGTAACCCTCCTTTAAGGAGTGAAGAAGAGCGGCAGGGGATGTGGGAAATGGTGAATGATGGGAGTATCGATATTATCGGAAGCGACCACGCTCCTTATACAAAAGAAGAAAAAGAAAGAGGTAGTGAAGATATATTTACTCCACCAGCAGGATTCCCCGGATTATCTACCAGATTGCCCCTGCTTTTTACCGCAGTAAAGGAAGGAAAAATGGAATTAGATAGAATGGTTGAACTTATCTGCGAAAATCCAGCACGAATATTTGGTTTGTATCCCAAAAAAGGAACAATTGCAGTGGGTTCAGATGCAGATTTTGTCATCTTCGATCCTGACAAAAAAGATGTCATTTCCAAGGATAAAATGTTTACAAAATGCAGAGACAGCGCACTGGTTTATAATGGATGGGAAGTTTACGGAAAACCCGAAAAGACCATTGTTAGAGGCCATGTCGTATTTGATAACGGAAAAATAACCGCTTCTCCCGGATATGGAGCAATAATCAAGGTATATTCTCATTAAAAGATTAATTAAATGTGACAAAAACCGTTGTCCTGTCACATTTAGCTTTGGATAAAAAAAGGAGGAAGAATTATGGATAAAATTAATCTGCAAAAATTAGAAAAATTAAATAATAGGTATGTTACAGAGAAGATCGAAGAAGCTATAAAATTATGTAAGCCGGCAAAAGTAAACATAATTAGTGATTCAAAAGAAGATATTAACTATGTAAGAAAATTAGCCCTTGATACTGGTGAAGAAAAAAAATTAAAAATGGAAGGTCATACTATTCATTTTGACGGCTATTACGATCAGGCCAGAGACAAAGAACATACCAAATACTTGTTATCTCAAAAAGTAAATTGGGGGTTGGGTATTAATTATATAGAAAAAGATAAAGGGCTGAAAGAAGTGCATTCTTTTCTTGATGGAAGCATGGTCGGTAAGGAGATGCTGGTGAGGTTTTTTTCTTTGGGACCCACGAATTCTATGTTTTCCCTTAGGGCTCTACAGATTACCGATTCTGCCTATGTAGCCCATAGCGAAGACCTTCTTTATCGCCAAGGATATCAAGAATTTAAGAAACTTAACGGCTCTCCCAATTTCTTCTTCTTCCTTCATTCTGCCGGAAGGCTGGAAAATGGCGTAAGTGCAGATATTAATAAAAGAAGAATTTATATTGATCTCGAAGAAAATAGAGTGTTTTCAGTGAATAATCAATATGCCGGGAATTCCATCGGATTAAAAAAGCTCGCTTTTAGGCTAGCTATTAACAAAGCACAACATGAGAGTTGGTTGGCTGAGCATATGTTTATCATGGGTGTTCATGGCCCCAAAAATCGGGTTTCTTATTTTACCGGCGCTTTCCCCAGTGCCTGCGGAAAAACCAGTACAGCCATGATTCCCGGACAAACTGTTGTTGGAGATGATATTGCCTACCTTAGAAAAGTAAATGGAGAGGTAAGGGCAGTCAATGTAGAATCCGGCATTTTCGGTATTATCCGTGATGTCAATCCTGATGATGACCCTTTGATTTATCAGGCATTAACCACCCCGAGAGAACTCATTTTTTCGAATGTATTAATTAATGACAATAAACCTTATTGGTTGGGAATGAAGAAAGATATACCGAAAGAGGGCGTAAACTATTTTGGAGAATGGACAAAAAGCAAAAAAGATGATAAAGGAAATGAAATTACTCCTTCTCATAAAAATGCAAGATATACGATCAGATTAAATGCCTTGAAAAATATCGATGAAAGAGCAGATGACCCCACGGGCGTTCCAATAAAGGCAGTAATCTATGGAGGAAGAGATTCTGATACCACAATTCCTGTAGTAGAATCCATTAATTGGGCACATGGTGTATTTTTAGGTGCTACCATTGAGTCTGAGACTACTGCTGCAACCCTGGGTGCTCAAGGAGTCAGAAAACATAATCCCATGGCTAACCTTGATTTTATCTCGGTTCCTATTAAGACTTATATCGAAAATCATTTAAAATTTGTAAATGACTTGAAAAAAATTCCTAAAATATATGCTACTAATTATTTCTTAAAAGATGAAAAAGGGAATTATTTGAATAGTAAATTGGATAAAAAGGTATGGATCCTTTGGGCTGAAGGTAGGGTAAATAATGAATATGAAGCCATTGAAACTCCGGTAGGTAGAATACCGAAGTACGAAGATATCAAAACATTATTTAACAGTAAATTGAATAAAGACTATACCAGGAAAGAGTACGAACAACAATTTTCTTTAAAAGTTACTAAATATTTAGAAAAGATGGAGAGAATGATTAAAATTTTTGGACATATTGACATGCCTGTCACTTTTAATAAGGAGTTGAAATCTCAAATATTAAGGTTACAGGAAACAAGAGAGAAATATGGAAAGGAAATCATTTCTCCTTTTGATTTTTTAGGAAAATAGCATGGATGAATAATAAATTAAGAATTTAAAAACAATTATAGTAAATAAGTTTATATAAAAGGGGGTGGAGAAATCTACCCCCATCAAGAACCAATTACTCACCTTTAATTTTATCTTCATATCATACAACCTTTAATCATTTCTAAAATATTTAAAATTTATTAAATAAGAAAGGCATATTAAATGTTTAAAAATGCTATTGTAAAAAGACCGGGTCATTCATTAGTAGATGGCATAACCTCAACTCCTAAGTTGGGAAAACCAAATTATGAAATAGCTATGAAACAACATGACGCCTATATTAAGGCTTTGAAATTTTGTGGAGTTGAAGTTACTGTATTGCAAGCAAATGAAAGATTTCCCGATTCTTGTTTTGTTGAAGATGTAGTT
>Ga0207996_1001079_pt1 | contig 20575 bp, 16 predicted proteins | sample AntAceMetag02UKG_FD_184773 | JGI IMG/M metagenome (GOLD analysis project Ga0207996, IMG submission 184773) | Saline lake microbial communities from Ace Lake, Antarctica - Antarctic Ace Lake Metagenome 02UKG (SPAdes) (version 2) | ecosystem: Environmental > Aquatic > Non-marine Saline and...
TATGTTAAGCACACTTGATAACGGAAGATTGTCGATTGCTGCAATGGGTTTGGGTTGTGCGCAGGGAGCCTATGAATTAGCACTTCAATATTCTCAGGAAAGGAAACAATTCGGAAAACCAATTTGTAAATTTCAGGTCATTGCTTTTAAATTAGCTGATATGGCTACAAAAATTGAATTAGCTCGTAATCTCCTTTACAAAGCTTGCTGGTTGAAAGACAACAATAAAGCTTTTGCCAAAGAAGCTGCCATGTCGAAACTTTACTGCTCGGAAGTTGCTAAAGAAGTTGCCGATGAAGCAGTTCAAATTCACGGCGGTTATGGCTTGATGAAAGATTATGATATTGAAAGATTCTTCCGCGATCAGAGATTATTGCAAATCGGTGAAGGAACATCAGAAATACAAAGACTTGTAATCTCACGATATATTGGGTGTTAATCTCATCTGAATTACAGTTCAGAAATAGAAATAGGACGTTTTACGGAACTCAAAAAAACATCAAATTCCTCAACCTAAACAATTTATTATGAGATATAAAACCCTTTGGCAACCAAATAAAGAAAAAGCTCAAAAATCACAAATGTTTGATTTTCTTACGGAGATAAATCAAAAATATAATCGGGGTTTTAAAGAATATTATGAGCTTCATAAATGGAGTATAGAAAATGTCAGCAATTTCTGGGGAGAGTTTTGGGATTATTCAAACATCATTCATTCAAAGAATTATACTTCTGTTGTTGATAATCCTAAAAAAATGCCCGGTGCTAAATGGTTTAATGAAGCCCGATTAAATTATGCAGAAAATCTTCTTCAGAGAAGAGACAGCCATCCTGCAATAATTTTCAGAGGAGAAGACAAAGTAAAAAAAACTATCACTTATAAAGAATTATTTGACGAGGTCCACCGCATTGCCGAAGGATTAAAAAGACTTGGTGTAAAAAAAAATGACAGAGTTGCAGGGTTTGTTCCAAACATGCCTGAAGCAATTATCGCTATGCTGGCAGCCTCTTCTATTGGAGCTATTTGGTCATCTTCATCACCCGACTTTGGTATAAAAGGTGTACTTGATCGTTTCAGTCAAATTGAGCCAAAAGTAGTTTTTGCCGCTGATGGATATTTTTTTAAAGGCAGAGTTTTTGATTCTCAGGAAAAACTTAAAGGAATACTTGACAAACTACCTTCTGTAGAAAAAGTTGTTTTGATTGATTATACCGGAAATAGAAATATCGAAGAAATTTCAAACTCCATGACATGGGAAGACTTTTCTCAGCCAGTAAAAGAGGAAATGACTTTTGAGCAACTTCCTTTCGATCATCCATTGTACATTATGTACTCTTCAGGAACAACAGGACTTCCAAAAAGTATTGTACATTCTGCAGGAGGAACTTTAATTCAGCACTTAAAAGAGCTTCGTTTACATTGTGATCTTACTGAAGATGATACAATTTTTTATTTTACTACTTGTGGATGGATGATGTGGAATTGGTTTGTAAGTAGTCTGGCAGTAGGTGCAACAATTGTTTGTTTTGATGGAAATCCGTTTTATCCCGGAGCAGATGCTTTACTAAAAATGGCTGACGAATTAGACATTACAATTTTCGGGACAAGCGCAAAATACATTGCATCATTAGAAGCAGAGGGAGTTGTGCCAATGGAAATATCAGATTTTTCAAAACTAAAAGCTATTACTTCAACAGGTTCTCCTTTATCAAACGAAAGTTTTGAATATGTTTATGATAAATGGAAAAAAGATGTTCAGCTTTCTTCAATTTCAGGTGGAACTGATATTATTTCATGTTTTGTTTTAGGGTGCCCAATATTGCCTGTTCATCGTGGCGAAATTCAATGCAAAGGACTTGGCATGGATGTGGATTGTTTTGATATTAATGAGAATTCAATTATCGGAAAACAAGGTGAACTTGTTTGCAAAACTGCATTCCCCTCAATGCCTGTCTATTTTTGGAATGATGATGGGAAAAAATATAATTCTGCATATTTTGAAGAATATCCCGAAATTTGGCATCATGGCGATTTTATTGAAATAAGCAAGCATGGTGGAATTATTATGCTTGGTCGTTCTGACGCAACTTTAAATCCCGGTGGAGTGCGAATTGGAACTTCCGAAATTTATCGTGTTGTCGAAAATATTGATGAAATTGAAGATTCGGTTGTTATCGGACAGCAATATCAAGAAGACGAAAGAATTATTCTTTTTGTAAAATTAAATAAGGGTTTTGATCTTTCGGATGAATTAAAAAAGAATATTTCAAATCTGATAAGATCCAACTGCAGCCCCCGACATGTGCCTGCCGTAATTCTTACTACTACCGATGTTCCTTATACTCTTAACGGAAAAAAAGTTGAAGTGGCAGTTAAAAAGATAATTCACGGAAAAGACGTTAAAAATAAGGATGCTTTAAGAAATCCTGAATGTTTGGAGAATTTTAGAAATAGAAAAGAGTTGGAGTAAAACTTAAATTTCTATCTTAATTCTTAATATTGAATGATTTAATCATTTACGCATTTAATCATTTTATCATTAATCCATTATCCGGTAAATTTGTAATAGATTTTTATTAATTTATAAACGGAAGATCCTTTAGCTCGATTTTAAAAGCCAGCCAATCTACAATTTGCATGGCTAAATCTTTATTTAATTTATCAATATTATAATGGAAATATTCATGAAACCTGTTTTTATCAGAATATTTATCATGTTTTTTTACAAATTCTTTATCAACTATAACTTTCGATTTTAATAACTCTTTTTCCTTTACCTCAAGTCCAATTTTACCACTCTGACTACTAACTGAAACATATACAATTCTTACATGTTTAAAATGTGATGGCACAAATAATCTTGTAAAAGCCCCTTCCAATAATCGATAAAAAGTCTTCTTAAATATTTGTTTTTCGTATCTTTTACTGCTCGTATAAATATTCAGTCGATTATTAAACTTCGACTCTTTAAACTTTAAATCTATATTACCAAATGGTTGTTTTTGCTTTAATGGAAGTCTGTTAACTCTGCCAATCAATTCATTTAAAGTTTTAATAAAATTATTATATTCTTTTTTATTGGCTTCGTAGTTTTTTTCTATTCTTGTTTTTCTGTCTAGAAACCCGGCATCTCTTCTATTTTTGCTTTTTTTTCCAAAAGATTCCTGTTCTGCGTTTTCTAACCAATTCGCCATGATTAAATTATATTATTGTAATTAATAAGGTTTAGTAAACTTAACTTTTGTAAGCTTAAGTACTTCTTTTTATTTATACTCCAAAGCTTCTGTTTCTCCCATCAAAACTCTCATTCCATTTAATGCTAAAGCTTCAAGATCAAGTTGGCTTGGATAAAGTGCAATAGGTGCAATTTCACCAACTCTTTTCGAAACATTTGCTAGAAATCTCTCACTATTAAAAATGTTTCCTGTTAACAGAATTGCATCAACTTTACATTCCAAAACAGTTGCCATGGCACCAATTTCTTTAGATACTTGATAAGCCAAAGCTGAAGAATAAAATAAAGTATCTTTATCTCCAGAAAGTATTTTTTGATCGATTACGTCAAAGTTGTCAGTTCCAAGATATGCCGCATAACCACCTTCGTGAGTAATCATTTTAGTAACTTCCTCTTCAGAATATTTACCATTAAAACATAACTTTATTACATCAACAAGTGGTAAGCTTCCTGTTCTGGAAATAGTGAAAGGACCTTCGCCATCATAAGATTGATTAACATCAATTACTCTACCGTCTTTGTGAGCACCAATAGAAATACCTGCTATTCCAATATGGGCAATTATTAATCTTAGATCTTTATAATTTTTGTTTTGTGATTTTGCATATTTTCTGGCAAAATGTTTATGACTTAAAGCGTGAAACATCGAACGTCGTTTTATTAATGGATGTCCTGAAACTCTTGCAATATCTTCAAGCTCATCAACAACTATAGGATCAGCAATATATGCTTTTTTATCAATAGACTGTCCAATTTCCCAGGCAATTATTCCGCCAAGGTTCATTGGATGATCTCCCTGAATACCGGTTTTTAAGTCTCTGAGCATTTTTTCATTTACTTCATAAACACCGGAATTTAAAGGTTTTAATAAACCACCACGACCCATTATTATTTCAACTTTTTCAATATCTATATCATTTTCTCTAAGGATTTTTAAAACCAATTCCTTTCTGAAATCTTTTTGATCGTAAGTATTATTGAATTTCGAAAGATCTTCTTTTTTATGTTTGATATTTGTAAGAAAGATCATTTCTGTACCTCTGTATACTGCAACAAAAGTTGATTTTATTGCGGGATAGACTATTAATATTTTTTGTGAAATCATATATTTAAAATTTTTTTCAAATTTATATTAATTATTCCATTTTTCCAATATTCCAAAAAATAACAAGATTTTCAAAAAACAATTGTATTTATTAAAATTTGAAATATACTAAGTTCGTGCTTTACATATTCCTTCTATACTGACCACCAACTTCAAACAATGTATTTGTGATTTGACCAATTGAACAATATTTAGAAACCTCCATTAATGACTCAAAAACATTTTCATTATTCAAGGCATGGTATTTTAAATTTTTCAATAATTTGTCAGCTTCGGGTTTGTAAGTTTTATGTAATTGTTCAAGCATCGAAATCTGATATTCTTTTTCTTTTTCAGTTGCCCTGATAACTTCACCAGGAGTAATTGTAGGCGAACCCTGAGATGAAAGGAAAGTATTAACACCCATAATTGGAAGTTTTCCATTATGTTTCAAGGTTTCGTAATAAAGCGATTCTTCCTGAATCTTGCTTCTCTGGTACATTGTTTCCATCGAACCAAGTACACCTCCCCTTTCAGTCAAACGGTCAAATTCCAAAAGCACTGCTTCTTCAACAAGATCAGTCAACTCTTCAATAATAAACGATCCTTGTAAAGGATTTTGGTTTTTTGCCAATCCGAGTTCATGATTAATTATCAGTTGAATTGCCATAGCTCTGCGAACCGATTCTTCCGTTGGCGTAGTGATAGCTTCATCATAAGCATTTGTATGCAGCGAGTTACAATTATCATAAATTGCATATAAAGCCTGAAGAGTAGTACGAATATCATTAAAATTAATTTCCTGTGCATGAAGCGAACGACCCGAGGTCTGAATATGATATTTCAACTTTTGTGATCTTTCACTTGCTCCGTATTTTATTTTCATGGCTTTCGACCAAATCAATCTTGCAACTCGTCCTAATACCGAATATTCGGGATCGATTCCATTACTGAAAAAGAAAGAAAGGTTTGGAGCAAATTTATTAATGTCCATTCCTCTTGATTTATAATACTCAACATAAGTAAAACCATTAGACAGGGTAAATGCCAATTGAGAGATTGGGTTTGCACCGGCTTCTGCAATATGATATCCTGAAATAGAAACAGAATAAAAATTTCTAATATTATTCATATTAAAATATTCCTGAATATCTCCCATTAGTTTGAGCGAGAAATCAGTTGACAAGACACATGTATTTTGAGCCTGATCTTCTTTTAAAATATCCGCCTGAACAGTTCCTCTTACTATGGAAATCGTATCTGCTTTTATTTTTTTATAAACATCTTTTGGCAAAACTTGTTCGCCTGTAACACCGAGCAACATTAGCCCTAAACCATCATTACCCTCAGGAAGTTTACCTTGATATTCCGGTCGTTTTGTACCTCTTTTTTTATAAAAATCATTGATTTTCTTCTCAACTTCTTTTTCCAGTCCGTTTTTCTTGATATAAATTTCGCATTGCTGATCGATAGCTGCATTCATATAATATCCAACCATTGTTGGAGCAGGACCGTTAATTGTCATTGAAATTGAGGTTTTAGCATCAGACATATTAAAGCCTGAATATAATTTCTTGGCATCATCAAGGCATGCAATTGACACACCTGAATTACCAATTTTTCCGTAGATATCAGGTCGTCTGTCAGGATCAAAACCATAAAGAGTTACCGAGTCAAAAGCTGTAGAAAGTCTTTTGGCAGGTTGTCCCAGCGAAACATAATGAAATCTTTTGTTTGTTCGTTCAGATCCACCTTCTCCGGCAAACATACGAGTTGGGTCTTCACCTTCGCGTTTGAACGGAAAAACTCCGGCTGCAAAAGGAAATTCTCCGGGTACATTTTCTTTTAACACCCATTTCAAAATATCACCCCATCCTTTATATTTAGGTAGTACAATTTTGGGAATTTGAAGATGAGAGAGAGATTCGATATGAGTTTCTATCTTTAATTCTTTATCTCTGACTTTAAAAACAAAATGTTTCTTTTTGTAGGATTTTACTTTTTTCTCCCAATTTTTAAGTATCTTTTTATTATGAGGGTCAAGATCAAGTTCTGTTTTCTTAAATATTTTTTTCAGCTCATTTTCCAGATTATTTTTTCCGGAATTTTTAATTTCATCAATAGTATTTTTAATACTGTATAAGCGTTGCGCAATTTCTGATTGGTCTTCAGTCCACTGATTATAATCTCTTATAGTTTCTGAAATTTCAGACAGGTATCGTATTCTCTTTGGCGGAATAATAAATATTTTTTCCGAAAGCTCATCAGTATCCGTAAGTGAAGATTGAAATTTAACACCGGTTTTTTCATTTATCTTTTTGATTAGAGAAAAATAAAGTTTGTTAACTCCCGGATCATTAAATTGTGATGCAATAGTTCCGTAAACCGGCATATCATTAACATCAACATCCCAGAGTTGGTGATTTCTTGCATATTGTTTTTTTACATCCCGTAATGCATCTAATGCACCTCTTTTATCAAATTTATTCAATGCAATAATATCTGCATAATCAAGCATGTCAATTTTTTCTAACTGAGTGCCTGCACCATATTCTGGAGTCATTACATACATTGCAATATCACTATGATCAATAATTTCTGTATCCGATTGACCTATTCCCGATGTCTCAAGAATGATAAGATCAAATCCTGCTACTTGAACAATACTTTCTGCATCTTTAATATATTTTGATATGGACAAATTTGATTGCCTTGTTGCCAAAGATCGCATATAAACCCTTGGATTATTGATAGAGTTCATACGAATTCTGTCGCCAAGTAATGCTCCGCCGCTTCTTCTCTTTGAAGGATCAACTGAAATTATCGCAATAGTTTTATCTTCAAAGTCTTCTAGATATCTTCTTACTATTTCATCAACAAGAGAAGATTTTCCTGAGCCACCTGTACCTGTAATTCCAATAACCGGAGATTTTTTCTTTCTACCATTATTCCTTAATTTATCAAGAATGTCTTTTATTTCTTCCGGATAATTTTCGGCAGCAGAAATAGTTTGAGCTATTGAATTAATGTTTTTATTCTCAATATCTTCAATGTTAACCTTAATATTTTTACCTGTTGGGAAATCTGCTATTTTAAGTGTATCATTAATCATTCCCTGTAAACCCATTTTTCTACCATCATCTGGTGAATATATCCTGGCAATTCCATAATCATGCAATTCTTTTATTTCATCAGGAAGAATTACACCACCACCACCGCCGGTAATTTTGATATGTTGACATCCTTTTTCTTTTAATAAGTCATACATATATTTAAAAAATTCAATATGCCCACCTTGGTATGAACTAATGGCAATTGCTTGTGCATCTTCTTGTATAGCACAGTCAACAATTTCCTGTACCGAACGATTGTGCCCAAGATGAATAACTTCTGCACCACTAGCCTGAATAATACGACGCATAATATTAATTGCGGCATCATGTCCATCAAATAATGAAGCGGCAGTAACAATTCGAATATGATTTTTTAATTTATAACTCTTGATTTTGGGTATTTCCATATTTATTATAATATTTGATTATTTCGATTTATCCACTAAAATAATGATAGAAGCAAAATTTAATAACACTAATTAATACAACATGCAAATATAAGGAAACTTAATAAAATTTTGTTTTATTCTTAAGGATTAAATATCACTAGCATCCGAAAGTTTTTGAGAAATTACCCAAAACATAGCTATAACCCAGTGTTTCGGTTGTAAATCTGAAATTATCCAGAAAATAAGTCTTTCTCAAAGGATATTTCTTTTTGGGTCACTATGGTAACTTTACGAACACCTTCTCTGACTTCATTGCATACATAATCCAATGATAGGTAGTGATACAAGCAAAATCTTATTTTTTCTGATAAATTAGAAAAAGCAACTGATTTTTTAGAAATAGTTCGTTTTATAAGTTCTAGGAGTAGGTAATTTATTAAGGCAACAAATATTTGTGACTTTACAGCATTTTCACTGGTTCCCCAAAATGTCTTGACTTGTAGATTTTGCTTTAAAGCTTTGAAAAACAATTCAATATCCCAGCGTTTCTTGTATAGTTCTGCAATAGTATTGTATTCCCATTCAAGTTGATTGGTTATGATTATTATGACTTTGTTCTCATCTTCTTTGTAAACGTGTACTAGCCTTAGTTTGTGTTCTGAAATACCAGTTTTTTTTGCCTTATCTGATGTCAGTCGTATTATTTCATCTTTTAAAATATTTTGATCAATATGATCTGGTAATTCCAATTCTTCAATTGTTTCATACACAGTATTTGTTTTAATTCTGGTAACAAATACATTGTCAGCTTTTATTCTGTTGAGCATTAATTCAAAATCAAAATAAGCTCTATCTTCAACAATAATAGTGTCTTTAGGGAAAACTAATTGTTCTAATCCATATCTATCATGAACCTTTGCTTCTGTAATATTTACTACATCTGGTATCATTAAATTGTAATCCCAACTTGTGTGTAATTTGATTCCGCCTTTTGCTGTCCGAAACTCTGCCCAATCAAACATAGCTAAACATAAGGATATAGTTGAGCTATCTATTAACTTAATCACCTTGCCCTTAATCTCTTTTATGATGTGTGCATTATGGTGCTGTTTTAAGATCGATTTATAATGACTTAATAAACGATAATATAAACTCTCAAACACGTGCCAGTCACGTTTCTTATTGCCATCGCTCATGGTGGAACGTGCAGGGCTTTGGGCTAAGCCAAGGTCTTTTATGAAAGTTTCACTTACCCCAATTCCCGCTGATATGTCGTTCAAACTCTGACACTTATTAAGCTGTCCGAAAGTTAAGGCGACAAATTGATCGTAAGTCTTATATTTACTAATGCCTTTGTTGGTTTTGTATGTATTGGTGCAGCTTTCAAAAAGCCAACGAGGTACTAAATCTAATATTTGTCTAATTACTGGTTTATTGTTATTTTTGTTGCGCCTGAAGAGTCCCATATTTAAAAAGTTTGTAGTAGAACTCAAAAATACGAGATTCTGAGGGCTTTTTAAAATCCTAACTTTCGGATGCTAGTGATTAAATATTTAATATTGTATTTTAAAAGCATGAAATAATCAAAATAAAATAATTATGATAAAACAAATTCTTTTTATTATCTCAATTCTATTGACAATCGGCGCATTTTCTTATACAATGTACAGGATTTTTTTATTTTTTAAATTCACAAAACCATACCCTGTAAAAGATATCCCAAAACGATTTTGGGTAATGTTTAAAGTAGCCTTTGGGCAAACAAAAATTTTCCGCAGACCTATTCTTGGATTAATGCATGCTATGGTTTTCTGGGGATTTATTGTAATCCTTTTTGGAAGTATAGAAATGATTATTGATGGGCTTTTCAGAACGGAAAGGGTTCTTAGTGTTCTTGGTCAGGTTTATGATTTTCTTATGGCTTGCGGCGATATCTTTTCAATTATCGTTGGAATAGCAATAATTATGTTCTTGATAAGAAGGATTTTTTTACATGTTAAAAGATTTTATGGACCCGAGATGAAAAAAGTCTCAAAAATCGATGCAAATATGGCTCTTACAATAATTCTTGTTTTGATGATATCTTTAACAGGAATGAATGTTTCTTACCTGCTTGGCACAAAACCAATAGATGTTGTTGGTATTTTCCCTGTCAGTTCAATTATTGCAACTTGGGTTTCAGGTTCAACCAATCATGCTCACCTTTGGTATGAAATATTTTGGTGGACACATATTTTACTGATTTTTGCTTTTGCAAATATTCTTCCTTATTCAAAACATTTTCATGTTTTCATGTCTGTTCCAAATGTATTTCTCAGCAGACTGAAACCATTAGGATACATGGATAACATGCCTGAAATAACTAAAGAGGTAAAAATGATGATGGATCCGGATGCAGCTTTTTCCGATCCTCCTCCCGAAGAAGAAGAAGTTGCAAGGTTTGGTGTAAAAGATGCAAACGACGTTACATGGAAAACTTATCTTGATTCGCTTGCATGTACCGAATGTGGAAGATGTACCTCTGTTTGTCCTGCAAATATCACAGGGAAGCAACTTTCGCCAAGAAAAGCAATTATGAATCTGAGAGCAAGAATGAAAGAAAAAGGTCCCGGATTAATTAAAAACGGAAAAGATTTTGATGATAAAAAATCCCTTATACGTGATTATATTACTGAAGAGGAAATTTGGGCTTGCACAACTTGTAATGCCTGCGCTCAGGAATGTCCGATTAATATTAACCATCCTTCACTAATTCTCGATCTTAGAAGATATTTGGTGATGGAAGAATCAGCAGCACCAGGTGAATTAAATACAACTTTTACAAATATTGAAAACAACGGAGCTCCATGGCAGTTCTCTCCTGAAGACAGAATGCTTTGGGCCGAAGGTCTTGAAGTTCCTTTTATGTCAGATAAATTTACCAAAGATAATAAACCTGAATACCTTTTCTGGGTAGGTTCTGCAGGTGCTTTTGACGACAGGTATAAAAAAGTTACACGCGAATTTATTAAAATTCTTACTTATCTTAAAATTGATTATGCTGTTCTTGGAACCGAAGAATCGGATAGTGGTGATATTGCCCGTCGTGGCGGAAATGAAATGCTTTTTCAAATGCAGGCTATGACAAATATTGAAACCATGAAAATGTATGAGGTTAAAAAAATTATCACTTGCGATCCTCACGATTTTAATACTCTTAAAAATGAATATCCCGATTTTGGTGGAAATTATGAAGTAATACATCATTCACAATTTCTTTCAAGCCTGATAAAATCAGGAGACATTAAAATTAACTCAGATAAATTTAAAGAAAGCAAAATCACTTTCCACGATCCTTGTTATCTCGGAAGAGCAAACAACGAATACCAAGCTCCACGAGATGTTTTAAATGCAATTCCTTCAACCAAAAAAGAAATGAAACGAAATAAAAGTTTTGCATTATGTTGCGGTGCCGGCGGAGGACAAATGTTTAAAGAAGCTGAAAAAGGAGATAAAGAAATCTTTATCGAAAGAATAGAAGAAGCTATTGAAACCGGTGCTAATATTGTCGCTACTGCCTGTCCATTCTGCATGACTATGATGACAGACGGAATTAAATACAAAAACAAAGAAGAAGAAATGAAAAACTACGACATTGCAGAATTGGTTAGTTTGAGCTTAGGGCTTTAATAACAAAATAAATCTAGAGCAAAACTTGGAGCAAAAATAGCTTTAGCAAAAAATAAACCCGTAGCACGACTTGGAGTCGTACTACGGGTTTATTCATTTATTTACAAAGATGCAGGAATGATGTAGATCTTTCGTCGCTACGCTCTTCAAGATGACAGTTGCGATTTACAAACTTCTATCCCGAAATTTCCCCAAGTACTTTCAACCTTTTTGCGCTAATTGCAAATTCAATCTCCTGAATACCGTTAAGCAAAATTACTTTTTTCGATTTTCTATTGACTAAGCTTAGGTAGTTCATATTAATTATTAAACCATTTTCTTTGTCAATTGTCCATGATCTTATAATTTCAGCATTATATTTATTAAAAATTGGAGGAAGAAAAATGACAACTATTATTGAAATAACAAAAGCCAGGAAATGCGTTGATGTAAATATATTGGTTATTCTGTTCATCAGCATTAGTTTTCATATTTTCGCCGAAAAATTAATATTGGTTAATTCTCAGCTTCCTTCATTTTTCTAATCGCAGCATTCAACTCAGGAAGAATTTTCTGAACATCGCCAACGATACCGTAATCGGCAGTTTCGAAAATAGGTGCATCTTTATCGGTATTAATTGCAACTATGTGTTTTGAAGAGCTAACTCCACCAAGGTGCTGAATAGCTCCGGAAATACCAAGTGCAAAATAAATATTTGGTGCAATAATTTTTCCTGTCTGACCAACATGCTCTGTGTGAGGTCGCCATTCTTCATCAGAGACAGGTCGTGAACAAGCTGTTGCTCCCCCAAGTATTTCAGCAAGTTCTTCTAAAGGTCCCCAGTTATCAGGAGATTTCATTCCTCTTCCACCTGACACAACAATTTCGGCATCGGTTAATAAAAGTTTTCCTGTAACTTTATTAACTTCTTCAACTTCAGTTCCAAAATCACCATCGGAAAACTCAGCATTAAAGTTTTCGATATTTGCTTTATTGTCTGTTTCGATAATCCCAAATGAATTTTGAAATAAAGTAATAACCTTTATATCTGAATTAACTTTAACATTTGCCAAAGCTTTTCCGGTAAAGGCTTTTTTGCTTACTGTAAACGGATCGTAATTTGAAGGTAATGAAGTTACACCTGTAACTAAGCCTGCTTTTAATTTTACAGATACTCTTGGAGCTACTGCTTTTCCTGTATTATTATGAGCAAAAATAACAACTTTTGCATTTTCTTTTTCGGCAATTTGTGAAAGAACTTTTGCATAAGGTTGGTTTGCAAGAGTCTTTAATTTTTCATCATTAACATTAATGATTTTTTCTGTTCCGTATCCACCTAGTTTTTTTAATTCGTCTTCGGCAACATCACCAATAGAAACAACAATAGTTTCTGTATTTAAGTTTTTTGCAATCTCATTTGCATAGGATACTAATTCAAAACTTAGTTTTTTGAATTTTCCATCCCAATTTTCTGTATATACTAGTACTGACATATTTTTTTGATTTTAGATTTATGATTTATTTCATTAATGATTTGATAATTTGATGATTTGATAATTTGAAAATTGTGCATATTAGCGTTTTGATGTACCGATTATTTTAGCTAATATTTTTATAATTACCAATAAATTTTCACTTAAGGAAGCATTATATGGATAATTCGTTGATTTTTCACAAAGTTTTAACCAGTATTTGGTTTCATCTGCTTCTTTTGCAGCAATTTTCATTTTATGAATAAAATCCGCTTTACTCTCAGCATTTTGAGCTTCACAAACATTTGCACCAATAGAAGTACTGGCTTTCAATAATTGATTTGCAATTACAAATTTCCTCTTCTCCTCAAGAATTTCAACAAACTCAATAATTCTAAGAGCAAACTGAAAAGTTAAATCAACAATTATATTTTCTTTATCATTCCTCATCAATTAACACATTTTCAAATTAACACATTTCCAAATTTCCAAATTTTTAAATTTTTAAATTTTTAAATTTTCAAATTAAATTATCTTCGCTTCGTTATGAAGCAGGTCAACCAGCTCTTTCACATTTTCTGCATCTACCATTTTACAATTGGCTTTTGCCGGTGGAAGCTCAAAGTTTTCAAACTCTGTTAATGTCACAGCATCAACTGGTACAAGTACGTTAAGAGGTTTTTTTCGAGCCATCATAATTCCTCTCATTGAAGGAATTCGGGGTTCTTTTGCTATACCCTTTTGAACTATTGCTACAAATGGAATTTTAGTAGTCAGAATTTCCGAGCCACCATCAATTTCTCTATTTACTTTTACTACACCGTTTTCAATTTCTAATTTAGAAACTGACGAAACAGACGGGCATCCAAGAAATTCAGATAACATCCCACCTACTGCAGAGCCATTATAATCGCTTGCTTCTATACCATTAAGTACAATATCATAATCTTTGGCAACTACTGCTAACTGTGCGGCAACAAAATATGCATCTGTTGGTTCTGCATCAATACGAATAGCGTCATCAGCTCCTATTGCAAGGGCTTTTCTGATTGTTGGTTCAGCGGTTTTTGGACCAACACTGACAACAGTAATTTTTTCAATTTCTCCGGCAGAAACCTCTTTCAGCTCTATCGCTCTTGTAAGTGCCAGCTCATCCCATGGGTTAATAATCCATTGAACCCCTGTTGTATCAAAAACTGTATTATCATCTTTAAACCTGATCTTTGTCGTTGTATCAGGTACATTGCTTATACAAACAAGTATTTTCATTATTAGTTATTTTTGATTATTATTTTATTTCTTTTAAAAATTTTTAGCGAAATTACAAAACTCTATTATTTTATAACAATTAAAAATTTATCAGCATGATTAACTTTATTGACAAACAAAGTTTAGTCTTTCAATAATGCTCTTGAAATCACAATTTTTTGAATTTCCGAAGTACCTTCATAAATCTGAGTAAGCTTTGCTTCACGCATTAATCTTTCAACGTGGTATTCTTTAACATAACCATATCCACCAAAAATTTGAACAGCTTCGGTAGTAACTTCCATAGCAATATCGGCGGCATATTGTTTTGCCATTGCACTTGCAACTCCAATAGGTTTTCCTTGATCTTTAAGCCAGGCAGCTTTCAGGCAAAGGTTTCGTGCATTTTCAACTTTCACAGCCATATCCGAAATTTTAAAAGCAATTGCTTGATGTTTTGCCAATATTTTTCCAAAAGCTTTTCGCTCTTTTGAATACTTAATTGTTCTGTCTAAAGCACCGGCAGCAATACCTACTGCCTGAGAAGCTATTCCTATTCTTCCCGCTTCAAGAGTTTTCATGGCAATTTTGAATCCAAATCCGTCATCACCTATTCGGTTATCTTTTGGAACTTTTACATCAGTAAACATAACCGAATGCGTATCTGAGCTTCTCATTCCCATTTTATCTTCATGAGGACCTAAAGAAATACCCGGTGAGTTTCTGTCAACAATAAAAGCATTTATTCCATGATGCCCTTTTTCCGGATATGTTTGTGCATAAACAATATAAGTTGATGCTGAATTAGCACTTGTAATCCAGTTTTTTGTTCCGTTAATTATGTAATGATCTCCTTTTTTTATGGCAGTAGTTCTCTGAGAGGTTGCATCAGAACCGGCTTCGGGTTCGGATAAAAGATAAGCACCGATTTTTTCTCCTCTTGCAAGGGGTTTTAAGTATTTCTCTTTTTGTTCTTCAGTACCGTATTTCTCAATTCCATAGCAAACAAGCGAATTATTTACCGACATGATAACACCAAGAGAAGAATCTATCTTTGAAATTTCTTCCATGGCAAGAACATAAGAAACAGTATCCATGCCACCTCCATCATATCTAGTGTCAACAAGCATTCCCATAAATCCAAGTTCTGCAAGATTTTTTACATGTCGTGTCGGATATTCTGCTTTTGCATCGCGCTCTAAAACATCTTGTATTAATTCTCTCTCGGCATAGTCTTTTGCTGCCTGTTTAATCATTAATTGTTCTTCAGAAAATTCAAAATTCATATTATCAAATTTAAATTTATAATTTTTTTTTATCGTTTTAGCTAAGTACCTTTTTTTTGTTATTTATCTTTTGCTGATATTATTAAAAATCATTATTAGCAATTTTCATTTTTTCGTCCACAAATTCACCCATAATTTCTTTTATTATTTCTCCTGCCGGTTTTAATTTATTTATCATTCCCGAAACCTGACCTATTTCAAGTTCACCTTCATCAATATCACCATTAAACATACCTTTTTTTGCTCTGGCGTGTCCGAGAAGTTTTTTTAATTCTTCTATTGAAGCTCCGGTATATTCTGCATCTTGAACTTCGTTAAAAAACTTATTCTTTATTAACCTTACCGGGATAATTTGTTTTAAAGTTACTTTGGTAGCATCATCACCGGCATTAATAATTTCCTTCTTAAAATTTTCATGTCCTGATGATTCTTTTGATGCAGCAAAAACACTTCCTATTTGTACTCCTTCAGCACCGAGAATCATTGCGGCAAGCATTGCTTTTCCTGAAGCAATTCCTCCTGCAGCAATCAATGGAATAGAAATAGCTTTCCATACAGTCGGAATCAAAACCATGCTTGTTGTTTCTTCAATTCCATTATGCCCTCCAGCTTCAAAACCTTCGGCAACAACAGCATCAACTCCTGCTTCTTCACATTTTTTTGCAAACTTTACATTTGCCACAACATGCACAACAGTAATTCCATGCTGTTTTAGATAAGATGTATATTTTTTTGGATTTCCTGCCGAAGTAAAAATAATTTTTACTTTTTCTTTAAGAATAATATTAATATGATCTTCTGCAAACGGATAAATTAAGGGGAGATTAATTCCAAAGGGTTTGTCGGTGGCTGCTTTACATTTTTTAATATGTTCTTGTAAAATTTCCGGTGTCATTGAGCCTGAACCTATAAGTCCGAGAGCTCCGGCATTACTCACTGCAGAAGCAAGTTCCCAACCACTACACCAAATCATTCCTCCCTGAATTATTGGATATTTTATTTTAAAAAGATTGGTGATTTTATTCATTATGATTTAATTTATTAAAAAAGATTTTACCTATGGGATTTTCATAACTTATTCATTATTAATCCCTGGTTCTCATCAGCAATTACAAATAACTTGTCGCTCTGCAACACATTAGTCAGTCTCTAATTAATCAATTAATATTAACACCTAGCATCAAGCTACATTACTCCAAGCATTGCGTCAACAATATTATATGCACCATCATGAATTTGAATAATATCGGCATCAAGCATATAACACGGAGTTGTAAAAAGATTATTTTCTTCATCATAAACTACATCGCCATGAGTAGTTTCGATATGAGTACCACCCATTTTTTCGATGGTTTCAATAGCTTCTTTATCATTCCCAATAGTTACCTGTACATCTCCAATAATTTTCGCTATTAATGCCGGTGACAGACAAAGTGCTCCAATTGGTTTTTTCTGTCCATAAAAACTTTTTACGACCTTTTCAACATCTTGATTTACTTTGGCATTTTCTCCTTCGAAAGCAATAGTTGACAAATTTTTTGCAACGCCAAATCCCCCCGGAAATATCAGAGCATCGAAATCATCAGAATTAAGTTTTGATAATTCTTTAATATTACCTCTTGCAATTCTTGCAGACTCAACTAAAACATTTCTACTTTCTTTTGTTTCTTCACCGTTTAAGTGGTTTATCACATGATGTTGTGGAATATCCGGAGCAAAACACTGATAATCCGCACCCTGACTTTTTATCTCCAACATTGTTAATGTAGCTTCATGAATTTCTGCACCATCAAAAACACCACAACCAGCTAATACTACTGCAAACTTTTTCATAATTCTATTTTTAAATTCATTCTTTTATTAAAATGTATCTATTTTCTCTCAATCTATCGTTATTAGAAACAAATGATAAAATGATTAAATGATAAAATGATTAAATACGCAAATGCTACATATTTCTCGCATACGAAGAATTTTTAGCTTTTGTCATAATCTTTGTTATTTCATTTGATTCTGTTATGAGTCTTATTAATTCTTCTTTGGCATTAGATAAATTTGTTTCATGAATTATCTCTAACCAATATTCAGATTCATCAGCTTCTTCTACAACAATACAAATTTTACTAAAAAATTCAGATTTTGATCTGGCTCTACATGCAGCACGATAATTTGCACCAGTAGAAGTAGCAGATTTGATAAATTGGTATGTAATAACAGAAGATGCTTTGCATGCTTTTAATGAGTCACAAAAAAATATAGCATCAACAGCAAATTTTTTAGTTCTTTTTTTAAATTTCTCAATAAATATTTCTTTTTCTGTCATCAGTATTGATTAATTTAATCATTTATGCATTTACGCACTTCAGCTAAATTCGAGATAGAACCAAAATAATTATTTAAGTTTTATTTATCCTCTTTTAAAAACTATTGCCACAACGGTAACATCATCACCACCCATATTGATAGTCATTCCGTAAGGACGATCTTTAGTAATTTCTATTTGAGCTTCGCCGGCTTTTCCGGTAAGTTGTTCCCAAATAGTAACTGCCTGATGAACGCCGGTTCCTCCTGTTGGGTGACCCCAGCCAATTAAGCCTCCTGTAGTATTCATAGGTATTTTACCATCACGCGAAGTGTTACCATCAGCAACAAACTGAGCACCTTTTCCTTGTTCTGCAAAACCAAGTGCTTCAGTAGCAAGAATTCCCGCAATACTAAAACAATCGTGAGTTTCTATAGTTGCCAAATCATTAATTGTGATTCCAGCAGAATCCAAAGCTTCTTTTGCAGCTTTTTTTATTGTTGTCAATTCAGTGAGGTCAGGTGGATCTAAAGTAAGATTTCTTTCAACTTGACCCCAACCGATAATTTCAATTGCATTTTCTTTAGCTATTCCAATTTTTTCAAGTCCTTCTTCCGAACAAATAGCTATTGCAGAAGCAGCATCAGAAACTTTTGAGCAATCCAAAACAGAAAGATTGTCAACAAATGCTTTTCCATTAAGTTTCATTTTATCATATAGCGCATCAAGGTCAACAACTTTATTCTCATGCTCTTGAGCAGTTGGACAAAGTCGTGCATTTTCGATTGCATTTTTAAACCATTTTTTTAAACCATTTCTGGTATATTCCAAACCATATTTTTCATAATACGCTCCTGCCCTGTTGCTAAATTGTCCGGGAAAGAAATATGCGTGACCATCTTTTCTTTTCTGAAACCATCCTGCACCTGCCAATACATCGGCAACATAAATTGCTTTCATTGTATTTTGAACTTCAAAACCAACGGTAAGAACCACATCAGCAGTTTCGGCGAGAACAGATTTCATTCCGCTCATTAATGCCAAAGCACCCGAAGCACAAGCTCCTTCAGTTCTTGTACAAGCTTTCCACTGCAATCCATCATCAATCATAGGAATTAATCCGGGTAAGTTTCCTTGTTTGTTAAAGCGTGGAGCCATAAAATTTCCTATTGCTCCCTCGTCAACATTTTTTGCACCTCCGATTTGTTTTAAGGTTCCTTGACCAGCTTCTTTAATATAATGTTCTATTCCGGGACGGGGCTTTTTAGGGTTAAATTCACTACGCCCTGTTCCCAAAGAAATAGTATTATAACCAGCTGTCATATATACTTTTGTTCTTAATTTTTTCATATTATAATTTTGTTTTCTTGATTAGTAGAATTGATTTGTTAACCGAAATATTCATTCACCGGACCATAAGCGTGAAAAAATCCTGTAAGCATCACAGTATTTACATCATCTTCGTTGTGAGCTACATTGTCTGCCACTAGTTTTTTTCCGATTTCTTTTGATCGATCTCCATATTTAACAGCAAGTTTAGCTCCTTTTGTGTCCATCGTTTTTAATGTGTTGAAGTAGTCTTTCAAAACTTCATCTTTTTTACGATTTCGGATAATTGATTTCCATGATACTTTCGCGTCAGGGATATCACCAATTACTGCATCACATTTTTCTTTAAAGCTATTGATTTCGACATAATCCTTTTTCTCCGGATCGAAGATTGCAACAACTTTTCCTTTTTCATATTTCAGGAATCCATCTTTTTGTGAACCATTTGAATTTTGTCCGCCTTTAACTCCAATCTCAATCATTTTATCGAGTAATGAGCTATGAAGATTTTCATCATCAAGGAAAGGATTCATAACATTCATGATAAATTGAACAACATCAATTCCAACATAATCAACCAATTGAAATATTCCCATTGGTCTGACAAGGAAATCCTGAGTTATTTTGTTAACAGAATAAAGAGCTTCAGCAAAAGACATTTCTTTTGTAAGATTTTCAACTTCTGAAATTCCATGAAGAGTATCGCGCATAAAATGACCGTTTCCGATAAATCCTGCATAATCGTTTGAAGGAACTATTATTTTTCTCAATTTTTTTGCAAATTCAAGAGAAAACTCAATCATCTCTTTATCGGTATCATCAGTGTTTATCAGCTCAACTAATTTCTGAACAGCAGGTGGATTATAGAAATGGAATCCAAGGATTCTGCCTTCAAGATTTGCTTCTCTGTCAATAATATTTATTGGCACAGATGAAGTATTTGTAAAAAACCAAGGGTTATTTTTATTATTCTGATCAATCTGAGAAAGCAATTTTACTTTCAAGTCTTTGTTTTCGCTTACAGCTTCAAATATCAGATTTGAATCATAAGCTGCTTCAAGTTTTGTTACCGGTCGAACAATATTCAAAACATCAAAAATATACTGATCGATGATCTCACGATTTTCGATAAGATCTTTTCTGTCAGCATAAACTTTTCGTAATAACACAGTTTTTTTCTCAGCAAGTTTCAGCACTTGTACTCTCAGATAATTCATCAATCCGGCAAGCCCTTCGGGTGAAACATCCATAGCATTTAAAACAAATGTTTTTGATTTATTTTCCGGTTTTAAACTCAGGTCAGCCATTTCCACAGCAGTAAGCAATAAAATGCCACTGCCCATTTTCCCGGCTGCACCAAGTACTGTTACATTTTGTAATCTTTCGTTGTATTTCATTCGTTATATTTTTATTTAATAATATTTTATTTATTTATTTTTTGCACAAAAAATAAATGTTTAATAAGAA
>Ga0207996_1001080_pt1 | contig 20574 bp, 15 predicted proteins | sample AntAceMetag02UKG_FD_184773 | JGI IMG/M metagenome (GOLD analysis project Ga0207996, IMG submission 184773) | Saline lake microbial communities from Ace Lake, Antarctica - Antarctic Ace Lake Metagenome 02UKG (SPAdes) (version 2) | ecosystem: Environmental > Aquatic > Non-marine Saline and...
CTCGAAATACTCAATGTATTCCTACGTTTAAACCTGATTTAAAATTTGGTCGCCTTCCTTGAACTTGAGCAAAATTGAACATTTTTCAAAGGTCTCTAAGCTGCTAAGCATTCGTTCTATCTCTCTGCTTAATTCAGATAACTTATCGAATTCGTCTCTTTTCAAATAATACAGGTTTATAGAAATTTCTATCTGGGTTTGCAATTTATCAGGCACAGAGGGGCATAGTTTTTTGCCAGACCTGCAAATCTCTATATGTTTTTATTTTGCTTTGTGCCACTGTGCCTTTGCCCCTCTGTGCCTGAGTAGTTACTGTATTTAAACCTGTCTGCGTTAATCTGCGTTAATCTGCGGCTAACTTTTGTTTGAATCATCCGGCTTTTTTAAAATAATCCTGCAGTCAGCAACAGTAGCTCCTTTCCCTTTCTCATGCACAAGAAAAGGATTTATGTCCAGCTCATCAATTTCCGGATGGTTAATTGACATATCAGAAATACATACCATTGCTTTTTCAAGCGTTTCTATATCAACAACAGGTCTCCCCCTGAAGCCCTGAAAAAGCTTATATCCCCTTATGCCCTGGACCATTCTTCGGGCTTCGTTTCTGCCGACAGGCGCTATGCGAAAAACAACATCATGGAAAAGTTCAACAAATATGCCGCCCAGGCCAAACATCAGCAATGGCCCAAAAATCCGCTGCCTGTTCATCCCAAGGATTACTTCTTCTCCTCTCGTAGCCATTTTTTGAATCAATACGCCTTTTATTTCTGCATCAGGATTATACTTTTCAGCTTTTTCAATTATCTCTTTAAATGCCTTTTTCACCTCATATATATTTTCAAGCCCCAGCACTACTCCTCCGGCATCTGTCTTGTGAAGAATCTGCGGTGAAGAAATCTTCATTACAACAGGGAAAGTTATTTTTTCAGCAAAATCTGCTGCCTGATCCTCGTTTTCTGCAAGCTGTGAAGGCAATACATTAAAGCCATAACATTTAAGCAGTTCTATTCCATCAAGCTCACTCAAAGCGGTTTTCCCGGATGCAAGAAAATTTTTAATAATATCATCAGCTTTTTCTTTATCATGTTTTAACTCATACTGCTCGAAATGCTTACGGTTCAACCACTTGAAATATTTATAAAGAGCCCCAAATGCCTTTGCTGTATTTTCAGGAAACTTATAAACCGGATAACCATATTCCTGGAGATATTTTACCCCGGCAGAAACATCAATAACCCCCATAAAACAGCAAAGAATAGGCTTGTGAGTGAGCCTTGCAATCCTGATAATGGCTTCTGCTGTTCCAAGAGTATTTGTCATTGACTGAGGCGTAAGGATTACAATAGCGCCATCCACACCATTGTCATTGATTACAGCGTTTAAAGCATTTTCATAACGATCATATGGAGCATCTCCTATGATATCAACCGGATTATGAAGATTTGCCGTAAGCGGAAGATGGCTTGCAAGCGCATCAATTGTTTTCTGCTGAAATTTCGCAAGCCTGAGTCCACAAGCCATGGTAATGTCGGTAGCAATAATCCCGGGCCCTCCTGCATTTGTAACAATGGCCACCCTGTTGCCGTGAGGAATTTTTCTGGTGAGTTTTCCCAGAGAGCTTTCACTTTTATACGCAAAAGCAGTTGCAAAATCAAAGAGCTCATCAATTGTATCAACACGGATCATGCCTGTCTGCTGAAAAATAGCATCGTAAACTGCCTCGGATCCTGACAAAGCCCCTGTATGAGATGCTGCTGCCTGTGCCCCGGCAGTTGTTCTTCCCGATTTTATAGCGAGTATAGGAGTAGGTCTGTTTCCTGAAGTAATCTCTTTTACAGTATCAATAAACTCCCTGCCTCTGCGAAGCTCTTCGAGATACATCAAAATAACCCTTGTATCCATATCTTCATGCAGATAGCGCAAGAGATCAAGCTCATCTACATCTGCTTTGTTACCTATGGAAATAAATTTTGAAAAACCAAAATTTCTGTCAGCAGCAAAATCAAGGACAGCAGTACACAATGCCCCGCTCTGAGAAATAAAAGAAATATTACCGCTTGCAGGCATACGCGTGGAAAAACTCGCATTTAAACTTACCTGAGGAAGCGGGTTGATTACGCCAAGACAATTCGGGCCGACAAGGCGAACACCTGCCTTTTTGCAGACTGCGGCTATTTTGTTTTCTATTTCCAGGCCTTTGCCACCAACCTCCCGAAACCCGGCAGATACAACAACAATTCCCTTTACACCCTTTTTCACGCTTTCTTCAACAGCCTTTAAAGCAAGTTCGGGATGAAGAATTATTATTGCAAGATCTACATCTCCGGGCACTTCAATAACAGAGGGATATGCCCTTACACTTAAAACAGATTCTGTATTAGGATTAACAGGATAAAGTATTCCCTGATAATTTCCGCTTAATATATTGGCAAAAATATCATGCCCCACCTTTCCGGATTTGACAGACGCACCTATAACCGCTACTGATTTTGGCGAAAAAATCGCATCAAGATCTTGCATATTGGTTTTCCTTTTAATAATTTTCTTACAACCTTAACCCGTTAACCTCTTGAATCCTTATGAGCCTGCCAGTTCTTTAACCTTCAACGCCTCTTCATATATAGTTTTCCTGGAAAAATTATATTTTCTTGCCATATCTTTTGCAAAACCAGACAAACCTTGAGTTGATGTTGTAAGATTTTTTTTTATTTCCTTTCTTAACTCCTCCATGGAAATTTCTCCGGCGTTTTCATCTCTATCCACAATAAGTGTGCATTCTCCCTTTATTGAAGAGCGTTTCTCCAGGCTGCTGATAATATCTGAAAGGCGGCCATTGATAAATTCCTCGTGCATCTTAGTCATCTCACGGCACAGCACCCCTTTTCTATCACCCATATTCAATATTATTTCTCCAAGGAGCGTTTTTATGCGTCTTGGAGATTCATAAAATACTATAGTTCTTTGTTCAACAGCAAGCTCTCTTAACTCATTAAGACGTTTTGCTTTTTTTCTTGCCGGGAACCCGATAAAAATAAAGGAATCAGTCGGTATTCCTGATGCACTTAAACCAGTAACAAACGCGCATGGTCCGGGTATTGGAACGACTCTTATATTTTCCTTTAAAGCCTCTTTTATCAGTTGATAACCTGGATCAGACATTGTGGGCGTTCCGGCATTTGATACAAGCGCGATGCATAATCCTGAACTAAGCTTGTTTATCAGAGATGGAGTTTTTCCTCTCTCATTATATTCATGACATGATATAAGTGGCTTTTTAATCTTATAAAAAGAAAGAAGTTTCCCTGTATGCCTTGTATCTTCGGCTGCGATAATATCTACCTGATCAAGAATTTTAAGCGCTCTTACAGTTATATCCTCCATATTTCCTATGGGGGTGGCAACAACGTAAAGATTACCTTTTTTATCAGTATCTGCTGGCTTATGTGTAGGCAAGTTCAAAGGCATTTTTTATTATTTTAATATCCGGTCCGTTTGAGGTTGATTTTATAGCTACAACATCGAATCTGGCTTTTATATTGCTTTGTTTTGTAGATTTAAGATAATACAGAGCTGTCATTGATATTTTTCGCTGCTTTTTGGGGGTTACAGCCATTTCAGGTCTGCCGAACCGGTCTGATTTCCGGGCTTTTACCTCTATAAAAACAAGAGATTTTCCCTGTTTTGCAATTATGTCTATTTCGCCAAGTTTAGTACGGTAATTCTGCTGAATTATTTTGTATCCATTTTTTTTAAGACAATCAACAGCAAGAGATTCACTTTTCTGGCCGAACTGCTGACTTTTTGTTGTCATAATAAAACCTCTTTAATCCTGTTTTAAGCGCTGATTTTTAAAAATATATGATATATAAACATAAATCGTCAACGAAAAACAACGCTCTCAATTTTTTCCAGATTTTATATGGTATGGCATAACCTGTTAAAACTTAGTAAATATCCGAATAATCATATGTTCAGACGGATTAAGCAATGAGGTCTCTCTCGAAGAAATACTCGCAGTTACTGATAAACAAAAACCGCACAAGGCATGTAAGACGCTGGTGGATCTTGCCAATAAATATGGAGGAAACGACAATATCACCATTATCATAGCAAAGGTAAAGAGGCCCTCTTCCTGTTTTTCTTCAAGCCATATGACGATCTAACCGAAGTGTCATATTTTTATTATTATTTCAGGATCATCTCCCGATTAGTTGTAGTTAATTCTTGCTCGCCTCTGGCGAGAAGACAAAATAAATGGGCTATTTCCAATTGAGCAGGTGTGATCCCAGAGGATTCAAGGGGTCAAGGATTCAAGGATTCGAGTAAAGTGCTAAAGAATTACAAAGAGTTGAAAGTCTGGCAAAAGTCATACAAACTCTGTTTAGAAATATATAGAATAACAGCAAAATTTCCAAAGGAAGAAAGATACGGTCTAACTTCACAAATAAGAAGATCTGTTGTGTCTATTCCTTCGAATATAGCAGAAGGATATGGAAGAAAGACAACCAGGGATTACATCAGGATGCTTTACATAAAAAAAGACATAGCAGAAAACGAAAAAACATCAAAAGCGCTGATAAAGTTTTTAGAAAACAAACCCTTGAATCCTTGGATCCTTTTCTCCAACTAAATTGGAGAAGAGCCTTATTTCAATATTTTTTAGGTTATAATTTACAATTCAAATTTGACACCAATGCAGATAGATTTTGACAAAACGATTAAAAAATAATAAGTTCCAATTTATATTAGATCACAAGGATTGTTTAATAAAAACAATTGTATCAGTAAAATTTTGGAGGTCATATGAAGAAACTGTTTGTCACCCTGTTTATTCTTATTTGCGCGACATCTGTCTCTTTTGCCGCTGAATCCGTACAGAAAACCTTCTGCATGCCCGCAGTGGGTTATGAAAACATAGACGTCCTCAAGGCTGAACTCCTGCTTCAGGTCAAACGCATGGCAGTTGGACAGCTTTACGGTGAGATGATCTCCGGATTTAGCAAGTCTGAAGATTTTGTCCTTACCAAAGACAGGGTAATGTCTTATACATCCGGCATGGTACGCATCCAGGGCAGCCCTCATTATGCCAATGGATCAAATTTCGGCGAAGTATGTATTACCATAAACGCTTATATTACTGATGAGGACAAAACAAAACTTGCGCCTGTAATTATTTCAAATAAATACTGCGGCTCAGATCCGAACATGTCCACAAAAAAACTCAAGAAGTATATCCTGGACCAGGCAATTATCCGTGAACTTCTTAACTATGAACCAAAGCTAAGAGATGTAGAAGAGAAAGATGTACTCCGCCTTGCCCATAAAGTAAAATATTCCAGGACAGGATTTATACAGGATACAGAAACTTACTGCGCCAGTTTTGAGGGCATAGTTTATCCTGCTGAAATAGCCTCCCTGACCCAGGAAGCGGGCAGGCCGGTTAATGTTGTTCCTCTTATTGATTCTTTACCAAACGCCGCTTTCAAGGCGTCTTCAACATGGTCCAAAGATTTCAATGGGCATGGCCCTGCTAACGCACGCTTCAGCAACACCAGAACTTTATCAAACTGGAGCGCTGGTTCGAACAACGCAAAGCAGTGGCTTCAGGTTGACCTTGGGAAAACGGCCATAATTACAGGTGTCGGCACAATCGGCCGCGCAACCGGTTATAACCAGTATGTTAAATCCTACAAACTGGCCTACAGCTCAGATGGCTTGGTCTGGAAGTTTGTTAAAGAAAACGGGGTAGATAAAATATTTTCAGGGAATACAGATACTACTACTGCTGTACGCAATGATCTGAAAAAGCCTGTCAAAACACGCTATCTTCGTTTTTACCCGGTCACATGGAATACCCATATAACCATGCGCGTTGAAGCTTACGGAAAGTATCGTTGATCTGGATATCCCCTACTTTCCCCCCAAATCCTGGACGGCATTGTGAACGAACTGATATAAAATGTTCAAATCTCCCACTGCGTCAATCCTGTATGTCGCTGTCTCCCGTCGATCCTTATATATCAGGGTAATTTCCGTCCATGTCCCCGTTAAGCCTTCCTTAACAAACGTAGAATTGTAAAAATCAACCCGTTTTTTAAATATATCTTCAACAAGACGATATACTTCGTCATTTTCATTGATAAGTGTAATAATTCTGTTGATTGTGTGGAAGTCGTATCTTTCAACTATAATTTTGTAGTGTTTTCCTTCTCTTTCAACGACAAATCGCATATCGCCGCCGCCCAGCGTGTTCCACACGAACCCGACAATTGAACTCTCGGGACAAACCTGGTTTTCTGTCTTGCATTGACTACTATTCGCGCAACCAGCGAGAAAAATAAGAATGGCAATAGGAAATATCAAAGTTCGATAGAACAAACTGAAAATGTTCATGTAAAGAAACTCCTTCCCAGAAATAAGGTTATAAAAACCTGCCGGCAGCTTTTAGCTGTCAGGTACTAAAAAGTTATGTATTTTTTATTGTTCCTCCTCTTTCAAATTGTATATGAAGCTTTTTAACGTAGCCATCCGGCACTTATTCAAATACTTTTCAGGAGTTCATCAAAGGTTGGAGTACTTGAGGACGTAAAAATAGATTCTATATTAACACGCATATTTGGTCAGCGATGAGGCTGATAACCGCCGGGGACACCCTCTGGAGAAAGGACTATCTGCCACACCTGGTTTACTCTTGCGCGAAAAGATGCGGCACATGTCAATAGATAAAATTTCCACATCCTGTAGAATCTTTCATCATAGTTTCCCTTCAGAGATTCCCAGTTCTCATGAAAATTTTTAAACCAGTGCATCAGAGTTTTATCATAGTCAACGCCGAAACTGTGCCAGTCTTCAAGAACGAATAATCTGTTGAATGCAGCGCTTAGCTGTTTTGCAGAGGGTAGCATTGAATTTGGGAATATATAACGATCAATCCAGGAATCATTGTTTGTAACCGAAGAATTCCCGCCTATTGTATGAAGCAGAAAGAGTCCGTCCTTTTTAAGAAGTTTTTTAACTACACGCATAAATTCAGTATAGTTTTTATAGCCGACATGCTCGATCATGCCGATCGAGAATATACGGTCAAAAACTCCATCAAGGCTCCGATAGTCCTGCAGACGTATATCAACCGGCAGGCCCTTGCAAAGCCTGGTTCCAAGTTTGTGCTGGTTTTTAGAAACCGTTATGCCTACAACTTTAACTTTGTAGCGCCTTGCAATAAATCTTGCGATCCCACCCCATCCACAGCCAATATCCAGAACACGCATACCTGGTTTCAGGTCCAGCTTGTTACAGATCAGTTCCACCTTGGCCTTCTGCGCATCATCAAGATTTGAAGCATTTTTCCAGTAAGCGCAACTATAAATCATGCGCTTATCCAGCATGCAGCGATACAGGTCATTACCCATATCATAGTGATGCCGGCCTATTTTAAAAGCACAGGACGGCCTTTGCATATTGATTATTTTAGCTTTTGCAACATCATATAAATATGAAAACGGTTTGATTTTTTTATCAAGCTTGGCCATAAAAATCCTGTCAAATAATTGATCAAGCCTGTCACAATCCCACCAGCCATCCATATAGGATTCTCCGACACCCAGAGAACCTTCAGCTAAAAATCGTGCATAAAGATTATCATTATGCACATGGATATCCCATGGGCGGTCCCCATTAATTTTAACATCAGCAAAAGAAAGTATCTTTTTGATCTTTTGGTAAAACTTATTCTGTTTCATAATTAACTATTTGAGATCTAAAATTTTCCAGCAAATAGTTTGTTTGAGTACTCTTGTTCAAAAAAGAAAATTTTACAAAGACCACCCTTTAGTTTATGATTTTAATATTCCACACCTCATCTTTATATATATCTCGAAGCTTTCTTGATGCCTTTTCCGGCGTACTGGTTCTCCATGTTAATAAAAAACCGCCGGAAGTAACTCCTTCAACATCATAAGTCCAGCCGTCATCTTTCTGCACAAGATTTAATGTAACAATACCACTGTATAAGTTCTCTTTTGCGCTGACTTCAACTTTATTAATAATCACATTTTTCTGTATATCACTCATATTTTAATAATTCCGCCCGCACCTTTTTAAAGATATTTATCTGAATAAAGAAATCTTACTTTTTACGACACCATCAATTTCCATTAATTAAAACATATCAAAAAAGCTTGCACAGGTAAAGAAATTAAAATAAAAGATTAAAAGTATTGTTTGTCTTGCATTGACAAGTTAAGACTTGATTTATATACAGTAACAAGATAGAAAAATTAAATACAGATATAGGTTTTGTCAGTATGATAAGCTAATTCAGTGGAGCAAAAAAATGAAAAAGATTCTCATAGTTGATGACAGTGTGGCAATCCGAGAGTTGGTAGAAACAACTCTCAGCACAGAGGATTACCAGATTTTTAAAGCGGATAACGGTAAAAAGGCTGTCGCTATAGCTGAAGAAGAAAATCCTGACCTGATTATCATGGATGTGTCTATGCCTGGTGAACTTAACGGTCTTCAAGCAACTAAAATTTTAAAAAACAATCCAAAAACCAGCTCATGCCCAATAATTCTACTTAGCGCAATGGCCCGGGATAATGATATTGAAGAAGGTTTTGCTGTCGGAGCAAACGACTATTTTACAAAACCTTTCAGCCCTCTGGAATTAATAAAAAAAGTAGAAGAAATGCTCAAATAGCCGAAGCGCTGTTTTGGCGCCACTGATTGAGCATAAGAAAATTCAGGGGAAATTCCATGGAGACCAATAACTTCGAGACTCAATATGCTGATCAATTAAAGAAATATGCTGACGACCTTGTCAAAGTATATAAATCTGAACAACAAAAACGAAAAGACCTCGAAAACACCAATTTACAACTTATTAAATACGGCCGTGATCTTAGCAGTTCGATCTTAAAGCTCAAGACCGCTAATCAGGAACTCAGCGAAGCATATCTTGACACCATTCACCGGCTTGTAATAGCAGCTGAATATAAAGATGAAGATACAGCCAGCCACATTGTCCGGATTGGCAGTTACAGCGCCATGATAGCAAAAAAACTCGGAATGCCGGACAAAAAAGCCATAAACATTCTTTATGCAGCGCCCATGCATGATATAGGAAAAATAGGTATCCCGGACAATATACTTTTCAAACCCGGCAAATTGACAGACGAAGAATTTGAAATAATGAAGAAACATACCGTAATAGGAGCAAAAATTCTTTCGAATTCAAAATCAGCAATAATAAAGCTTGGAGAAGAAATAGCTCTCACTCATCATGAAAGATGGGATGGCAAGGGATACCCAAACCAGCTTTCAGGCAAGCATATTCCTCTGGCTGGCAGGGTTGTGGCTATAGCAGATGTTTTTGACGCTCTTATGTCAAAACGCCCTTATAAAGAAGCTTCAACTTTAGAAGTCACTTTAGATATTATGCAAAAAGAACGCGGAAAACATTTTGACCCGGACATTCTGGATATATTTATGAAAAATATAGATGAAATTTTAAAAATCAGGACTGGTGTCGAAAAAACAGGGCCTCAATACAGCGAAGATGCAAGTTTGGAAATCTCTTTGCTTCGCTCGCAATAACAATATAAAAAGAACTTATGATGACAAACTGAGCTTATGCTTTTTAGCAATTATTTTACCAGTATCTTCAATCTGCATTTATGCTTTGTTCAGCAGTATAAAAATTCGACACACCTTTGATAATAATTCAGAAAACAATATTATCACCATCCCGAACAAAATGAGCAGGATGAAATATAACACTACCGAGATTAAGGCATGGACTGTAGCATGAGATATAACTCCGAACAAAAGCAGGTTGCGAAAATATCAGAGTGCGCAGACTTCTTAAAAGGCCGCATCTTGATGAAATGCAAATAAGGTAAATATATTTTGCAGCTATTTAATAAAAAAAAAATAATTGGATGGTGGACGCAGGGAAAAACCAGACCTGAATTTGGAGACGAGGCTGTTAAAAAGGCAATTGCCAGTATTACCGAACCTGTGATACTTCTGGATATAAACGGAGATCTTGCTGCAACAAGGGGCGGAACACTTATTATTGATAATTCTCAGAAAAAGGTCGCGGGAGCTTACCCTGTTTGCGCATACGTACCCCCGCTTCTCCCTGAAAACTTAGGTGATTCCTGTTTTAAAAAAAAACATAATCTTCGATACGCTTATATTGCAGGAGCAATGGCCAATGGAATCACCTCCGTAGAAATGGTTAAAGAAACAGGCAAGGCGCAAATGCTGGGATTTTTTGGTTCTGCAGGGCTTTCCCTGAATAAAACAGAAGCCGCAATAAACAGTCTTAAAGAAAGCGGCTTTCCTTTTGGTTTTAATCTTATCCACAGCCCAAACAATCCTGAAATGGAATCCGCAGTTGTAGATCTTTATTTAAAAAATAAAATAAATCTTGTCAGCGCTTCAGCATATCTTGATCTTACACTGCCCCTTGTTTATTTTCGTGTGCATGGAATTCATAGTGATAATAATGGAAATGCAGTATGCCCAAACAAAATAATTGCCAAAGTATCGCGGGTCGAAGTTGCCAGAAAATTTTTCATGCCCCCTCCTGAAAAGTTTTTGAACCAGCTTGTTGAAAAAAAACTTATTACCAGTCAGGAAGCAGCCCTGGCAGCTCATGTTCCTATGGCCGATGATCTCACAGCTGAAGCTGATTCCGGAGGGCATACAGACAACAGACCTGCTATTACCCTGTTGCCTGTAATGCTTGCGCTTCGCGATGAACTTGCTGAAAAATACAGATATAAGACTCCTCTTTGTGTCGGGCTTGGCGGAGGAATCGCAACGCCTTATTCAACTGCAGCTGCATTTGCAATGGGTGCGGCCTATGTTCTAACCGGTTCTATCAATCAGTCATGTGTTGAGGCAGGCACATCAGAAGTTGTTCGACATATGCTTTCAGAAGCTGGTCAGGCTGATGTAGCAATGGCTCCTGCAGCAGATATGTTTGAAATGGGTGTAAAGGTTCAGGTATTAAAACGCGGGACAATGTTTCCTTTCCGCGCCCTTAAGCTTTATGATCTTTACAGCATGTATGACACTTATGAAAGCATCCCTGAAAAACAAAGGCAGACTCTTGAACAAAGTTTTTTTCAATGCAGTTTTGAAGAAGTCTGGAATCAGACAAAAGAATTTTTTAATCAATACGACCCAAAGCAAATCAAACTGGCTGAAAATGACCCAAAACACAAGATGGCGCTTGTATTTCGATCCTATCTTGGACAGAGTTCAACCTGGGCAACGACAGGTAACCCTTTGCGAAAAATGGATTACCAGATATGGTGCGGCCCTGCAATAGGGGCTTTTAATGAATGGGTAAAAGGTTCCTTTCTTGAAAAGCCGGAGAATAGAAAAACAGTTACGATTGCTATGAATCTTCTTCTTGGAGCATCAATTATAACCCGTGCCAATATGCTTCAAACCTATGAAACAAAACTGCCGGCAGGCGCAGGAAAATTCTCACCAATGGAACTCTCGGAAATATACAGACTTATATAAGAGTTGACGGTTCAGTATAATTTTTAATTTTGAATTAAGGGGTCGCCTCGCTCAGAGTTCAGGTATTTATGAAGTATTTAGTTCGATATTCTGCGATTCCTTGTTCTGCGGTTCTGCGGTTTTCGGTTTATATTTTTTTCACCACAGAAAACACAGAGTTTTTTATATTGAACAATGTTTAGTGTTCATCGACAGGATTAACCCACCAGAGGCGGACAAGCCTGATTTTTTGGATTTTTTATTTTTGAGGTTAATTCTTTTTGCCTTTCTTCAGGAAAGGCAAAAAATATCCTGAACATCCTGTCAATCCTGTCTGATTTATATTTCCTGACACCTGAAATCTGAAACCTGAAAAACCATTTATCAGCGTTATATATATATGACGAGACCTTTGAAAAATGTTCAATTTTGCTCAAGTTCAAGAAAGGCGAAGATTTTAAACGTAGGAATACATTATTAAAATAATGCCGTGGTTTTTTTAAAACCTTCTAAAAATTTGGCGTAAACACCTGTAATATTTAACATCTTAGTCTTAATTGCGTTCTGATCAGATGTTTCTTTATCAGGCTGTTTTATTACTGTTTCCATATAAATCTCTTTGCGAGCCTCACGGCCTTTATAATCTGCTTTGCTGCTTGAAATTATTCTCCTTATTTTATAATAAAAATCGAGTTGATTTTTATCTTCATTGTTTTCATAAATATAAATAATATATCTGCTTATTATATTATTTCCATCTGAGTTTTTCAGGTTTTTTATATCAATTATGTAAAATCCATTATCTGCAAGCCAGTTATTAAGATCTTTCAGAATCTGTTTCGCATCTGGAACGGCAAATTTCATATAACCCACTAAATAACCGCCAAGAAAAACCTCAAATGCCTTATCAAGGCTGTATTGCCTTGCATATCCAGACTGCATACCTCCCAAAGGGTCAGGCGGCAAAAACTCTCTTGACCATCTTTTCCATCTGGCAAGATTTATACCTAATTTACTGGACAAGTCTCTGTTTTTATAATATTTTATCATAATTTTATCCTGTTTGATTGTTATGTCAACATATCAACCAAAATAATTATTGTCAACCTCTTGCAAATATCTTTTTTGTGATTTATATGTTAAGGGAATTATTTTTTTAGGCTGAAGGCTGTTAGATTAAATATTAGAAACTGGAAATTAAAAATTTGGAAAACCAGAAAACCCTGAACAACGGACTGTGAACTATTAAAAAAATGAAATTAACTAAAAATAAAAACAACCCGAACATCCCTATTGCCATTGTTGGAATTGGATGTTTTTTCCCAAAATCTCTTGGATTAAAAGAATACTGGCGTTTAATATTTAATCATGAGGACGGTATAACCGATATTCCAGAATCGCACTGGTCTCCTGAAGATTATTTTAACAAAAATCCAAAAGAACCAGATCATGTTTATTGTAAACGCGGCGGTTTTCTTTCACCTGTGTCATTTGATCCTGCTGAATTCGGCATTCCTCCATCTTCGATAGAAGCAACAGACACTTCACAAATCTTAGGTTTAATGGCAGCAAAAACTGCTGTTGATGATGCAGGCTACTGGAAAGGCAAACCCTTTAACCGTGATAGAACAAGCGTAATACTCGGAATAACCGGAACCCAGGAGCTTGTTATTCCTCTGGGCGCCAGGCTTGGTTATCCAAAATGGCGCACAGCTCTTGCTGATTCAGGAATCTCTGATGAAAAGGCTCAAGAAGTAATCAAACGGATATCTGACTCATATGTATCCTGGCAGGAAAACTCCTTTCCCGGCCTTCTGGGAAATGTGGTAGCAGGAAGAATATGCAACCGGCTCGATCTTGGCGGCACAAACTGCGTGGTAGACGCTGCCTGCGCCAGTTCAATGGGCGCAATACATCTTGCAATAATGGAGCTTGTATCAAACCGTTCAGATATGGCGCTCACAGGCGGAGTGGACACGTTAAATGATATATTCATGCATATGTGTTTTGCAAAAACACATACACTTTCTCCTACCGAAGATATAAGGCCTTTTTCAAAAGATGCAGACGGAACAGTGCTTGGAGAAGGGGTCGGAATCATTGTTCTTAAACGACTCGAAGATGCTGAAAAAAATGGAGATAAAATATATGCTGTAATAAGAAGTATTGGTTCGTCAAGTGACGGCAAATCACAAAGTATATATGCTCCTAAAGCCGAAGGACAGGCAAAGTCGCTTCGTTCAGCTTATAAAATTGCAGGAATAGAACCTGCAACCGTTGGTCTGATTGAAGCACATGGCACCGGCACCAGAGTTGGAGATATGACAGAACTTCAGTCTCTGCGCCAGGTCTTTGGCGAATCAAACAACAACATATCATCCGGAAAATGTGCTCTTGGATCAATCAAATCAATGATAGGTCATACAAAGGCCGCGGCTGGAACAGCGGGTATAATTAAAGCTGCCCTGGCTCTTTATCACAAGACACTGCCACCAACATTAAAAGCAGAAAATCCTCGTCCGGAATTAAAAATAGATGCGTCCCCTTTTTATTTAAACACAAAATCCAGGCCATGGTTTTCAAAAAAAGATCATCCTCGAAGGGCAGGTGTAAGTGCTTTTGGATTTGGCGGAAGCAATTTCCATGTTCTTATGGAAGAGTATAAATCTGAAAAAAGCAATATTTCATGGGATGGCTCAGTTGAAATTGTTGCTCTGTCTGCTGCAAATAAAAACACCCTCATCCAGCTTATTACCAGTATAAAAAAATCCATTGACAGGGGAATATCTAATAAAGAGTTTTCAAAAACAGCATCTGACACCAGAAAAAATTTTTCACCTGCTGATAAACACAGGCTTTTGATGGTTATTAAGCAGCCTCTTAATCCTTCCAGACATATATCCCTGCCTTTTGATGAGGCTTTAAATGCACTTGGTGCAAACAAAAATAAAAATACAGAACACCTTCAAAATATTTATTATAATGACCCTGATCATAATGATTCTAAAAATTGCGGCAAAATAGCATTTATGTTTCCGGGACAGGGCAGCCAGTATATACAAATGGGAAGCGACCTTATCTGCTGCTTTCCAAAAGCCCTTGAAATCATGGAAACAGCAAACAACAAGTTTAAAAACAGCCCGTATTTGACCGATTACATCTATCCGACACCTGTTCAAAGCAGTAAAGAAAAAAAACACCAGGAAGATGCTTTAAAAAGTACAGATATTGCCCAGCCGGCTATTGGAGCGGTAAGCCTGGCCATGCTTAAGATTCTTCAAGAAGAATTCGATGTAAAACCTGATGCAACATGCGGGCACAGTTATGGTGAACTGCCTGCACTCTATGCTGCGGGATGGATCGATATTGAAACTCTTTTTAAACTTTCAATTGCTCGCGGCAACTTAATGGCTGAAGCAGGAAGCAACAATAAAAGTGGTACAATGCTGGCCGTAAAAGCCCCGATTAAAGAACTTGAAGAACTGATTAACTCTTCAAATACAGGAGCAATCCTTGCAAATAAAAACAGCCCAAGCCAGGGGGTTCTTTCAGGAACTGATGAATCTATTGCCCTTGCCGACAAAATATGCAGACAAAAAGGATTTAAAACAATAAGACTTTCCGTGGCTGCTGCCTTTCACAGCTCGCTGATAAAGGACGCCCAAAAGCCTTTTGCAAAATTTGTACAAAATGCAGACATTGTTCCAGCAAAAGTGCCGGTCTTTTCTAATACAACCGGCATGCCCTATCCTGCTGATCCGGACAAAGCAAAAAAGCTCCTTGGAGAACAAATACTGTGTCCAGTAAACTTTGTGAAAGAAATCGAAAGCTTATTTAAAGCAGGTGTACGAACATTTGTTGAAATCGGACCTAAAACAGTGCTGACCGGTCTTGTTAAATCAATATTAGGCAATCAAAATTTTCAGGCGATTGCCATGGACAGCTCTTGCGGAAAAAAATCCGGTGTAATGGATCTCGCTAAAACACTCAGCATTTTAGCCTGTCTTGGTCATCATGTTGATCTAAACAAATGGGAAGATCCAGCCAAAGAAATTAAAAAACAGCTTATGAGCATACCTGTTTCCGGAGCAAATTACAGGCAAGAATCAAAACAGAGGAAAAAACCAGCAAAAGATATTACAACTTCGATAAAAAGTTATACTAAAATGGATGAAAATATGAGCGTAAACAAAAGCACCATTATCAATAACAATATTCAGCACCCTGACATTATTGCAGATTCCTTAAAAACCGTCCAGGAAGGTTTGAAATCAATGCAGGCTCTTCAGTTGCAAACTGCTGAAGTTCACACAAAATTTCTGGAAACCCAGTCAGAAGCAGGCCGCATGTTACAAAACATGATGGACAATACAAGGCGCATGGCTGAAGCCTCCATGGGCATTAAAGAAACTTGTGTGGAAAAAACTAAGCAGCCTGTAAAATCAGCCGCCCGGCAACATGCCATAACTATCAAACCTGAAAAATCTGAGCCAGAAGAAAAAATAGAAGAAAAAATCGCTTTTATTCCAGAAAACCCTTCTGTAAAGCCTGCGGATAATAGCAATGCTGTAATAAAGAAAGATATTGCAGATAATAATACTTCACAAAACACCAGACTCATACAAGATAATATGCTCAAAATCGTCAGCGACCTGACCGGTTATCCTGTTGAAATGCTTAACCTTGACATGGATATCGAGACAGACCTTGGCATTGATTCAATAAAAAGAGTGGAAATACTTTCTACAATAGAACAAAAAATGCCTCAGCTCCCTTCTGTCTCTCCAGAAATTATGGGTAAGTTGAAAACACTGAAACAAATTGTCCAGTATCTGTGCGGCCAGGAGAGCTTAAAGCTCAAAGCAGAAAGCAGAAAGTTGGAAGCTGAAAAACCAGCAACCAGCAACCAGCAACCAGCAACAAACAACCAGCAACAAACAACAATCCAGGATAATATGCTCAAAATCGTCAGCGATCTGACCGGTTATCCTGTTGAAATGCTTAACCTGGACATGGATATCGAGACAGACCTTGGCATTGATTCAATAAAAAGAGTGGAAATACTTTCTACAATAGAAGAAAAAATGCCTCAGCTCCCTTCTGTCTCTCCGGAAATTATGGGTAAGTTGAAAACACTGGAACAAATTGCCCAGTATCTGTGCAAAGCCCCAAAAACATATAATAGTATAGAACAAATAAAAGAAAGTTCAAATAAAGTTGAAAATATACCAGCGCCTGGGGATAAAATCGACAGAAAAACCGTATCTCTGGTTGAAATGCCGCTTTTATACACCAGAGCACTGTCTATCCCTGCTGGAAGAAAAGTCTATATCACAGAAGATAAAACCGGTCTTTCGCAGACAATAGCTGACGAGCTTATGGCATTAAATATAGATGCCGACGTTGTTTCACTCAACACACTGAAAAACAGGAAAAATTTGCCGCCTGCCGGAGGTCTTGTAATACTGCCTGAAAACAATCTGACAATTGCTTATCCAGCTACAAATACAAACAATGATTCACAGGATGAATTGTTTTTAAAAAATGCCTTTGCAGTCACGAGTCTGATTGCCAGGCAACTGATAGATTCAGCAAAAGAAGGCGGAGCTGTATTTGCAACAGTAACAAGGCTTGACGGTGCATTCGGTTTTAAAGGTATGGGAATGTCTAATCCGGTTTCAGGAGGACTTGCAGGACTTGCAAAAACAGCCTCAATTGAATGGGAAGATGTCAGATGCCATGCCCTGGATATAGATCCAGGCTGGAAAGACAAAAAAGCCATTGCAAAAAATATCGTAACTGAACTTTTAAATCCTGATTCATCAGGAACTGTTGAAGCTGGCTTGAGTTCTGACACAAGGCTTATACTTAAGCTTGTATCTTCTCCTTATCCAGAAGGCTCAATAAATTTGAATCCAGATGATGTGGTTGTAATCACGGGAGGAGCAAGGGGTGTAACTGCTGCCGCTGCATATGAACTTGCAAAACAGGCAAAGCCCACCATTATTCTCCTTGGCAGGTCCCCATATCCATCAACAGAGCCTGAATGGCTTGAATCTCTGCATGATGATTCAGAAATAAAAAAAGCGATTTTCAAAAACGAATTCAGCAAAAATGAGGCCTCTCCTGCTTTACTGGAAAAATCATTTAAAAAACATATGGCAAATCGTGAAATTTCAGAAAATCTGCAGAAATTAAAGGAAACAGGTGCGACTGTGTTTTACTATTCAGCAGATGTCCGTGATTCTCAACGCATCAATTCAGTTCTTGAAGAGATCCGCTCGGAGTACGGGCCTGTAAAAGGAATCATCCATGGAGCTGGAACCCTGAAAGACCGTCTTATAAAAGATAAAACCATTGAGCAGTTTGAAAAGGTCTTCGACACAAAGGTTAAGGGACTAAAAACAATTCTTCAAGCAACAAAACAGGATAACCTTAAGTATATTGTGCTTTTTTCATCAATAACAGCCAGAATGGGAAATAAGGGTCAGGCAGATTACGCCATGGCCAACGAGGTATTAAACAAAACAGCTCAGCAGGAATCAGTAAACAAAACCGGTTGCAGAGTTATCTCCATAAACTGGGGACCCTGGGATGGAGGAATGGTATCTCCGGCCTTGAAACAGGAATTTACACGAAATAACATTGAACTGATTCCAGTTGAATCAGGAGCTGCGAGCATGGTTTGCGAAATGAGGGGAGATAGAAACTCTTCTGTGGAAGTTGTTATCGGCAAAAACATTATTACTCAAAAACCAAAAAAAATTATAAAAAAAGATAAGCTCTCACTCACAGTAAAAAGAGAAATAGATATTGATAAATTTCCTGTTCTTAAATCACACATAATTGGAGGAAAGCCGGTAGTTCCTTTTGCTCTTATAGCTGAATGGCTTGGGCATGGAGCTCTTCATGGCAATCCCGGTCTTTTTTTACACGGTTTGGATGACATGCAGATTTTAAACGGCATTAAGCTTGACCAGCAAAAAAAGACAATAAGAATTATGGCAGGCCAGCCTGTAAAAAAAGGCTCTTTCTTTGAAGTCGATGTTGAAATAAGGGACGGCATAAAAAATGGAATAGATATTATTCACTCCAGGGCAAAAGCTGTTTTAACAGATAAGTTTTCACAGCCTCCGCATTTTAAACACCAGGGAAAAACAGACTCCAAACCTTACCCAATGAGCATAAAGGAGGCATATGATAAAATTCTGTTTCACGGCGCTCAACTCCAAGGAATAAAAAAAATTACAGATTATTCGTCAAACAAAATGACAGCCAGAATTTCTGCTGCGCCAGTGCCTTCAGAATGGATCGTAAAACCTCTTAGAAACAGATGGATAGGTGATCCTCTTGTCATGGACTCAGCATTCCAGATGGCAATATTATACTCTTTTGAAGAAAACGGCCTTGTTTCACTGCCGAGTTATACTTCTTCCTACCGTCTCTATCAACAGGGTTTGCCGCGGGATGAAGTCACTGCAGTACTTGAAGTAAAGAAAATAACCCGCCATAAAATGACATGCGATTTTACATTTCTTGACAGAAATAATGTGATTGTAGCTCTGTTAACAGGCTACGAAGCTGTAATGGACTCTTCGCTTCTAAAGGCATTTAAGCCTGACCAGGATAATATTTCAATCGCCTCTGCAAGACGCAGCGCATGAAAGCGCCCTGCTCTTTACACGCAAAAGGCCCGGGCTGTTATGCAGGTACATAAGAGGTGAAGAACATCCTGCATCTATAAAACAGGTTTCAAGCGTATCAAAGACAACTCTGCGATCAGGCCATGTGTAAAGCTCTTTGCGCTTTTTGAGGCTTTCCCATTCACGCATTAGCCGCTGGTTTTTGCCAAAAACCTCGTTTTTTGCATATTCACACAAAAACATCTCGCAGACAATCGGCTTAAGCCGCCACATGCAGCCATCTTCTCCAAGATAGATACATTTGAATCCATTATTCGGTTTTTTAAGAACCTCAAGCAAAACATCAAGTTCTCTGCCTTTGGAAACCATAGCATTAATGACCACGTCTGCAAAAAATGTAATTATCCCCTCACGCGTACAGCATGCGCTTAGCTTGCTCTGGTAACACTTCCGGGTACACACCTCGCTGAAATACGCGGAAAAAAAAGACGCTGCCTCCTCACGGAACTTAAGATAATCGGCAATGTCTGATTCTAATTTTTGCCTCTTCTTTAAAGAAATATCAGCAAGAAAACTCCGAACCATATAAAGCGTCTCTGATTGCTCTTTGTGATAAGAATTCATAATTAATACCCTGATTGAGCAACACGCTCAGAGACCTTTGCATAACTGCCATTTTCCCGTGATGCGGCGTCAGGCTCAAATTTCAATCCTCGAAATATTCAATATATTCCTGCGGTTGAACCTGATTTAAAATTTGGTCGCCTTCCTTGCCTGACGAAAAAATGTCGCGTTCTGCAAAGGTCTCGCTCAATTAACAGTTGCCGGGGTTTAATCCGGTTTATGCCCGCAACAGCTCCCAGGCCCTGCGCAACCCGCATGCTCAGGGTTTGAACCGCAGCAGGTAGTGTCGCCACGTCCCGGCATCCTGTTTTGGGTAACACCAGATACGGATGAATGAGCAGAAAGCAATTTGGTAAGGTTTCCGCTGCCGCACGACAGACACTGCGGCTGATCATCTGAACCTGCAATAAGAATTTCGCTTTTTTCCCCACAGTCCAAACATAAATAATCAAAAAGTGGCATAAATATCCTCCCTGGTCTCGTAGTTCAACACTATATTATTTTGATGGCGTCGTAAAAAATACGATTTGTTCGCTCCATGAACATTTTTGGGATTTTGAATCTTTTTTCAAAACTGCTCAATGTCGCTTGCAAATGACTTTTTACGACGCCATCAATTTTAATTTAATCATAACTGAAGACTGATTGTTTAAAGTTATTCTGGTTTCAAGTGCTGCAAAGGAGCATAATGCAGCTTTTTACGAGTTCATCTTATTTTAAATTTTCTCTTTTAAACAGCCTGTTAAATTCAATCCCAGGCCCGATACATCGCCATCCTTCTTTCTTC
>Ga0207996_1001082_pt1 | contig 20516 bp, 15 predicted proteins | sample AntAceMetag02UKG_FD_184773 | JGI IMG/M metagenome (GOLD analysis project Ga0207996, IMG submission 184773) | Saline lake microbial communities from Ace Lake, Antarctica - Antarctic Ace Lake Metagenome 02UKG (SPAdes) (version 2) | ecosystem: Environmental > Aquatic > Non-marine Saline and...
AATGAAAAAGCGTGCCTATGTTTTCTGGGGAGCTTCATTTTTCTATATTTGTATCGGAAGGAAATAATTGATACATTAAGTATAATCTAAGGATAAAGGAATAAATATTGGCTGAATGAGAAATCAAATATGTAAAAAATTATTGGATGGTTTTATTAATTCTGCACTATTATTCGTCGGCGAATTAACCTCTTGTGATACTTCATGAAAATCAAGATCGTTTTGAGAATAGGGGACAAGTAAATGCTTCAATGAATTAATATCACTATTATTGAACCATGAAGAAAAATTATTTTCAGAGAGAATCACCGGCATTCGGGGATGGATAGATTTAATATTCTTCACAGCGTCAGTTGTGATAATACTGCATGATGTGAGCTTTTCACCATCAGGAGATTTCCAATTATCATAAATTCCAGCAAAGCAGAAAGGTTTATTGTCCTTAAGATGAATGAAATAAGGGAATTTCTTGGCACCTTGCTTCTGCCATTCATAAAAGCCGTTTGCCATTATCAAGCAGCGTCTTTTCTGGAATGAGTATTTGAAGCTCGGCTTTTCGTCGATTGTTTCTGAGCGTGCATTGATAAGTTTTGATCCAATAGTTATATCCTTTGCCCAGAATGGTATCAGTCCCCACCTCATTGCAGTGAGTTTTAATTGTCCGTCCTCAATAATAACTGCCACATCCTGCGTCGGTGCAATATTGTAACTTGGCTGAAGTTCGATCTCAATTTGATCGAGGTTGAATATATCCTTTATTTCTTTCGCAGTATTTATTCGGGCAAATCTTCCGCACATTATTTCTCCTTCTCACCTTCTGCTTTCACCACCCTTATCTGATCCCACTGGGTGGTAAAATGTGGTGATTTATGCAAGCGCTTCATCATCCATGGTTTTTTGATGCCGGTTGCCGCGTAGTGCAGGGTATCGCTTCCCCATTTGTAGTTGATGTTATCTATGATCTCAGTCAGCATTCTATTCCGGCTGTGGAAATATGATTCGGTAAAGAGATTAAGCTGGTATTTATCCTGCTCAACAATTCCACTCAGCATGATTCCGGCTTTTTTATATCGGTATCCTTCTCGATAGATTTTTTTAAGATTTTCATGGGCATGCATGATGAATTCTGCTGTACTGTCTGTCGCTTCTGGAAGCTCAAACATGTAGGCATTTGAATATTGCGGTTCTTTCGGTTTGAACCGATTCGTCGCCACAAAAACCTGAATGAATGATGCAAGGCATTTTTGTTTTCGGAGTTTCTCTGCAGCAGTTGTGACATATGTCGCCACGGCTTCTTCCATTTCCTCAAGCGTTTCAACCGGACGTCCAAAAGAGCGCGAGCTTACGATCTCTTTTTTGTGCGGGGTAATTTCTTCAAGATTTATCGAAGGTGTTCCACGAAGTTCGAAAACAGTAGTAAGTCCCATGACTGTCATGTTCTTTTTTACCCATTTGTCCGGAGCATATTTAAGATCGTACGCAGTATGGAAATTATTGCGTTTCAAGAGTTTTTCATATTGCCAGCCCACACCCCAGATGTCTGATACATCTACCTTTTTGAGGAATTCATCGATCTCATGTTCGCTGAATGAGGTTATGTCAAGAACTCCTTTATACTTCTTGCTTTTTTTTGCAAAACGGTTGGCAATTTTTGCCAGAGTTTTCGTTTCTGCAATGCCGATTGTAACGGGAATGCCTGTCCAGTCCGTGACAGTATTTTTGATCTTCCAACCATAGTCGGTAAGGTCTCTGTCAGCAAAACCGGACAATCCAAGGAATGCTTCATCTATTGAGTAGATTTCGAGGTCAGGACTGAATTGTTCAAGTGTTTGCATCACCCTGTGGGACATGTCGCCATACAATGCATAATTTGAAGAGAATACATAGATATTGTGTTTTTTAATAAGATGTTCTGCTTTGAAAACTGGTTTCCCAAAAGGCATATTAAGTACTTTTGCTTCATTAGATCGGGCAACAACACAGCCGTCATTATTAGAAAGTACGATAATTGGTTTGCCCTCGAGATCAGGTCTGAAAACCCGCTCGCAGGATGCGTAGAAATTATTACAATCAACGAGCGCAACGATGTTTTTCATAAATACAAACTTAAGGCAGAATAAACTTACTCACCACAGAGATCAAAGAGAGTATATAATAGTGTAAATTTTGTTTCTTTTTCATTTTAATATTCTGAATCAGCGCTCATCAGCTTCATCTGTGAAAATCTGTAAGTCATTTTTTTATATTGGTTTATGTATCACATACGTTACCACGCCCCAGATGTGGAAATCCATATCGGCAGTAATTTCGAGGGGTTCAAAATTAATATTACTGGACTGTAGGTAGAGTTTATCGTTTTGATGCCAGATACGCTTCACCGTGAGTTCTCCATTCACTGCAGCGATAACTATCTTCTGTCTTTCAGCTTGAATTGCCCTGTCAACAATAAGAATATCCCCCGAATGTATCGCAGCATCGATCATGGAGTCGCCCTCCACTCGCACGAAAAAAGTGGCTGCCGGATGCTTGATAAGGAATTTATTCAGATCGAGTGTGGATTCTATATAATCACTTGCAGGAGAAGGGAATCCTGCTGTGATCTCCGATTTATACATTGGAAGTTCGAGTTCGATACCTTCTTCATAACTCATGATCTTCGCGATGCCCTTACCTTTTTTTAAAGGTCGTATGTGATTATCTTTATTATTCATATTTACACGCTCTTGCTCCGAATAATTTTGTACCTACTCGAATAATATTTGCACCTTCCTCTATTGCAACTTTATAGGAATTGCTCATGCCCATAGAAAGATATTTCATAGTGATATTCAGAATATTCTTTGCTTTTACCTGTTCAAATATTCGTCGTGTTTCCACAAAATAGGGTCGCGAATCTTCAGGATCGCCGGTAAAAGGTCCCATGGTCATGAGTCCCATCACTTTGATGTGAGGGAGTGGTGCAATCTCTCTTATAAGTTGCTCAACATCATAAGGCATCACACCGTTTTTTTGCGGTTCACGTCCGCTGTTTACTTCAATAAGGATGGACATTACTTTATTATTTAGTTCAGCATATTTGTCGATCTTACGAGCAAGCTTCATAGAATCTACCGTTTCGATCATATCAAAAATAGGCACGACTTGCACGACCTTGTTGCTTTGCAGATGTCCGATAAAATGCCACTGTGCTTTATTTCCTACTGATTCAAAAACTGTGATGGCTTCCTGCACATAGTTTTCTCCAATTTTAGTTATCCCTGCATCGATTGCTTCGAGTATCTCATCTGTAGTTCTTGTCTTGGCTGCAGCAACGACCTCGACACCTTCAGGAATTTCGGCAAGTATACTTTTTATATTATCTGTTATTGAACTCATTTTGTCCTTTCTTAAATTATCACACATTATGAACAACATTCATCTTAATGAACCTTCCTTTGTCAACTCCTATCTCATTCCCGCATTGACATAACACTTGTGCGTCTTTATAAACCGCATTGTCTTCAAGTATTCGTGATTTATAACATTTCAGAATGTGTCCCCGTCCCACTTTTTCATATTTGAAGATTTTACTTTTGCATTTATCGCACCTGACAGTAATAACGCGCTATCGGTCAGCCATATCAGAAAAGCTCTTGCTGTGATTGTGGGGTAGAAGGTTTCTTCTTTTTCTTATACTCTACTATCTTTTCTTCAAGAAGTTCCTGTTCTATTGCTTGTATAAATGGAGATTGCGGTAAGGTGTAGGTTTTTCCATAAAGAAATCGGCTTTTTGCGCCTGTAAGATAGAGAAGGTTTCGTGCACGGGTCATGCCAACGTAGAACAACCTTCGCTCCTCATCAAGCTCACACTTCTTTTCTTCAAATAATGAATAGGGGAGAATGCCATCTTCACATCCGGAAGTAAACACACAATCAAATTCCAAACCTTTTGCAGAATGAAGCGTAAGCAGGTTTACCCTCTCAAGCGTGAAGTTGCTTGTGTCCACACCGGAGCCAAGTATGGTAAATTTCAGGAATGCATCGAAATCATCACTGAAGTTCTCGGCATAGTTCAGCATCTTTCTTACCGCTTCATTTAGGCTTACCTTCTCCTTGAAAAATTTCTTGATGATCATTTCGAGTGCTTGTTGTACATCATTCTCAATAATGCAAGTTTTGAGTTCATTGAGATCGGGAATCGTGAGAATGTTTCGTTTTATAAGTTCATCGACGAGAAACATGTTTTTCGGATTGAGGGCAAGACGGAGCACATCAAGGATGGATTTTACCGGTTCATCAAAAAATAATGATTTCTCTGTAACTTTCTGATAGGGGATAGAATGATCATCGAGTGCTTTTTCCAATGCAGGCATCTGTGCTTTGAGCCGACAAAGGATGGCAATTTCGGATAAACTCCCAACCTTCGAGCCCTCGCTTCCATCAGTGATCGAGCTATCCATAGAGAAGAATCGAACACCGCCGATCAGCTTTTCGATCTCACGGGCAATGAACTCAGCTTCGCTTTTATCTGTGCCATGGGAAGTAATATTGATCTTTACACCTTCATGCAAACCGGAGAGCATTTCCTGCGCTTCAATTACCTGGTTTGATGCGCTAAGAATTGTGTTAGAACAGCGATAACTCTGCAAAAGTGGAATGATTTGAGCTTGAGGATAATCCTTCTGGAATTTAGTAATAAAACCGATATCCGCACCACGAAATCCGTAAATTGCCTGGTTTGGATCACCAATCGCAGTAATATTTGCCAGCTTTTCCGGTTTGATCAATTTGATAAGCTGATACTGTGCCGCATTAATATCCTGAAATTCATCAATAAGAATGAATTGTAATATTTTTTGATAGTGTTGTCGAATGTGTTGATCGCTTTTCAAGAGTATGACCGGCTTGTAGATCATGTCCTCAATATCGAAAAGATTGAATTGGAGTAGAGCTTTCTCGTATTTAATGAAACATTCCTTAGTTAGTTTCTTTCTGATTTTCGAAGAGGGGATCGCTTTCTGCTTGATGTTTGCAATTTTCTCTGCAAGCTGCTTGGCACCCTTTTTATCGCAGTTTGTTTTCTCAATAAGAAAACGGTGCTTATCATTCTCATCAAGAATTCCGAATTGCGAATCCCGTTTGAAATATGCAGCATGTTCTTTTAGGATGGAGTATCCAAAAGAATGAAAAGTCGAGATCTGCAACTCTTTTTTTGAAGTATTATCCAATATCTTATCCAGCCGCTCTTTCATTTCGTCAGCAGCTTTGTTTGTGAATGTCACCGCGAGAATATTTGCAGGTTTTATACCGAGATGTTTGATAAGATATGCAATGCGTGCTGTGAGTGTGCGAGTTTTTCCTGTACCTGGTCCAGCAAGGATGAGCAGCGGTCCCGGATAGTGCTGTACTGCGAATTTTTGATCTTCATTGAGTTCCTCAAGAAAATCGGAAGGAGTTTGTTCAGGGGGCTCTTTTTTTTTCTTTTGAATGAAGAGCGCCGGTTCGTCCTCTTTTTTATAAAGTTTCTGAAATGAGGCGATATCAAAATTTATAAGTGGTTTTGGTGAAGGGGCTTTTCTCTCTTCGGTAAGGTCTGAGAAGAGTGCTTCCTGGTTTTGCAGATCTTTTATTTCATCTCTTTTGAAAGTGCGAATTTTGCCGTATTCACCATCAAATCCTTCTTCAATATGCACCTGCCCGTTCCGCATTCTTCTGATGGATTCGGTAAGGATTTCATTGGTTTTATTCTGCACTTCATCAAGTGGAGCATGTAAAAGAATGTCAAATTCGGAATCAAATTTCTGCAGCACGGACTCATACGCTTGTGTGACTTTTTTTGAGCTTTTTCCGACTCCCAAAATTTCCGAGAGGATTTCATCCAAAGTAATAAGAGAATGAAATGTATGTCTGTGTGGACGAGATTCCGGATCTGGTCTGTCTGCAAGTTGTGCAACGCGGTTGAGCACACCAACTGTAACCTTTTTGCCGCACACCGGGCAAATTCCTTTATGTATGAGCGTTTGAACAGGATCCCAGCAAATACCGCATTTTCGATGCCCATCAAAATGGTATTTTCCTTCTTGAGGAAAGAATTCGACAGTGCCCAAAAATTGCGCATCATTACCGGATTTCATAGCGTTGTGGATTGAGTGATAATTAAGTTCTGTATCGAAAAGATTGGCTTCTCTACCCAGCTTTGAAGGTGAGTGCGCATCAGAATTTGAGATGAGTGTATATTTATCCAGGAAGGAGCAGACCCAGTTCATAGGAGGGTCTGAAGAGAGTCCGGTTTCTACCGCGAAGATATGTTCGGAAAGATCATCGTAACATTCCTCAATTGTATCAAATCCCGATTTCGAACCAAGTGCAGAAAACCACGGCGTCCAGATGTGTGCAGGGACAAGAAACGCATCATCAGAGGTTTCCAGAACGATTTCCAAAAGATTGCGTGAATCCAATCCTAATATTGGTCTGCCATCAGAGGTTATGTTTCCAATTTGAGAAAGCTTATTTTGAATCTTTTCAACGGTTACGAAATCCGGTGCAAAAAGGACATTATGCACTTTTCTGACTTTTCCGTTTTTCTTATAAATGTTGCTGATCTCGGCAGTTAATATAAAACGTGTTGGTTTTTCTGTGTGGACTTTTTGAAAATCTTTCCTGAGAGTAAATAGTCCCGGCTCGGCAGGTTCGAGTTTCAGTTCGAGCTCTTGAAGCCAACCGGGATGTGAGAAATCTCCAGTTCCAACAACAGTGATCCCTTTTTTTTGAGCCCATTTATCGAGTTCTTCGGGAATAAGGTCTTTGCTTGTAGCAATGGAAAAATGCGAATGAATATGAAAATCTGCAATAAATTTCATGATGTATAAAAGTTCTTTCTTTTTAAATTTGGTTTAAGAAAGCAAAAATATAAATTTCCAATATCCAACAAGGAATAATCAATATCCATATCCATATAATGTAATATCTGAAAGCTCCGTTGATTCAGTAGATCGAACTTCTTTCGATTCATTAGCTTTGTTCTTTTTCCTTCATTATTGGATATTCCGTGTCGATGATTGGATATTGTACGCAACTTACCAAATCAATTCTAAAATTATCCATATTATGTTGCAGTTCGGAAAAGCCCGATCAAACCGAAAGTCCCGAATATGATATTCGCGAACCACGCAGCCATGACAGGTGAGAGCAATTCATTATATCCGAGACTCTGCCCGAATCTCACCATAGAAATATAAAAAAAACAGATCGCAATAGCTATCACAAAGCTGATTCCCCGGGATTTTCCTCTTTTTGATAGTGTTGCAAGAGGTATGCAGAACAGGATCATGATCACATTCACAAACGGATATGCTAATTTAAGATTCATTTCCACAAGCTCTTTCTGATGCTTTTCTCCAATCCTTCGCAGACGCTCTACATAATCATGCAGCTCAAAAACAGTCATCTCATCAGGCTTTTTCGTGCTCTTCACCAGATCTTGAGGTTGTATATGAATATCATCAAAAAACTGTTCTTCAAAATTTGTGTAGGAAATGAGTTTGTTGTCATCAAATTCGCGAATATACCCGTTATAAAAAGTGAGCTTCATCTCCTTTTTGTTTCCGGACGAATCCGCTTCCCAGATGCCGTGCTCTGCGTGTATCTTTTTTATGATATGATTATCATCGTTAAAGATCGAGATGTCGATGTTCTTTATTTTATCTTTGTAGCCATCGAGAAAGCCGATGTAGTATAAACGATTTTTGTCATCTTTATATTGAATATCAGAGCGAACCCTGATATCGGATTTTTTTTGTTTTTTTATCTTAACTCTTTCGATATAAACGCGCGTATCTTCTGCCCACGGCATGACCGTGTCACCGAATACAAAGAGGAGAATTGTTATGAGAAATCCAAAAGCAAAAAGCGGGACTGACATCCTTTTTATACTGATGCCTGCACTACGTATAGCGACAGTTTCATTGTGCTTGCCCATGTACTGCATCAAGAAGAGCCCTGCAAGAAGAATAGCCACCGGTGAAGCGAGCACAACAATGTAGGGGATCCGTAAGAAAAAATAGGACACGACATCCCAGAATGCCGGTTCTTCGCTGAAAAATCTACTCCATTTTTCAAAGAATTCGATCACCATGAAAATCGCTGCGAATGAACTGAGTATGATCAAATAAAGCCGGGCGAAGCTTTTAAAAAGATACTTATCAATTATTTTCATATGATGATTCTTTGTTATGCTTACGTTTGAACATATTCTTAATTCGTTCGAGATGAATGATCTTCCGCTCACGCATTGAGTAGATCACGAGATACATACCTGCAAGAGTGAAGATAATATTTGATAACCACATGCTGATAAAGGGTGAGATGATCATCTTATCAGCAAGCTCTTCACCCGCAAAAAGGGATACATAATACACCACAAAAACCAGCGAACTCACAACGAATCCCATACCCACGGAATTCGTCCGGGTCATCATACCGATGGGAGCGCCGATGAGAATGAACACAAGGCAGGCAAAAGCGATCGAGTATTTCTTGTCGACCTCAACCTGGTATTTACTGATCTCTCTGCTTAAGCTGTAGATGCGTTGGTCACGTACATTTATAAGATGTTTGAGTTTATTTTTTTCTTCCTGTGTACCCTGTTCGGGATTTTCTTCCATAGCAAGAAGCTGCTTCTCATACTTCTGTTTATCATTGATTTTTTCCTGACGCTGGCTGTCTATATCTTCAATGTGCAGTTTCATGTCCGAAGAACTCATTTCCCTGTCACCACGCTGTGCAAGATGCGCTTCACTCACGCCAATGCCGAGATCGGGTATTTTAATCATGTACTTCTTGAATGCGATCGAAGTGTAATCCTGTGGATCATCATTGGAAATTTCATGGATAAGCCCGTTGTATAATGTTGAATACAGAGAATTTCCACCATTAAATAGTTCGATATTCCCGTACGCAGCGGTTATCGTTCTGGGATATTTGCCGTTGCTCTTATCATAAATGACTATGTCGTTGTATTTATCGTCATCCTCAGATTTGTCATGATAGTAGAAATTGTAATCTTTCAATTTTGTGAAAAGTCCGGGCTTGAGTTCCGAGGTAGGTCTGCGTGTGCTTATTTTGATGAGGAGATTTTTCAGCTTAAAATTGCTCTCCGGCAGGATATGGTCGTTGAAGTAGATCATAAAAAGAGAGATGAGTATTGCAACGATCACAACCGGTTTCATCATTCTGTAGATATTGATACCACTCGCCTTGAATGCGGTTATCTCATTGTCCGATGAAAGCCGCCCAAAAGCCATAATGGTGGCAACCAGCACAGCCATAGGAATCGCGAGTGCAAGCATGAAAGGTAAACTCAATACAAAAACCTGCGTGGTCGTCCAGAGGTCGAGATGCTTGGTGATAATGAGATTCAGCAGATCCAGCACCCTGTCCAGCAGCATAATAAAAGTAATGACCACAACCGAGAGGACAAAGGGACCTGCATGCTCCCTGAGAATGTATTTTGATAATATTTTCATTGAACGACCTTAACTGTGCAGTTTTTGAGGTTGGGGAAATTTGTCAATTTTTGGGATAAAAAATCACAGAACATTAACCACGAAAGGCACGAAAAAATCGAAAAGGAAAGAAAAATTATAAAAATGATCTCGTAGGGCTGGACTTCATCCGCCAGCCGGCGGATCGGGGCATGGAGTTCAGTATGAAATTGTGAAAAGTCGCTCTGAACCACACTTCAGTTACACTGCAGTGATGTCCAAGCTTAAAAGAAAACTGCGACAAACATTTTACAAGTTACCGAGAATAAATGGACAATTTATAACAGAAAACACCTTTCCTCATTACACTACACTTTAGTATGCTGAGAGAAACAGAGTAAACAAATAATTATAAAATTCTATCAGTGTTTATCAGTATAATCTGCGTTCTATTATTTATTCATTATTCTTCGAGCACATTTGTCTTGACAGGTTTCTGTATAGATACTTCATTCATCATGAAGTTAAAAGAAACTTCAGTTTTGAGAAGAGAGGAAAAATGAAAAAAAAGTTTTTTTTATTGGTTTTTTCTTTATTGTGTGCGGGAATAGTTAACGCAGCCATACTCAACGTACCAGCAGAATACTCAACAATACAGACAGGTATTGACTCTTCATCTGTTGGAGACACAGTTTTAGTCCAACCGGGAACTTATGTAGAAAATATTAATTACAACGGAAAGAATATTACGGTTGCATCATTGTTTTTAACGACTCAGGATACGTCGTATATTTCACAGACTGTGATTGACGGTAATAATGCATATACCGTTGTGAAATTCAATAATGGAGAGGACTCAACTGCAGTATTGTGTGGATTTACAATCACAAACGGGTATGCAGATTTCCCTAACGAAAATGGAGGAGGAATATCTTGTACACAGGGTTCTTGTCCAATTCTGTGCAACTTAATTATTTTCTCAAATTTCTCAGAGGGTTGGGGTGGAGGTATAAGCTGTAGAAATGGCTCGAACGCTTGCATCAAATCAACGAAAATATACAATAATCATGCAGATAATAGAGGGGGAGGGCTAAGTTGTTACATTGCTAATCCAACTCTCACCAATGTAGTTATTTTTGATAATTTTGCGGAATTTTGGGGAGGGGGTGTTAATTGCCAAGAGAATTCTTCGCCACAATTAAATTATGTTGTGATTTCAAATAATTCTGCTGTCTTTTGTGGAGGTGGCATAGCTTTACAACAGAATTCATCCCCAATTTTTAACAACGTACAAATATTGAATAATTGTTGTGAAGATGATGAAAGTATGGGGGGAGGTCTTTATGTTACTCGTTCATCAGCAAGTTTATTGGGCGCGACAATTAACCAAAATACAGCAACCCATGGAGGTGCAATTTATTGTGCATTAAATGCAATTGTTGAAATAAGTAATTCGTATTTTTTTGAAAATATCTCTTATTGTAATGCGGGATGTATCTTATGTGATGATTCAGATATATTTATGAAAAGTTGTACCATTAACAATTCAGATGCGTTCAGCTATGGGGGTGCCTTGTTTATTTGGGATAGTTCTTATGTAAAATTGGACAGCGTTGCCTTGATGAACAATGTCTCAAGTGTAGGTGGTGGGATAAATATCGAAAATTCAACGCTTGATATTTACTGTAGTTATTTATTTAACAACTCGGCTTGTGATGGTGGTGCAATAATCAGTTTTAATTCTGACTTGAATATTTTTAATAGTCTTTTTGTTGAGAACGGAACGTACGAAGGTGGAAGTGCAATTGATGCAAGAAATAGTACAGATGTGTATTGCTGCAATGTAACAATAACAAACAATTATGCGCAGACAAGCTGTGGGGGTATCAAGTGTGATTCCAATTCAGAACTTGAAATGTATAATTCTATCTTATGGAATGACACCCGACCGGAAATAATAGGTAATAATGTTTCAGTGTTGTATTCCGATATACAAGGAGGTTGGATAGGTACAGGAAATATCAATAACGATCCCCAGTTTGCGGATACATTAAGTGAGGATTTTCATTTAACTCAAGACTCGCCTTGCATAGACACAGGCATACCCGACACAACAGGACTTAATATCCCGCCATGGGATATGGATGGTAATATTCGCGTGTGGGATGGCAATGGAAGTGGAGTTGCAATCATCGATATGGGAGCGTATGAATATGGTTCTCCTTCTTACTCAATTCATGAACCTGAAATCCCTAATAAAAGTATTATATACAATTTCCCCAATCCAACCAAAAACTCAACGACAATTAAGTATTCTCTCAAACAGAATTCCCATGTAAACATCAGCATTTATAATATAAAGGGACAGTTGATTTCTACACTTGTTAATAAAACAAAACCAAAAGGGGAATATTCTGTGATATATGACGCTGAAGAATTACGTTCGGGAGTGTATTTTTATAAGATACAGACTGAGGATATATCAGAAATTAAAAAAATGATAGTGATAAAATGATGAAAAATTTATTATAAAAAGGAGATAAGAAATGAGAAAGAAGATTTTCTTAATTGCACTTTTATTCCTATGTACAGAAATGTTGCATGCAACAATTATTAATGTACCAGCTGATTATGCAACGATACAAGGCGGTATAAATGCTTCAACTAATGGAGATACTGTTTTAGCCCAACCAGGTACCTATATAGAAAATATTAACTACAACGGAAAGAATATTACAGTTGCGTCGTTATTTCTTACTACGGCTGATACATCCTATATTTCACAGACAATAATTGATGGAAACCAAAACGGAAGTGTGGTAACGTTTGAGAATGGGGAGGATTCAACTGCGGTTTTAACTGGATTCATTATTAAAGGAGGATTTACAAGTTATGGAGGTGGGATTTATTGTTCCTATTCTAGTCCAAGTTTGAATAATATAATCATAACTGATAATCACACTCATTATGGTGGTGGGATTTATTGTAATCATTCAAGTCCCAAATTGAATAATGTATATATTAATTGTAATTCATCAAGTAGTGGTGCAGGAATTTATTGCGAGGAATATTCAAACCCTATTATTGAGAACGTTGTAATAGCAGATAATTATTGTAACAACTATGGTAGTAATGGTGGTGGGTTATATTGCAATACTAATTCGAATCCCATTTTGATGAATGTAACAATAATGAACAATTCTGCATGGAGTGGAGGTGGCATTTATTGCCGTTATTGTAACATTAGTTTAGACAATGTGAACATCTCATATAATAGTGCTACAGGTGAATATGGTCAAGGTGGTGGGATACATTTAGAAATGTCAGATCCGAGTTTAGATCATGTACAAATTATTGGTAATTCCGCATGGAATGGAGGTGGAATTAGTTGTACGTTTTATTCAAATACAAATTTTGAGAATGTTGTCATTACTGATAATGATGCTCGTTATGGTGGAGGAATTTATTGTTTCAACAATTCAAATCCCACTTTAATTCATACTACGATACGAGAAAATTATGCCGATAATGGAGGTGGAATTTATTGTTATAACTCAATGCCAACTTTTAGTAGCGACAATAGATGTAATATTTATCTTAATGACATATCAAATAGTAAGGGATTTGGTTCTGATATTTTTGCTATTGAATGTGATCCTATTAATATAATAGTAGATACTTTTACTGTATTAATACCAACTGATTATTATGCATCACCGATTGACAATTATACTTACGACATTAACCATGGAATAAAAGATTCTCTGATTAATTCAGACCTTTATGTGGCAGTTGATGGTAATAATTCTAATACTGGTTTAAATCCAGATGATCCTTTACAAACAATTGAATATGCATTATCAATTATTTATGCAGATAGTATATATAATAATACAATTTATCTTGCTCCAGGGATTTATAGTGCAACTACAAATGGAGAATGTTTCCCCATTGAATGGAATAATTATGTCACATTAGAAGGTGATTCTGACTCAGTAACAATATTAAATGCGGATAGTTTAAACAGAGTATTTATATTTAATTGTGTATATGATTGCATGATAAAGAATATTACTATAAAAAATGGCCGTGCTACAGGAAGTATACCAGATAATAAAGGTGGTGGGATATATTGCAATCATTCAAGTCCAACTTTTAAAAATATAACACTTAAGAATAATTTTGCTGAATTAAGTGGGGGTGGAATTTATTGTGATAATTCCAATCCGCATTTAGAGAATGTACACATTATAGGAAATAGTACTAATAATTATGGCGGGGGGATTTATGCTCATAATAGTTCAAATCCAATTTTAAAAAATGTGACTATATCAAGTAATTATACAGTTTATACTGGTGGAGGTGTTTGTTGCTGGGAATCGAATTTCATTCTTATTAATGTAACAATAACAGATAATTATGCACAAGATGGAGGGGGAATTTATTGCGAATGGTCTTCCGATCTAAATCTTGTGAATTGTATTATATGGAGTAATTCAAATGAGGAGATTTATATAAGTTCAGGATCAGTTACTGCAACATATTCAGATATAGAAGGTGGTTGGACAGGCGAAGGAAATATTGATGCTGATCCTCTTTTCGTCGATCCTGCAAATAATGACTATCATTTAAGTTGGACGAACTATCCTGTCCAAGACTCAACAAAGTCATCCTGCATTGATGCAGGTGATCCATCTTCACCATTAGACCCAGATGGAACCATTGCAGATATGGGCGCATATTACTTTAACCAAAATGTGTCGGTTGATGAATCAGGAAATAATTCAAGTGGTATTATCTGGAATTATCCCAACCCGACTAAAAACTCAACTACAATAAAATATTCCCTGAAACAGAACTCCAATGTAACTATCAGTATCTACAACTTGAAGGGGCAACTTGTTGAAACAATTATAAATGATACAAAACCGAAAGGTGAACATGCAGTGTTTTATAACACTGATACATTAAATTCAGGAGTGTATTTTTATAAGATACAGACTGATGATATGTCCGAAATAAGAAAGATGATCGTGATAAAATAGTGACACTTGTCCTAAAGTGTCAGCTTGATTGAGCCATTGCAAAGGCTACCAAAGGTCAACATTCGCAAGGTTCTGCGTGATGTTTCATCAGCGTTCTATTCCTAAAATATTTAACTGGAAAATGCAGAAATAAACCATAAACTTGACAGTACATTCCGTAAGAAATCTATTACAAATACATGAAAAATGAAAACAAAACTCGTAAAGAAGTTATTATTTACTGTGACGGTTCGTGCAAAGGAAATCCCGGTCCAGGCGGCTGGGCATCAATTCTTATTTATCGTGGGAAACGCAAGATACTCACAGGCTATGCCCAGGAAACAACCAACAATATCATGGAACTCACCTGCGCATTAAAAGCGCTTGAAGCATTAAGGGAATCATGCACAGTCGTGGTGTATTCGGATTCGACGTACCTCGTAAAAGGCATGACTGAATGGATTCAGAACTGGAAAGAAAAGAACTGGAAGAACTCGCAGAAAAAACTTATCAAGAATCTTGAATTGTGGCAGCAGCTCGATAGATTTGCTCAAAAACACACAATATATTGGCAATGGCTCAAAGGGCACGAAGGTCATCCTGAAAATGAGGAGTGCGACAGATTGGCAAAATTTGAAATTAAGAAACGTATAAAATAGTATTATCTAATAAAGGAGATTTGATGAAAAAAATATTATTTCTTATTATAATTCCTCTGTTGATAGTAAGCTGTAGTGTGTTTAAGACTGTTCCGAAAGAACGCTTGCAGACTCAATTTCTCCCCGAGTATGTGAAAAATCTGTATCTTGGAATGCCGCTCGAAAAATTTGAAGAGATCAAAGATATGGATAAAATGATCGTTGAAAAGGGAATTACATTTCGTCACCAGTATGAAGAGATCATCAATGATGAAGGGCTTGAATCGATAGTGTATTATTTTGATGCGAATATTGCTTCTCAACCTTTATATGAAATGATCTTTATTTTCAAGCCAGATTATGACGTAAAATCTTATGCGGATGAAATGTATGGTCCACCTTCTGTGGATGATCACTTACCTTTTGACGAATGGTGCTGGCCGAGTGGAGATGGCTTCCAGATCGTTGCATGGACTTTTGAAAATAAACTCGTCATCATTGGAACGATCAAAAAAACCGAATGGGGCGACCTCAATATCTGTGGGGAATAATGGTTTTTGAAACAGCTCGTTTGATCGTACGAATTCCAATGACAAAAGATGAGGACGTAGATCTCTATTTCCTGCTTTGGAATGATCCTCGCGTGATGGAGAATGTTGGGTTTCCTAAAGGTTTGATGAAACGCAGGGAAGATATCATTACTCAACTTGCACGGACATATCTTTCTGAATTTGACCGCACTTTGATAGTGATAGAAAAGGATAACAACAAACCGGTAGGGGAATGCAAGCTTGGTTCAGCAAACGAAGAAGGCATTGCACATACAGATGTGAAATTACTGCCCGAGTATTGGGGTAAAGGTTTCGGTGTAGAAATAAAGCAAGGTTTGGTTGATTATCTTTTTACTCATACATCATGCAGCGCAATCCAAGCATCACCGAAAAGATCGAATATTGCTTCACAAAAAATGCAGGAAAAAGTCGGCGCAAAACGCATCAAAGAAGGGACGTATGAGTTTCCTGAACATATGCGCTCATATACAAAACCAGTTGAATTGTATATCTATAGATTAGATAGAGAAGACTGGAAAAAAGTTAAGGTCTCATGATTAGTATATACGTGTTCTTATGTACTGTCAGTAATTAAAATTATGTAAGGAGTAATTAATTATGGAAAATTTACTCAATTATTTGAATGCACATCCGATCTTCTGGGTGGTACTCATAGTTCTTGTAGTGTTTTTGATTCTTACGAGTGCAAAAAAACTGTTCAAACTCTTCATTGTGCTTGTTGTTATCGGACTACTGATTGTTGGATATTTATACCTGTCTAACAAAGGAATTCTCCCAAGAAAGGAAGGTTTGATCGAGCAGGGTAAAGAATTGCTTGAAAAAGGTAAAGATGTGAGTAAGGATCTCCTGGAAAAGGGAAAAGAAGCAGGTGAGGATCTTATCGAAAAAGGCAAGGAGGAATTGGAGAAGAAAACGGATGGTTAGAAATCTGTAAGATTGCTTCTTGCTATTGATAAAATGAATTTTTCTTTCTCTATGTTCTCAGTTTACCATGGCGTAATGAAATGAAGACAGGTGTACCCTGTGGTAATTTATAAATCTCAGCAATCCCGCAATTAAGCCCTGATCACCCCGAAGCTGATCGCAGAATTGATCATTGCCTGCAGCTCATTTATGGCTTTCGATACCGATTGCCCGATAAGATCCATTTTGGATATCTGATAGATTCGTTCTGATGCTTTTTTTATTTCCTGGGAGGAGAATATCTGGTCTACAAGTCCGCATGATTTTGTAAGAGATATAATCACAATATCACGGGGTTCTGGTATTTCATCACTGAGAACGATTTGCCGAATTCGATTTTTTACTGTTATTTCTTCTGTATTATTGAGAACAGGATACCGCTTTTGAGGGAAGAGTCCGAGTACCTTTTTCTTCTTTTCTTCGAGAATCCCATTTTCAACAAGACGTTGTGTTAATACTTCTCTGAGATTAGTGTATTTATTTCTTATCTCTTTTACCCAGTACAAAGCATTTTTGCTATCGGGATACTGCTTGATCATATTAATAATTTCGTCATAGATCGGGTCACCTGTTTCAGAATCATCAATAAGGATAAGATGTTCAAGATCTGTATCGATCTTATTGTTTAAAGCCAGTTCCATCAAAATTGCTCCTGCAAGTGCGCTCTCAAAAGACATAAGCGACATCGGCAGAAAATTACCCTTCTTATCATCGAGAGAAAGTAAAATTATTTCTTCTGCAAAACTAAGCATCCTCAATTCTCCATAGATTTATTTAAATACGATTCACTTAAAGCGAAAAAATTTAGTCAATGAAATTTAATTTATCTCACCAAAATAAAACTCGGAATACATCCTAAAATGACAAATACTTTGACAAAAATAATCCATATCCATCATATATAGACGATATAAAGAAATGTTTTGCGTTGGAGGATCGATGATTAATCCGCAAATATTCAGAGAATATGATATACGTGGCATTGTTGATAAGGATCTTACAGATCATGCTGTTGAGAATATCGGGCTCAGTTTTGGCACCTATTTACGTAGATTGAATTTGAAAACAGTTGCTCTCGGCGGAGATTGCCGTCTCAGTTCAAATAAATTTCGAACAATACTCAGCGATGCTCTTCAAGAATCAGGCTGCAAAGTGATCGATGTAGGTACTGTGCCCACTCCAGTTCTGTATTATGCGATTGAAAAACTGAAAACAGACGGCGGATTAATGGTGACGGGAAGTCATAATCCTCCTGATTTCAATGGTTTTAAACTCTGTGTCGGAATCTTCTCTATTTATGGTCAGGAAATTCAAAAAATAAGAGAGATCATAGATGAGGGTGTATACATTTCCGGTGAAGGATCATACGAGAAATATGACTCGATCATCCAGGATTATCAAGATTATGTGGTGGAACATCTTCTTATTGATAAACCTCTCAAAGTAATTGTGGACTCAGGCAACGGCACTGCGGGTCCGGTTGCACCAGATATTTATCGAAGATTGGGGTGCAAGGTTATTTCTCTTTTCGAAGAGATGGACGGCACCTTCCCAAATCATCATCCTGACCCGACCGTAAAAGAGAATATAGAAACTCTCATCAGAAAAGTTGTGGATGAAAAAGCAGATGTGGGAATCGGTTTTGACGGTGATTCCGACCGCATTGGCGCAGTTGACGAGAATGGAAATATTGTCTGGGGCGATCAGCTTCTTATGATATTTTCGCGTGCACTCCTGAAAGAACACCCTGGTGCTACGATCATTTCTGAAGTGAAATCTTCGAAGAATTTGTATGATGATATTCGAAAGCACGGTGGAAATCCTATCATGTGGAAAACCGGGCACTCGCTTATAAAGGAAAAAATGCGGGAAGAAGAAGCGCTTCTCGGTGGAGAGATGAGTGGACATATGTTCTTTGCTGATAAATATTTTGGCTATGATGACGCTATCTATGCAGGCGGGAGATTGCTGGAAATACTTTCCCAAACAGACAAGCATCTCAGCGAACTTCTCTCCGATGTTCCTCCTGTATATAACACTCCGGAAATAAGGATAGACTGCCCCGATGAAAAGAAATTTGAAATAGTCGAAAATGTGAAACACTACTTTGACAAAAAGAAATGCGATATAAATGATATTGACGGAATGCGTATCACTTTTGAGGACGGATGGGCACTCGTGCGTGCATCGAATACACAACCGGTGCTAGTCCTCAGATTTGAAAGCACAACTGAACAGCGTCTTGCAGAGATCAAAGATATGATTATGAGAAAAGTCGAGGAGTTTATCAAAGCAGCTTCGTGATCCCATGAGGTCTTCACACGAGATATCCGTTTCTGATTTGCTTTTTCCTGAAGCAATTTTACTCAATTTGACAGAATCCAATAAAAACCATCCAGCCATTTTTCAACAGATCAGGATGGATACAATGTAATAAAAAGGAAAAAAATGAACAAAAAAATTATAATTTTAAGTGAGTGTAAACAATGTTATTAACCATGAGTACAAATTTATTGTTTTTTTTTAGTTACTAAATGCTAAGACAAGGAATAGCTCACATAAAATTCTTCAATAATTTAGAAAGGAATTTGTATGAAAAAATTAATTAATCAGAAAATGATGTGGCAGGCGGTATTTTCCTTAATCATCGTTGTTGCGCTTTTAGGGAGTCCCACAACCCTTTTCGGGCAGACTGTAACCGTTTACGAGGAAACTTTCGACTCCCCTTGGAACACGGGTGACTGGAATCAGTACACGCCAGAAGGAGGATACTGGGCCACCCAGCTTGCTCCCTTCATTTGCCAGGGGGATCAGGCCGTCTCGCACTGGGATAACGGGGAACCGGTAAACGGCTGGATTATCTCAGACCTCATATCCCTACAAGCAGGCATAACCTATACCTGTTCATTCCAACAAAGAGTTGGCAACTCCTCTTTTCCCGAGAACATGGGAACGTATATTTGTCAGGGCAACGGGGCGAACTTTACGCCGGGCACTGCTACGGCTGTAATATGGCAGGCGGATAACCTTACAAATGAAACCTGTGCTGACCGTTTTAACACTTTCACCGTCCCTTCAGATGGCAATTACAACACTGTTTTTCATTGCACCAGTGACGCAGACGAATTCCTCGCGATTTGGGATTACATAAAGATCACGCGACCAACCACGCGGGCAATTACTTTCATTAATGGGGCGAATGCAGGTTTGAATTTTATTCAGACAGATGCTGTGCCGCTGGAGGATAACTGGCTTTTGGGTCAATTCAGTCTTGTCGGTGATGCTACAGGTGCCACGTTGAATTCAGTAACTGTGACGTTAGGTGGTTCCTATTCATCGAGTGGTTTTGGGACGAATCCATTCAGCCTCTATGCGAGTGAAACGGATGATTTTGAGACAGCATCTTCTATAAGCAGTAATGTAGCCTATGCAGGTTCGGGAAGTGATATAACGTTTTCTGGATTGAGTGATGCCATTCCTTCAGGCACACGTTATTATTGGATAACTGCTGATGTGTCAGCTACCGCATCGGGAGATGATACTATACACGGCACTATAGATGTAGCGGGTAATCTGAGTATCTCCGATGGGACTCTCAGTGGTTCATCTGTCTATGGAAAATTGAATGCCGGTGATGATGCCACTCTTCCAGTCGAACTCTCCACCTTCACTGCGCAAGTGATAGAAAATACACCAACTTTATACTGGGAAACTCAATCCGAAACAGACAATATGGGCTGGAATATATACAGGAATAGTGAAGAGAATTTTTCGTCATCAGAACTGCTCACAGAAGAATTTATTTCAGGAAATGGTACAACTACTGAACCGAGTTATTATAATTATTCGGATCATGAA
>Ga0207996_1001083_pt1 | contig 20512 bp, 32 predicted proteins | sample AntAceMetag02UKG_FD_184773 | JGI IMG/M metagenome (GOLD analysis project Ga0207996, IMG submission 184773) | Saline lake microbial communities from Ace Lake, Antarctica - Antarctic Ace Lake Metagenome 02UKG (SPAdes) (version 2) | ecosystem: Environmental > Aquatic > Non-marine Saline and...
GGCTTTGGCCTATGGCGTTTTTCTTGTTTCTGCCGGTCTGTTGGATTAAATGGAGGGGTAAAGAGCCAAGGGGACCCGCAATCAGATTGACCGCATTCCAAAAGGCTGAATAAGTGAGCGCGGTGTCTTCGTCAACGTGTTCACCGGATAGCGATTGAGATCCGGCCAAATTCCACAGGCTCGGATTCCAAGCTTTTTCATTTGTAAGCGATAAATTAAAGAGGATTTTTTTGATTTGCCCAAAGATCGTCAAACGCAGCCCACCCATTTTTGAAGGTTGCTATCAGGCTACATTATAGAAAGACGAAATAGGAATTTGCAAGTAAAAAATGCTTTAGAAATCAAATAGTTAGAACTGATATGAAAATTTATGAACTGATATGAAAATTTATGAAATCCTTACGGACTGCCAATATCGCTTTAACGATTCACTCTTTTTAGCTCTTGTTTCATCTGAATCGCGGCGTCCCAGGGAATTCTTATTCCCCAGTTTCGCCAGACTGTTTTTCACCCTTTCTTTACAACTTACTTCTTCTCTGGATGAGCAATAATAGATTGGCTCAAATATAAAGTTATCCGTGCCATATTTTCGCATTGCGCGGTAGAGTGCCATTTCCAAACCACCCCTTGCGTTGTTGATATGCTCTCTTTTTCGCCGTTTAATCGTATGTATAGTTTGGCCAATATAAATTTTCCCATTTATAAGATTCGTTATCTTATAAACAATAAAATTCCCTTCTTTTTCAGGTGTTTTATCTGACATAATCATATGCTATTATTGACTTTTTTGATTAACATGTCAAGCCTTTTTTAATTTACTCGCTATATTTTTAGGAGCTGATAAAATAGAATCTCTTGTAATACGAATGACACCAATTATTTTTTTGGCCTCAAGATGCCCATGCTCAATCCATAAACGAATACACCTATCAGTCACATCAAAATAACTTGCTACCTCATCTACCCGGAATAGGCTTTTCTGTGGCAATAAAGGATCATCAACTATATTCACTTTTTCCTCTATTTTCGCCTCATCTTCAGAGTTTTCCATGTATTTACTCCCTTATCCATTCATTACCGTTCCATTTCTTGCCGTGAAGTCGCTGCATCACGAAGGCGAGCCATAGTTGTTCATAGGTCTCAAATTCTGGATTTTCTCCCTTGAGCCATTCCGTAAATTGTCGATGCAAATATGAAATTGATTCCCCATAGTTTTTATTTATCTGGGGTCTTACCATCTCCTGTAATTGGTCTTGCCTGGGTAGCCATATAATAACTGCGTCTTCTGGTAAATCGACAACATCAACGAAAATATGTATCTCATCACATAGGAGTTCTATTCCAGAATCTTCATACCAACATTGACTGCCAGATATTAATTTAAAAAAATCCCCGTCTGATTTACTTTGCACCCACCTATCTTGAATCTCCAGGCAATTACACATCTTGACGTATTCTTTTGATTGATCCATATTATATCCCCCTATCCCATAGGTCCGACAATAAGCGGGCCGTGTTTGACTCTCAACATAGACGCTCTGGACACCCGAATAAACCCCACATCATTCGTCCCGGTCAAATGTCCATGCTCAAACCATAACCGGGCGCATCGTTCGTCAACTCCCAAAAACTGCGCCGCTTCGTCAACGGAAAAGTATGGCCGGTCTTCAAGGCCAGAGTTGTCCTTTTCAGGTTCCTTCGGTACTGGTATAACATCAAGCAACTTCACGGTTTCGGATGGTCCGGGTGGTCCGGTAGAGTCAAACGCATCTTTTGCTTTCTCAATCGTGTTTTTTGCCCTTTTCTTGTTCTTTGAGCCTCTTGGTCTTGCCATTGGTCCCTCCTTTTAAGATTGGTTTTTTCTACGCAATTATTTTATTAAATAATCTCATCTTATTACATTGCCATCCTGGCAACGATCTCCGAAGTCGACAACCCTTCATAAATTGATTTTCCAGGTCCCCCTCCTCTTAAAATTCCATCTAAGCCCAAAAGTAAGCCTACAATTCCATCTATTTTGCCCTGAGAAGTTGCTTTATTCGGAGATTTACCTCCGCCTGTTGGGTTTATTTTGACAGAAACGTTGTCCGCCATCCATCTCAGAATTTTATTGCCCCCATGATTCAATTTCCTCATAAGTAATAAGGTCTCCAGCCTTTGACATGGCATATTCATTGACACCCAGCCCATACCAACTGCCGCAACCATCGGATCTTTTTCAGTCCCCCCCAACTCCTCATCAAGTTTCCGTGCAAACGTGTATCCCTGGAATCCCCGGTCGATACCGATCCGCTGAATGTTGAACTTTTTGCTATCCTCCACGATATAGGCACGAATCACGTCCTCATCTATCGCGTCGCCCTCTGTAGTAAATAAACATCCCTGTTTTTTCCAGCCCTGATATTGCTCCCTATATTTGTTTTTCGTGTCATAGAGGCGTGCCTCCGGGCACCATGTGCGAATCAGGACATCTATCAAGTCGGGATCATCTTCATCCGGGAATAACTGCACCCAAACTGTTAAGTCGCTTACCGATGATAAATCTATCCCCCCAAATGACATCCGACCTAAACAGGATTCTTCTGTAACTGGTCTGATATTATTTTGATCCCATAATGCCAAATCTAACCATCTATTTTCTTGTTGAGTCCAGATATTTAGGCGTTTCGTTAAGAAGTTGTTTTGAGCAGACGGCATCTGCTTTGCAATTCGGCATTTATCCCGCATGTCCTCAATTTTGGTCATGTATCCCTGTATCGGGTGGCCGTCTTTGTCAATCCCAAATCGTTTACCACTTTCTGTAATTCCGACAATCCCCGGCGCCGCCTTTACCCAAGTGTCTTCATCAGTCCAGTCATCCTCATATTGTTCATTTCCCTGGAGGTCGTCTTTCTTTTCCTTCAGATTCGGCCAATCCTTCTTAGTGTCAAGGGTATAGATAATCCCAAAAAATGAGTCATCCTGGATTGTACCTTTCAAGATTTGGGTTAAATATTCCCGGGTCTCGTAGCAAATCCCGGTTTGGTTAAAACCCGCTGTTGTGATTATCAAAATCATTGGTTGTGACCTTGCACCTATCGAATCGGCCAGAAGATCATGAACCTCTCTTGTCGGGTGAGCGTGTAATTCGTCAAGGCTGGCAAAGTGAGTGTCAAGACCATCAAGAGATTTAGCATCGCTTGACAGCGGTTCACACTTTGAGTTAGTGCCTAAAATAGAAAGGTTGTGTTTAAAATATGTGATATACTTTGCGAAGTCTGATTTTTTTGTAAGATTCTGGATATTGGTCCATACAAGTTTGGCCTGATCTCTGGTAACTGCAGCAGAATATATCTCAGCGCCTTCCTCTCCATCAGCTATAAAGAAATAAGACGCAAGACCTCCAGCGTATGTCGTTTTACTGGCCTTTCGTGCGACCTCTATGTAAGCCTTCCTGAAGCGCCGCGACCTATCTTCTTGATACCACCCCATCAAACACCATGTGATAAAGGTAAAGTGCGGCGATAAAATGAACTCTTTCCCTTGATATTCCTTACCTTTCCATAATTTCAAATAAGAAAAGAATTTTACTGCAAGACCTGCTTTTTCACGATCAAAATATAAACCTCTTTCATTGCGCGTTTTCCATGTCTTATGCTTCTTTGGTTTCTCATCATAGTGACGATTCACCGCCATTTTTACAAATCGACACGAAAGGATCTTCCCAGATCGAACGCCTTTAATATATACATCAACTATTTTTTCTATTGCCTTTATTTCTGATGGGTCCATTTATTTTCTTGTCTGCCTTAAGAACTCATCCGCTGCATCGAGTTGTTTCGGCTTCTCAACCTTCAGGCTGGCCCTGCTCGATGGACTAAGCCCAAGCAACACCGCCGCCTGCATCATACGCTGGTAGGCTTCCCTGGCTACTCTCAAGTATGGATTAAGGCCAGGAGTACCGTCTGTCTTCTTATAGACCATGCCCATCTTCTGAACTTCCTTGGTCGCCTTCCCCCACTGGCTGAACGAATCGCAGTACCCGGCAAACACCGCCATGTCAAGCTCGGTCATTAATCCGACCGATTGCAGGATGTCCCCGCACCGCTTCCACTCCTTTCGCGCTTCCTTGTCTAAGTGATCCGGGATGTCCGGCATACTCTCCGGGGGTTGGGGCTCCTGGTCGCGGGGTTTCTTGTGGGTGTGTTTCGTGCCACCTCGAAGATTTACGATTTTACTGGGAATTGCCTTCCTACCCTTGGCCATGATTTACCTCCTTTAGTTTATGTTACTCTGATTTAAATAGAATGTCAAGTACCCTTCGATTACTGAATGGTATTCGGAAGATTAATGGGAATTATTTTAACTTATTTGTGCTTATCGTGTCGATTTCTCTTGACTTCAAATATCACATATGTTAGGGTTTTTATTATGAAAATAGCAATTACAGGTTCACGGAAATTTACAGATTACAACCGCTTTTGCCAAGTGTTAGACAGTTTAGCGCCCACGGAATTTGTATCGGGAGGCGCTAAAGGTGCTGACACCCTGGCTGAACGATATGCAGATGAACATAACTTACCCAAAAAGATATTCCTTCCAAAATTCAAAACCGACAAAGCTACCCCCTACCATCCCCGGTGGTACCATATCAGGAACCGCTCCATTGTGGATTATTCGGATATAGTGGTGGCCTTCTGGGATGGTGTTAGCGGGGGGACAAAAAATACCATCGATTATGCCAATAAGGTAAATAAGCGCATCCTGATTATTCACTTTTAGCCTCCCAGCCTTCCACAGTATCGGCCTTCCATTCGTTTAACTTTGGTGACTGGGGTTTTCCATACTTTTCAGGGTTCATCTTCTCCAGTAACCATTTAGCTCCAGATGCCCCGCCTTCCGCCGATAATCGCTGCAAGGCAATTACCTCAGCATGTGCTAAACTTGAACGGATCCCTTCAAACAAATCTTGATAAATATCCTTGTTGTTTGCTTCATAGGAAACCGCTGCTTTTTCCTGCCATTCAATAGCCTTTCTCTCGGTAATACCGCACGCCGCCGATGCAAGGATAAAATCAGCACCTACGCGCATGTACCCTGTGATTTGGTCAATGATATCACTGTTTGGGTCTTCATCGCTGTATTTTTCCATGTACCCCCCTGTGGCAATTATCGCATAACGTTTGGCCGTTGCTGACATCCAGGGCCAATACGCTATTCTCGGCATAAGGTATTAAGTGATGAACGCATAGGCCTTCCGTTATGTTACAAAAAACGCATCTTGATTTATCCCGCTCCAGAACAGCTTTTAGGAAACGCTTATACTCTGGGCTTCTCCTAACATCTTCAGGTAATGATTTTTCATACTGATCCTCAAGTAGGTTTATGGTAAAATCCTTTGTGTCCACCTTTTCTATACCCGCAATTTCCAATTTATCGCCTTCTGTCTTATAATAAGTGAATGGAATGCCCATTTTCTTAGCCAGCGCCATTTCATTGACTGTGCCCTGGCTAATTCCATCATGTAGAAAGATTGCATATTCGCTGTCTTCAAGGACAGCTACAGACCGCCAATGGAATTGACCTTTTAAGCGATGGTGCTGTAAGTGGTGGAGCTTCAGGGCCAGGCCGTTACCCTTTGATAGCCGCCGGACATAATCACATACGCCGCCAGGTTCACCGTGTGTGACAACCGTGTCTGGGGTGTGTTTTTCAAATTCCGCCAAAATAACAGTCTTGCATTGCTGGAGAGTGAGAGACCTTGACCCATGAAAAGATATGCGGGTGTGCCTTGTGATGTGAACCACTGGGATACCACGACTCTCTGCCCTCACAACTTCGCCCTTAATCCCTTTTGATGCTTCCCACCCGTCGAGACATAAAATACGTAACTCATCACACGCATCCACCATCTTTATTCCATGTGATAGCCAGTAGCCTTCTTTAGTTTTTCTGGTTTTGAAATGCTCTGAATACAAAAGCGGGGAATAAAACGGGATACCCTTATTGAATAATCGTTCACTGTACTCTATGGCCTTCCGTCTCCGGTAATTCCTGATAGATTCATCGTTATCCCAGAATGGCGCCGCTATATAAATCACGTTTGGATCCTTTCAGTGTCCGATTGGGTTCCGTCCCAGGGTTGGCCCCAGGTTGGTTCGGTTTCCATTTATGGTTGCCTCTTTGACTTTCTTCGTTATGACTTTGACCATTTTGTTCTAATTCTCCGTTTTAGGGTTTTTCCCAAAAAGTCGGGTATACGTTTGCCCCTAACCACGCGGTTGGCTAACGGTTCGGTTTTACCATTTTACCCTACCCCAGTTAGCCTGAACCTACACCAAACAATGGCAGTTGACCTAATTCGTTATTGTTTGACTTCCAACCATTACATTGCCTACAAGCGCACTGAACGTTGGAATATAAATGTGGCCCTTGTATCGCTATACTTCGCAAATAGCTCTCGCTTGAATCTCTTGAGTGCTTCGTACTCTTTTCAATTCAATCACAAAGTCGATAAATCTTTTAGTGTCCTCAAAACAGCACTTTTTACAGACCGTCCGTCCGTCTTCCAACTGCCATCCATCTGGTGGTCCGTCATCATAACCAATTGGCGTTCCGCAATCTGCACAAGTTTGAATGTCAACAATATCGGCAAGGTTAATTTTTATCATTCTCCCCTCCTCACATCTTCAGTCCATCTTTGATTAATTGCAGGGCTTGGGGTTCTTCTCTGTCTGTTCCCTATCCAAACATCCTTAACTGATCTCCTTTTCCAGATTGTGTTTATGAAGATACTTACTACATATCTGATGTATATTTTGTCGTGAACATCCAAAGTCTTTAGAAATTTCGGCATATGTAGAGCCAGAGCGCCTCATGTCTAAGATTTGTCGATGTTTCTTTATTAATTCACATTCCCTAATAATTTTATTTAAAACATTTTTGATATATTTTCTCTTCACTTTATTGCTGTTGTGAGATCCATGCTGTCCTCTACGATATATTCCAGCATTGTGTTCACATTGTAATTTAGCATATTGCTCTGAACGGCATGATTGGCACCATCTAACATTACGCTCCATTTTTTTTAGGATAAAAACCTTTCCACACGATTCACACTTTTTTGTTTTTTCTGGCAATGGCAACAAGTCGCCATTTTTAGCCATACGACCGCGCTTAAATCTTTGATAATGCAGGTTACAATATCCTAAAGTTTTGTTTGGCCAAATAGGATTTTTACAACCTATTATTTTGCATTCTGTATTATCAAATCCGTACATTGTTTCTCCCCTCCTCACATCTTCAGTCCATCTTTGATTAATTGCAGGGCTTGGGGGTTACTGAATCCTGCTTTCACCAGCTCGCTGTATTGCGCCCACTTCAACTGTGCGCTAACCTTCGCCATTTCCTTCATTGGCTCCAATACCTTTTTCAGATCCTCAACCCCTTTCTTCATATCCTCTGGGGTCTTCTTTTCATTATGATCGAACTTGATTGTGAATGGCCGGTCTGTCATGTGTTCTCCTTTCCTATCTCGATTAATCGTTCATTATCCTTAGGCCAATAATATATAGGCAATCCAAATCCCGCCGCCGCCTCCATTTCCTTTACCGCACCAGGGCTTTTATTCCATCCCGGTATTAAAACAACCATATCAGCAGCCCGGCGCATTAGCTCAATGTCGCCTTTGATCCAAAACTCGTAATCTTGAGCGAACATATTGGCTGAATTACTATGTGGAACAAATGGCATAAATCCCATTATTGCAAGTTCCTGGCCTATTTTACAAGCCACCCTTATATTCATAAACTCTCTCTTAACCGTGCTCGCCGTGTATGGTCCCGCTACGTAGGCTATTTTCATTTTACAATCTCCCCATCGGCGGATAATTGTCTTTTATTGTCTTCATGTCACCCTTGAAAAACACTAATATTTTCTGTTCACGTTTCGGGAACTTCCTATAATCAAGTGTGCGTTTTGCGTGTGCTAATCTTGTAAACTCACATTCAAGATAAACAATTTTATTATATATATGCAATCCCTGTTCTTTAAAAAACAGCTCATGTTCTGCCTCACATCCATAATATGCTCCGGTTTTGTCTCGACTGTCACCTGTCATAATAACAAAAAAGCAGTTATCGTTTAGTTTAGATATTGCTCTTTTGTATCCTTTAAATAACGTGTCCCTGAACTCATCATATGTCGGTATGTTGTTTAATTCACCTTCAGGTATAATGTTTTCGTAATCAACGTATTTTTCAACTTTATAGTAGGGTGGGCAAGAAAAACATAAATCAAACATACCGTCTGGCTCATACGTTGAGCTATCACTCTTTATCCAATTTGCACTATGAAGGTCTTGACATATCGCGTTATTAGCATCACACTGATTTTGTCTGATCTCGCTTGCAATATAGTCAAACTTATAGCTACCAGTAACAAACCCGAACTGTACGCCCCCACCAAATGGATTATATACACGCTTGCCACCTACTGGCATAAAAAAACGCAATATAACCTCACAAGCCACCGGATCAAGTACCGATGCGTTACCGTTAAACGACTTGCCTTTTTTCGTTTTCACTTTTCCGTTCTCTATGACTCTTTTAGTGAGAACTACATTGGAATACCCATTACTCCCCTGCCAGCATCCATCACGGGACGCAAACTTTGGATTTGGTATGTTGTGCTTTTCGCCAGCAGCCTCGATTTTTGCGTTCCATTCCTTTTTCATCTTGAGCCAATCTGAGCGAGTGGTCGTCCATGCGTTTGTCATGGTTGCATGTGCAAGGCGTTTCATCCTTACATCTTCTAATTTGCCATAAACCATATACTCGAACCCACTTAATTTTAGATATGTCTTGAACCCAATGGCTTCAAAGACTTTGGGACATTCAAGGTCATGTTTTGTGCTTACAGTCATTATCATAGGGTAGCCGAAAGTGTTTTGATCAATTATTTTGTTGACCATTTGGCTATAAATATCCTTGTCTTTCCTGTCCAGTTCCATAGCTGACTGTAAAAGGCAAAATTCTTTGGCCTCATGGTTGACCTGGAATGTGAAAAACCCGCTGAACTCATCGTTGATTTTCAGTATAATAGCTGAATGGATTTGCATATTTTTTCTTGCTGCCCTGTATGCAACCTTGTCTCTGATTGCTAAACCGGCTACAAGTTCTTCATACCCTGATCCTATGACGCTTTTGGCGTATTCAAATTCAATTTTATTTGTAAACATATCAATCTGTGCCCTGGAAGATGGGTCGTATTTAATTTTAAACATATCCCCCTGTTTCTTATTCATTTTGTACCCTCCAATCCAAATGTTTTTAAAATCAACTCCACATTGATCTGAACACGTATTACATGGCCCTAAATATGCCGAATGTGTTGAAATGCTTACAGTTGACCCTCCGCCAAGGTTTTTGTGTTTACACGTTATTATATCACCTGAAACAACACGATGATCAGACTTTGGGATTCTAAGCGGGTTGTTGATAATGTCTGTATTCTCAAATATATTATCCTGAATGTGTTTTAATTCACGGCCTTTATCTGTATTCCCAAATTTTGCAGAAACCACTCTCAATACAGAATTTACGCCTAATTCCTTAAGCCATTTAAACGTACTTACTCTATACTCTATTTCATCTTCAGTGTCTATAGGACTCGTTGAGGTATTAACCACTGCACCGCTTTTCCTGAGTGCTTTAGCGTGATTATCAGACATGGGGATCCAATGTTTGGTAACAACCACCGGGATCTTAAACTTTCCCAACCATTCACAAATCTTAATAGTGTAATCCCAATCATACGAAGGATCTCCCATCGTTCCTATTCTGAACCACGGCGACTTATGACGTATAACAACCCTTTCAATGTTTTCCCAACTGTATTCACTTCGTACAATAGATTTAGAAAAATCCATTCCATATAAGAATGCCATCTTCGAAGCGTAGCATAACCCGTAACACCCGCCATTGGGGTATTTTTTCATTCCCAAACTACACCCCTTTACCGTGTCAACATCCAAAACGCCTTTACGGTTTGTGGTGGCTGTTAGAACTGGTAGGTATTGCCGCATCAATCCGCTTTCCCATCCTTCAGAAACGGTTTCCCGAACTCATGTCCGCAGGCTTGGCAAATATAAATCTCCATCTTAATCAACTGGTCTTTCCCGGTTGGGTTCTTTGGCGATAACGCCGGGAAGGTTCTAAGTCGGTAAGCCATATTAAATAATTCTCCGCGCCCACACGCCTTACACTTCGTTTCCAGGGTATCCGCTTCATTAAGATTGACTTGTTGTGGTTGTCCTCTGCCTTGCATAATTGCCTCCTTTCTGCGTTGTTCAAAAGTTCCTCTATTCTTTGCCTCTCCCATTTTATTCTCCTTTCGTTTTATTGCGTTTTCTTCCATTGTCCAGTAGGAAGCAAGGTATGATATTTGATGCGTTCTTTTTCGACAATTACAGCAAGGCTTAGGGCATCAAGTGCCTCTGTATAGGTAAGGACTCCATCCGTAGACTCTTCATTTTCTTGTAGGAATGTATCCAAAAACTCAATCGCTTTTGATCTGCGAGTAACCCTTATTTGTCTTTCTTCATTATCCATTTTTATAGGGCTCCTTTCCTTCGAGGGAAATATTGGTAGTGGCCGTCTCCGTTTCCATTTTGATGGTTACGGTTTGCTGCTGACTTCCAACCGGTTGTTCAGCCTTTCTTTTGAAATATTGGCAGTGACCATCTCGATTGATATCCCGACATCGAGCAGGTAATATGTCTCCCGTCACAAAGTCTCTTTTCATAAGAGTCTCACCGCATCTCGGCGGATAAAGGTCTGACCCTGATTTATGAATGCAATCACAACAGTATGTCAAATGCCTATCTCTATCAACCAGGTTATCAAGTCCTTTCCAGTAGGCATCAGCATCCTCTCTGAAAGTTTTCAGACCGGCCTTTTTAGATATCCCTCTTATCTGGCCTTCGTAGTGCTTGCAAACATTATCAATTATATCGCCATGCTCTTCCCATTTCACCCACTGGCCTTGAGGATCTTCATAAACCGTATATGGTTGATTTTTCAATTCTATTCCTTGTGATGCCGCACATCCGTGGATACTATATCGTTTCATCTACCGAACCTCCCTCCTTTGTGAATGGCCTCGTGACAGGCTACGCAAAGACTTTGATGGTTGCTTGGATCGTTATTGAGCTCATCACCATCGATATGATGTACCAAAACGGCAGGCACGATTCTGGGGAAATGTTCGGTCGCCATCCCATTATCTTCAAATTGTGGCCCATATATTACGGAAACAAACCCCTTCAAACATCGTTCACACAAGGGATCTCGCGCGAGTTTCGCGGCCCGTATCCTTCTCCAAACCGTACTGTGTATAAACTGCCTGCCTGGTTCCTGATCCCTGGCCTTATCATACCGCCTAATCTGTTTCTTGACATAAGGTTCACACTCTGAACAGTGGCGCTCATTGCCTGTTAGCAGATTCGGGCACGAACCCCGGCGCGAACCATACCCAGGGCAGGGGCGTTTCGGCTTCATAGGCATTAGAGCACCATGCAGAGGATGATTACACCCGTCAATGCCAGGAATAGAATCGCCGATTTGCCTGCTTCAGTTAATATGTTCATGTTTCTCCTTTCTGCAATTCTGCCAGGATCTTCTTTAACAATTTGTTGGTTGTGGATATCCTGTGATCAATACAAAGTACCGTGATAAAGAATATCACCATAACTATCGGCAATATTACACCCGCTATTGCTGCTATTTCCATGTTGTTTCTCCTTTCGTGGTTGGTGGTTTTGTTTTACCTTGCCATGCCGTGCCTTGCCGTGCCTTGCCTCACCGGACCCTGCCGGACCCTACCCCACCGGATCAGCCATGCCACACCTTGCCAGACCATGCCGCACCCCGCGCCACCGTACCCCGCCATATCGGCCTTGCCACACCTTACCTAACCTTGCCCTACCTCACCATGCCTCACCAAACCGGGCCTGACCCGACCCCGCCTCATCAGCCACGTCTATTCATTAACGGCATTCTTATATTCCACATCAGCAACAAGCTTGACCTTCTTCTTTTTCTTGGCCGTCACAACTGCCTGGACTTCATCAATCGCCTTGAAAACAGGCTTTAGCTCTGAATATTCTCGATGTCTTTTCTTCCATCCGGCAAGTTCATTCAACGCCTTATCAATAACCTGTTCTCTATAATCAGCCGAATTGACAACCGCACTTAATGAGATATATCCCCGGTCTTTTGACGCTTCAACAACCTGGATGTTGTGAAACATCTTGATCGTTTTATTTTCCTTGTTTCCGTTGTCAATGATTTCGACCTCAATATGGTTCATGAGTTGCCGGGCTTGATGCATTCGATATTTTGCCCCCGCTTCAGAATTATCCCACTCAAAATAATCGTGTATGACAGATCTTTTCTTTTTGGCCTTATCCACGACTATGGAGGGAGTTAAAACACCCTCTTTTTTTTCAATCTCGGATAAACATTCACCGTATGCCTGGACCTTTTTTTCGCTGAATGGCGCACCTGGAGCCGCCACATAAATCGTTGTTATTTCCATATTGTCCCCCTTGTTTAGTTGGTTTATATTGCCTTACCTCGCCATGCCGTACCCCGCCGCGCCGCACAGCGCCCCGCCTCATCAGCCTTGCCCAACCAAACCTCACCGCACCGCACCTCGCCTTACCAAACCCCGCACCGCCTTGCCTCACCAGATCAGCCTCACCTTACCAAACCTTACCCCGCCATATCCTGCCACACCGCGCCTCACCTCTTCAGCCGTGCCTTGCCCAACCAAACCGGACCTGACCCCGCCTCGCCTGACCCTGCCTCGCCATATCAGCCCTACCGCACCGCGCCCCACCTCACCAAACCAAACCTCACCTCGCCGCACCCCGCCATACCTCGCCCCGCCTTACCACGCCAAACCCCACCTTGCCCCACCGTGCCGGGCCTCACCCAACCCCGTCTCAAAAAAGGGGCCAGCTCTCACCAACCCCTCTTCAATTACCTTCTCAACATAAACATACCGTTCGACCCGCCCTTCTCGGGCCGCCATTCGGCAACACCAACCGCAAATCCAGACGTGTCGATCAAATTGCAAACCTGTTCAGGGGTCAATGCCCTGGGGTTACATTCAACCATCAAATCCGCACTCCAATCTCGCAATTCACCCCTAAAACGCAAATCCACAACCCCGCCCCTTGCCAGCCTAACCGTATCCTGGCGAATTATGATCTTATCATATTTGATTTCAACCATGCCGCCGGCATCTTCCTTGACAAAGAAAGCCCCCTTTGCTAACGTCATAGGTATTCCATCAACATTCCTGCAGGCGGAGACAGCCGCTTTCTTGAATCCGCTTGCAGGAAATCCCAAAGGAATATCCTTAAAGTATTTTTTCACGTCATCCCCAACCTGAACGTCATCAGAATGGAGCTTGTCAATCAAACCCTCACGGCTGGCACCGTTCATGAAATAAAGGGACTGAACAAAGTCGGCAATCGGATCTTTGGCCGCCTTCCCCTTGTTCGCCTTACCCTTCTGTTTATCAAGGATTTCGCCTTTCACTTTGTCGCTGAACATATGAACAATCATCGGGGATGTCCCCACGATAGGAACTTTTATTATTTTCCTTTCCATTTCAGGAACTTCAATACCCAATACATTGTCTTTCACTTTTGCTTTTGCCATGTCTTTTTCTCCCCTTCTCTTGAAAGATTTACGCCGGAACCGCAATCAACAATATTCCAATAATCAATAATACCTTTTTCATGTTGCCTCCCTTGTGTTTTGCTCTTTATTGAGCCGATCCATTTCTCCTAAAAACGCTATATTCCACGCCGTCACCCATTCTTCTCTTGATATCCCTGGCACTGCACCTTCTTTTTCATTAGCGAATCGTTCTGCAAATGGGATTAGTGCATTCCGTGCTTCTTCATAGCTATTTTTCAATTCACTCATCAGGCATCCCTCCAGTACAGATTATAGGATCAAGAAACATCCCATTAGAACAAAATTGGTGGTAAATCTGATAATCGTCCTGCTTAGTATCCCGCAGGCCCTTATCATTCTCGTTATAGGCCTCTGCCTTGCTAAAATTGATGCACTCAGGGACGCACCTCTTATTGATTAGAGGACAGAACCACGTTGGCCCTTTTTCATTAATCGCCTTGACTTTGGCTTCAGCTTCCTTTTTCGTCATATCCTCTTCCTCCACGCCCGCCAGGTCTCAGGCAGGTCTATCAGCAGGCCCCAACCAAGCCCCACCACAAACGCCGCTACTGCTACGCAACACCAGATTGCCCACGTTGGTGTTTCCATTAGCTCATTCATCTGACATTCCTTCTCCCCCAATATCGGGAATAGTTTGTGCTGTGTGTAAATAGCAATAAGCGTCTGTATGGTCGTTACATCCCGGCCAATTGTACTTGACTTCAGCTTGCCATCTGGCCGTTACAGCATCTTTTTTTCTTTGAAATAGCCGAGATGTTTCTGTTTATCAACTGCCATTATCATAGCAACCCATTTCTCATTCTGTTTATGCCAGGAAACCCCAGTCACTCCGCTCTTATTGTTCCGATGTCTTCCACAATTCCTCAAATTGCATTGATGTGACACATGGCGAAGATTAGACCATTTGTCATCGCCTTCAACTCTATTGATATGATCAACGTCATGCTCTGGGAAGTAACTCTCCATGTAAAGCCATGCTAAGCGGGAGGCACGATAAACTTTATAATCAATCCCGATTTGCCGGTAACCACGATTGTTTAGACTCCCAGCTACATCTCCCGTTTCACATCCATGTCCTGAAACCTTCCAAATAAAAATACCTGTATCTGGGTTATAATCCAGAAGCTCTTTGAGTCTTTCTTGTGTTAAGTTTTCCATAACTTCACCCCCAAAAGAAAAAGGCCCCAACCGGCTGTCATGAGAAAAACTTTCGTCTTCTTCACCGGAAGGGGCCTGCAAAATCTTAGGTTAGCTTTTCTCATGACATTATCTTTGTACATTTTCCTTTTTGGTTTGTCAAGCACTTTTCCTTACCTCCCACCCTTCCTCATCCATCGACTGCCAGACCTTCATCATTTCCTTTACCTGCTCCTTCAACGCTATGATCTCATCCCGCAGCTTTTCCTTCTTTGTCAGTTTAGATTTCATAAATCCTCTTTTAATTTTACTGTAAGTAACACTGTAAGTTTTCAATAGTCTAAAAATATATATACATATATATAAAAGAAAATTTCGATCATACATCAAGGGATATTATCACTGTAAGTTTAACCATAATCATCACATAATCCGTGGACACTTAACCTTGTAGCATTCCGTGTCTTGACATTTTACGTGCCATTCACAGGCCGCCGGGTGAATCATTCGTGGCTGGCCATTGTACGGACACCGGATCGGGTTGTAATTTTTCTTCTTATTGACAAATTCTACAATCAAATCATTTACAATTTTTTGAGCAACTGGCTGGAACAGTGGCGGTTTTATTTTCTTGTCCTTGTCCCGTGGAATTGCTGGCTGGTTTGTGAATTTTTTAAGTTTCATATGTCCGCCTTGGCTATCACCATTTTTTGTTCTAAATACTGTATGAATTTTTCTTTTTGTTCTCTTGTTATGTCCTTAACTGTCTTAACTTTATACGGTTTTAATAATCTTTTCCAATCAGGTTTTATGATTTTTAATTCTTTTTTCAATGCTATCATTTTTGTGAGCAAATCTTTATCTTCCACTTGTCTACCGAGTATTAATCCTGCTTTTTCAAGATGATCAAACCTGAAAGTCAAAAAGCTCTGATTGCTTCTTTTATTTAAACCTCTAACCACAGAAGGGCATTTTATTACAAGGCGATGTAAAAGACCAACTGTATTAAATGCAATCCAATCGAGTATTTCACCATTCTTATCATCATAATATCCATACACGAAAATACCTGCATTCAACTTGAATAGTTCACTCTTTATATTTGTTGCATGATTCCATTCGGTAATCGTTACATCTTGGTATTTCATAAATTTTTCACGCCTAAAACGTTCCTGTATTATAAATTCTATATCAGCCTTGAACCACTTGACTCTTACTTTAACTATTCTATCAATTGCCATTTCTCCATCAAGTATTTTTTCTTTGTTTCCCATCGAAAGACTTGTTGATTTAAATGTCAACTGATCCTTATCAACATTAAACAACATTGGATATATTTGAGACTGTGACGCAGTATGAGCTAAGTCTGAAAATAATTGATTTTTATTACTGTATGGGGTCATTTCTCACCGCCTCTATGTGAGATACGCTTTCCCATCTCTCAATAATATCAGCACAAAAAGAAGTTGAAATCTCACCACCAATGCAAGCCAGGTCCATCTTTTCACACGCCAATAACGTTTGGCCACTACCAAGAAAAGGGTCAATAATCGTATCATTTTCCTCTGTGAATTTATCAAAAAGCAATCCCAAAAATTCAAAAGGTTTTCGTCCCTTGTGTGAGGTTTCTTGTGTTTCAGATGTTTTAATGGCACATGAAATAACATCTTGAGAATTGCGATACACCGATTTATCAGAAAACAAAGCAGTGTATATCCAATTTCCAAAACCTACGGCCCCCCGTGTCATACCGTTTGTAATTACACCGGCTATGCTCCACACATACGGCATATTTGTAACCATCATGAAATCCTTTATTGAAACAATACCTGGCGTTACTGCAACCACTTCAGCATATTCCGACAAATAGTCATGGCTCCAATTGAAATTATTATCCCATTTCGCAGCTTTTGCATTATATGGAGGGTCTGCGAATGCGAATGCGCATTTACTTAACTGGCTTGTGAATGGATCTTGTGACGTGTCCCCACAGTATAACCTATGCCTCCCCAAATTCCACCATTCTCCCTCTTTAGGGTTTTTCTTGGTTGTCTTGTGTAACTTTCCATCTATTCCTGAAACAACCTCAATTATTCGGTTTTTTTCTTGCTTCGATTCCTCCTTCTTCTTTTTCTTGGCTACCTTATAAAGCCCTGAACTTGTCAATTCTTTCTTCTTTCCTTTTGTCTCCACAATATATGCCTCAAAAGTCTCTTCCGGGATAGAAGCTATCTCTTGCCAGCGTGAAGATTGCGATTTTGTTATACCAAGGTCTGAGAGTTTGGGGGGCTCTTTAAAACTGGTAACATCGTGCGACCGGTTTTTGACTGGCCTACCGCCTTCATGTTTCGCTTGTTCTGGTATAATCTCCCCGGCCCTACGCTCCGCCCGAATCTTTATCTCCGCACACTGGTTTTGCATCTCAAGGGACTCGCCAGCCTGCTTTGCGTACATTCGCAATGCCTCGGCCTTATCTCTAATCTCTTTCACTTCGTCAATGTTTGTAGCCAACACCAATTCATTTCGTGCTTTATTGAAATGTACCAAATTCATTTCCATATTTTATCTCCTTTTGCAACCGATCCACATTAAATCCACTAATACCCAACAATTTTTTCTGAAATTCATCTAAATCTCAAGTTGCTTCCCCCTAAATCCCACATAACTATTTAATCCTGTTTACGAATCCCGCCTTTTTCCGCTTGCAACTTGCAACGCAACTTTTTTACATTGACATACCCTCAAAAAAAGTCCTAAAAAGTGGAGCGTGCCAAATATCGAATATTAATAAATCTGGGCGGTATCTATACATTTTTGAGTCCGGTTGCATACAAAATCGGGAAAAAGCACGTAACTAATTGATTGTATAATGTTTTCACGGAAAATCTCCAAAGCAACTTGAAAATTGTGGCTGAACCAAATCATGACAATTACAAATCATTGAAAAAATCCGGACGCTCTTTTTGAATGTACGAGACGAACCGAATCAACCGCACAGTTGGCGAATATCCTCGCGCAGTGTCTATCAGGTGCAACTTGACGAGTGGTTGAAGGTCCCGAAAGATAGTGGTTCGCTCCACGTCAAACTTCTCAATAAACTGCCGCTGAGTGATTTTTATTTTCCCGCCGGCGGGTATTTTTGAGAGCTCTTCGAGCATATCTTTTATCCTCTGAGCCCTATCCGGATTCAACTCACAATGTTTCTTAATCCCATCCTCAACTTCCGCTAAATCCTGCACGCCATGGGTTTCCTGATACCGCTGGGAGTACACATCCAACCGGCAATTGTCCGCAGAGTAAATGTCTTGTAGGAAATCAGCCACATACTCAATATGCTGGGCGCTCACTGTAATCGTCTGGAAATTATCGTCACTCGCCAGATCCAGCACCGCAAACGCAGTTACCAAACGGCAGAATGTTTTCCGAAAATCCTCGGGATACACGATCGGCAGGTCCACACCCTGCCCAAACTTCGAAGCCAAATCAAGGGCTGCGTATCTGATTTTATCACCCACATCGTCAGAGATATAAATCTGCTCAGGCTTTAAATTCCACGCATAATGAATCAGGCTCCGGAAATTCTTGCGGCTCACAACTTTAGGACCCTCCGATTTTTGTGGCGCATAGATTTTCATTTTATCCTCAATGTCATATCCTGCCACAAACATAGCCAAGTCAATCCGACGGATCATCATTTGTGGAAAAATATCACTAAGCGCCTGGCAACCGTACAAGAACGAATCCATGGATCTCTGGTTAGCATATCGATCCTCGGCCCGGGGATTACAAGAGAACAAACATCGGGTCATACTTTCGAACGTTCGGCTTTCCACCCGGGCGATTTTCAAGATTCCCGTATCCAATGCCTCAGCCATGGTTTTCAACTCGAATTCCTTTAAGTCCTGGGCCTCGTCAATGATCAATGCCTGCCTGGACATTTTAAGCAACGCTCCTGCCTTAATCCTCCATCCACGCCGTTCATCATACTGCATAGCGTATGTAATCCCTGTCCGGGAACTTGTCATGCCACTTACTCGCGTTCCTACACCTGCATACCCAAAGAGCGAATCACAAGTTTGCGATTTTCCTGTACCCGTATCCCCTATTATAATTGATGAAATCCACCCACGAATTCGGCCGTCCCCCGGGAAATCAATCCACTGTGGCGATACCATAGTCAATAAGGTTCCCAAGTGAATATCCTCACGCTCATAAATCCGGGTCACGTTCTGGGACAGGTCCTGGATCATCTCGATCGGAGAAAGGGCTTGGAGTTCAGTTAAATGGTCTCGACAATTATTGAGATCAAATGCCTGCCAATCCTCTTCCTGCGGTTCGATTTGATCAATCAACATCGTGGGCCGTTGATTTCGTGGGTGAGAGTGAATAAACCCAGTCGCCTGGTACTGGCCAATTGGCACCATGGCCCCGCCCATGACATACACGGGTTTCTCAACAAGCTCGTTCTTCTCGGACGGTATACCGCCCTCTAATACCTGGTGAGCGTATACCTCTCGGAGTGTAGCCCTATTCTCATCCTGCACACAAACTGCCGGCCGCTGGCCTTTATCACACACGTAATCACGCAGGGCACCCTTCATTTGAGCGTCGGTCGCCGCTACACTCGATAATTGAATCCGGCCGCCCGTAGAAATTTGAATCGGCTCATCACACACCCAATCCCAATCCTCGCGCCCATGGCAGTTTGACTGTTCCTGGCGGATACAGAACGTCACCTCCACCTCAGTAGGTGCATGGTACGCCTCGGAATTCTCCCCGAACACGTACAACGGGACGCTCACGCGCTTGCCGACATATTTATCATTATCAATCTGGTCGAACGATCCGAGCTGGATAGCTTCCGGTAGGACAGTTGTGGGAATTTTGTACTGGTAAGAGTTTGTACTCTTGATTAAATCAAGAACCTGCTGGCCCGTCCCCCCGGCCTTTGTAATAAAATCGGTGAAATCCTTCTGGTTCTTATCAGTATCTTTTTCAAACAGCCATATCACTTTGAGCGATAACACGTCCCCGGCAAGTACCGCCTTCTTAAATGTCGGCAGCACAATATTCTTCATGGCCTTCCGGCCTTCTTGATCGCAGTCCCACACGAAAACTACGTGGTGGCCATGGAAATGTGAGACCCACTCCCGCAGGAAAGCGTTTGTCCCGTTAGTTGGAGATACCGCTGTCAGTCCGGTCTCCTGCTCACATAACTGGCTATCGAATTCCCCTTCGGAACATAGTATGGTTGACCCGGGATCAGCATCCACGAGCCTATCAAGGCCCCACAACCGGGCCATACCATACCCCGAATGGTTAAAAGTTTTCGGCTTCTTTTTGGAATTGTGATACCGGATGTTTACGAGATTCTTATTCTCGTCTCGCACAGGAAAAGTATTACGCTCTTTTTTGAGATCCCAACCGACTTCGTATTTTAAAATAGATTCGTCAGACAACCCTCGCTTAGTGTTTAAATATTTCCGGACCTCCTCCGTGATACTGGCTTGGAATTTTGCCACGTTCTCTTCTTTCGGCGGCGGATATGATTTGAGCCGGACTCCTGTTTTTTTTGCGTAGTGATAGAGAACAAATTTGAAATCACCTGTGGAACCGGGGAGGAA
>Ga0207996_1001086_pt1 | contig 20452 bp, 25 predicted proteins | sample AntAceMetag02UKG_FD_184773 | JGI IMG/M metagenome (GOLD analysis project Ga0207996, IMG submission 184773) | Saline lake microbial communities from Ace Lake, Antarctica - Antarctic Ace Lake Metagenome 02UKG (SPAdes) (version 2) | ecosystem: Environmental > Aquatic > Non-marine Saline and...
GGCTGGGAAAGCCAAGAAAAATGTAGAGTGCCATTTGATAAATTGCCACCAGCTAACGCAAAAACTATGCTCAATGTTGCTAAACAAATAATTGAAAATTATATTCTAATCAAAGTTTAAATAATTCGTTCTTTCACAAAGGAGGAAATAACAGAAGTCCAAAAACCAAATAGGAGGTATACGATGGACAAGAAAGATAAAAACAGATGGATTGAATTGCGTAAGAGTGTAGATTTCAAAAGTGGTGCATTACCTCGCCTGAACACTCAACGCCTAATTCCCAAGAATCACGAAAAAGAATATGCTGAAATAGTTTTTTTCGGTGATACACATTGGGGTTCTCCGCAGTGTGATAGAGAACGGGCAAAGAGAATGATACAGTATTGTATAGACAAAGAGGCTTATGTTCTGCTTATGGGTGATTTGGTTGAATTTGGCACGAAGTCATCTGTGGGTGCAGGAGTTTACGAACAGACAATGAACCCTCATCAGCAGTTTGACGAGGTTATGGAAATGCTTATGCCATTGGCAGATAAGAAATTGATACTGGGTTTGCATCGGGGCAATCACGAAATACGAGGATATAAAGAAAGCGGAATTGATATTGCTCGTATAATGGCTACAGAACTTGGTTGTCGCTATTTGTTAGATGCTTGTTGGAATTTATGGTATGTCGGAAAACAAAGTTATGTTCTTTACACTTTGCACGGAGCCACTGGAAGTCAATTTCTTTACACAAAGCTTAATTCTACTATTAGAATTTCTCAAAGCTTTGCCGCAGAGATAATTGCCCAAGGGCACGTCCACGAACTTGCCAACGCCGCTGTGTTGTATCAATTTGTAAACAAGAAAAGGAAAGTCATTGAAGAACAGAAAAAGTTCATCATTCTTACAGGGCATTATCTTAGATACGACCAAGGTTACGCCCAAATGAAAGGTATGACTATCGGAAAAATGGGTTCTCCAAAACTTAAGCTCTTTGCTAACAAGCACGATATTCACATTTCAACTTAATGGACTTCTATAAAAACAGGGGAGATGAAAGCTCTCCCCTAATTTACAATAGTATCAATTTGCTTTGATATAGGAAGAAAAAGAGAAAAATGTAACACATTTTACGACACATAAACAAGTTGCACAAATAATTTAATTAGTTTATAATAAAGCTATGATTACAAAAACAGAATACCGGGTAATATCCCCGGCAAACAAAAAGATTGATCGCAACGAAATTGAGGTTGAGATCACAGAAACAAGGGTAGAGAAAAGAACGACAACTATTGGCGCGCTTGATAGTGCAATAGATATGATTAATGGATCAGCCATTAGATACAGAAAGGAAGTAGACACGGCAGAGAATAACGTTAAGATAATAAAAAAAGAAAGGTCGGAGTTAGACAGGAGGATTAAAAAATTAACAAAGTAAAAATGAAAATCTTAAAAACCAACAAATTATTATTAGCAATATTTTACAGCAATTTAAGAGGACTAAAGACAGAGCAATTCAAAACAGATGATGAGATGGAGCAATATAGGAATAAGTTAAAGCCAACCTTAATGGCAGAGTTAAAAGATTATTGCATCTTATGGGAAGATATAAAAAATATACAAAGGAACTTCTCTCAAAAAAAGATAACAGAGGAAGAAGTTAAAAAAGCAATAGCAAATAGCAATAATAAATTTGCTGAATTAGATGTTGTTAATGATGGTAAAGGGATTAGTTTAGAGTTAGAGGACGCAGATTTCAATCTGCTTTTTGATTTATTCGGGCTTATAGGCAAGAAAGCATTTAGTAACGTAGATCAATACCTTGACTTTAAGGAACAACTTAACGCTACCAATATGCAACCAAAGGATAAGAAAGATAAATAATAACAAAATGAAAAAGAAAATAACAACAAAAGTTCCATTTGAATTATCTTTATCAAGGGGAAACCTAAAGGTTACAATAATAATAGACTTAGACATTATTAAAGAGCCTGATACACTTGCATTAAGTGCTTTGGTATTAAAAGATAGTTGGATAGAGGCATTATTAAAAGGAAAACCCAAGAAAAGAAATGAAAAAAGAACATCTAAAAATTGAATTATCTAAATTAAAAGTTAATCCAAAAAATCCAAAGCTTGTCAATTGAGATAGAGTTTGTTATAATGAAAGAATGAATATAAAGAAAATAAAAACAAAATGTAGTAGTTGTGGTATTGAAATTATTAGACGGAGGAGGACTAAAGTGTTTTGTGATGAATGTAAAAGAAAAAAGGCAGTTTTAAGAACAAGAATTTTTAGAGAAGCAAATCCAAAGATTATTAAGGAAAGAAAAAAAATCTTTTATATCAAACATAAAGATAGAATTTTAGATATAGCAAAAAAACAATATCCTTTTAAGAAAGAAATTATTAAAGAAAGAGTAGCAGAATATAGAAAGATAAATCACAAAGAAATTGTAATAAAGAAAAAACAACATTATTTAAAAGATAGGGAAAGAGTAATATTAAAATCTAAAGAATGGTATAAAAAGAACAAAGACAAGAAAAAAGAAACTGGAAAAGAATATAGAAGTCGTCCAGAAATTAAAAAAAGAATTTTAGAAAGAAATAGAATAAGAGAAGCCTTGTTGAGAAGTTTTTATAATACAACAGATATAACAATAGATTATCTTATTCAATTAAGAAAAGATACACCGAATTGTGCTATTTGCAATAGATTACTAACAAACAAAAAAGGAGATGCACAGGCACATTTAGACCATATATTTCCATTATGTATGGGTGGAAAACATAAGAAAGTGAATGTTAGATTTGTTTGTAGAAAATGTAATTTATCAAGACCAAAAAATGGTAGTGATATCTTATTAAGAGGTGGGAAAACTTTACTAATTTAAAAGCAAAAAAATTATGAAACAAGAAAAAAAAATAGATAGTCAATTATCCGCTACAGGCAACTCTGACGAGAAAATAGCAAATTTATCAAGTCCATTTCAATTTTACAAAAAGATGACTGAAGGCTTCGGTAGGTTTGAACCAGAAGTTATTAAAATGTGGACAGCTCGCAAGGTAGAAAATGGAGAATTACTCGGTCAATCAGATGATGATGATATTAATCATTACCATTTTTTTGGAAGTAAAGAAGTTGCCATAAAAGCAATGAAAATCACAGAAAAGTATTTAAAAAAAGCTGGAGGAGAAGTTGCCCCTGTTGAAATAATAATTGGTTATAAAAAGAAATAAAGTTATGAAACAAGAAAAAAAAGTTACACCTGAAAATAGGAATAACTCGGAAAAAAGAGGAGTATATAAAAAGGCAGATTATAAAGTATTTGTTAAGTTTTATGCTATGGCTTCTATTGTTAGACAAGAGGAATATGGATTTAAAACAGAGCAGGATTTTGCTAAACATTATGAATTAGAACAAGATACATTAACAAATTGGAAAAAGAGAGAAGAGTTTAACAATGATGTAGATATACAATTACAAAAATGGGGAGCAGGCAAGATCCCAAACGTTCTCTTATCCCTATACAGAACTGTAATGCGAGATGGCAAGGCGGCTGAGGTAAAATTATATTATCAACTTGTTAAGGGTTGGAAAGAGGGAATGGTGTTAGAGGGAACCATTGAAACAAACGAAAACCCGTTAATAGAACTTTTAGATAAATTAGATGAACCAACCAGAAACAAAGTCATTCAAGGACTTAAAGCTAACAGAGAGGCAAGAAAAAGAGGCGATATATAAATATGATTTATGTGATCTAATAGATAAGGAGATATATACCAATCATAGATCGGCCCAGATTAATAATTGGAAGTTAGGAGCATTACATAAAGAGTGGAATGATCTTTTACAATCAGGATGTAATTTAGTTATAGAAGCGCCACGAGATCATCTTAAGAGCTTTTTTTTTAGTGAATGTTATGCATTAGAGCAATGCCACGGCGACGAGGATATGAGTATAATCATTATGAGTGCCAGCGATGGATTAGCGGTTAAGAGATTAGACAACATAAAGAGATGGGCCAAGGCACCAAGATATAGACATTTATTAAAAGGAGCAGACATTCAAAGCAGAAAGGAAGTCAGGTTTAGCAACGGCGCGACAATAGAGGTAGCAGGATTTGGCAGTAAGGTTAGGGGTGGCCATTACAAGATAATTATATTAGATGATCCTATTGATAATCAGGTTATTTACAGCGAGGATTATAACAGAAAGACATTAGAAAGGATGTCAACAGAGATTATGCCAATGGGAGAGCCAGACACAAAGTTTATTATAGTGGGAACATTACAGCGCGACGGGGATATGTATAGTGTAGATTGGAACAGTATTGAAATGGAGGGCAATAAGCATTGGATACACAAGAGATATGACGCAATAGTAGACGCAGAGAAAAAGATTACTATATACCCTGAGAAATGGAGCTGGGTTAGGTTAATGGCAAAGAAACAGGAGATACTTACATTAACAGGAAGCGACAAGTGGTTTAACAAAGAGTATCGCTGTATGCCGGTAAACATTAGTGGAGAGATAGTTAAAGTAAACGATATTCAAGGATATGATGTATTGCCAAACGATTGCTGGGGATTGAACCAAGACGGCACAAAGAAAATAAACATAAACAATTACTGGGGTTGGGATATATCAGTAGGCAAGAACCCAGATAGCGGGGACTATACATCAGGAATACATTTTTATAGGAATGAGAAAGGAGATATATTTATAGACAAGATAGTCAACAAGAGAATAGGATTTGACGATAGGTTAAAAGAGATAACAGCAAATGGTAAATTATACCCTGACGCTATAAGGATAGCCGTAGAGCAGAACACATTTCAATATGATAGTGTTCAGACGTTGAAGATGAACACAAGTCTACCAATAGCAGGTGTGCAAACAACAAAGAATAAGATTGAGAAGTTTAATGAAGTGTTGCCACCATTATTTGGGAATAGGAAAGTTTTTATAAAGAACGGGATTGAGAACAGACAAGATTTTATAAACCAGTTATTATCATTACCAAGAGGCAAATATGACGATATGGCCGATGCTCTATGTATAGGCATATCAGGGCTTCAACAGGTAGGAACGCCCGGAGTGGTTTGGTTGTTTGACGACGACGATGACGATGGCGAAGATTTAAAATAGAATTATGGAAACAGATAGATATAGAAAAGATAATTTAATGCTAAAGATAATTCAAATAGTATTAGCATTATTAACAATAGCTTTATTGGTTTATTTTAATGGATAATTATGTATAGATATCACACAGACAAAAGAATAGACATTAATGGTCGGACTTATAATGTAGGGGAAATTATAGTTAGCGAAACACCAATAGAGGGATTAAAAGATATTAGCGCGCCGATAACAATGATTAGCGAGATACCAAAGGAACAATTAGCAAAGATAAAGCCAAGGATAGAGAAGCCAAGAAGCTATGGGATCAAGGGAAAGATAGCAGATATAATAATACCTCACCACAATAGACACGATCTATTAAAAAATACATTAGACGCAATACCATTAGACATATTTAATATATTTATTATAGCAGGTGGTAGTTTTGCGAGGAACTGCAATTTAGGAGCAAGGTTGGCCAAGACGGACAATCTTATTTTTATGAATGACGACATAGATCCTGACATAGATCAGTTGATAGAGGCCTGCCAGAACAATGCTGATTTAGTGGGATTTTCAGAAGTATTACCAAACCAAAATAATAGGATGGTAAAGGGCATAGGTTGGAGTAGAAACTTGGCTTCAAATTTAATGGAAAATCAGAGAGATGTTCATATTCCTTCTGGTTTTTTATTTAGAGCAAAGAAAGATGCTTGGAAGAAGTTAGGAGGGTTTGACGAAACATTTTTAAATGGTGCAGAGGATTGTGATTTAGGGCTAAGAGCAATAGAAATGGGAATGAGCATTGATTATATTGTCGGAGATCCGATTAGACATTATCATTCACAGTCAGAGGGCAGGTTTGATAAGGTATTAGACAACAAGGTTTATTTTCAAAAGTTGTGGCCAGAAGAAAGATTAAAAAAAGTATTAGGATATGACAAGCCAATCAAAAGGGTATTATTAGCAAATCAATTTCTTAAAAATCTTGCAGGAACAGAAACATTTACATATACATTTGGAAAAGAATTAGAGAGCAGAGGATACAAAGTTGATGTTTTTACATTTGAGCCCGGCCAACTATCAGATCAATTTTTTACAATAACACCAAAAAGCAAAAACAAATTGCGCAAAGAATATGATTACATTTTTATAAATCACAATACTTGTTTAGATTATTTAAAAGATGTAAGGGGAGTAAAGATTTTTACCTCACACGGGATATATCTAAAATTAGAACAAGCCAAAGAGGGCGCTGATTTCTATGTTGGTATATCACAAGAAGTCAGGGATCACTTAATAGATAACGGATTTGATACAGAAGTAATACATAACGGAATTGATTGTGAAAGATTTAAACCGAGAAAACCGATACATAAGAAATTGAAAAGGGTATTGTCAATATGTAAAGATTTAGACGAGAACTTTAATGATGCCAATAATGTAATAGAGGAGGCTTGCAATAAATTGGGAATAGAGTTTATGAAAGCAAGAGATGTTTGGGATTTAGAAAACAGAATGAATGAGGCAGATCTGGTTGTTAGTTTAGGCAGAGGAGCATACGAGGCAATGGCTTGTGGGCGCGCTGTATTAGTATTTGATAAACGACACTATATGAAAGAAAGTAAAGGAGATGGGATAGTGACCAAAGACAATATAGACGAGATATTAAAAAACAATTTTTCTGGCAGGAGATATAACATAAAGTTTGATATAGATAGTTTGGTAAATGAATTACAGAAGTATGACCAATCAATGGGAGATTTTAATAGAGAATACGCATTAGAACATTTTAATATAAAGAAACAGGTAGATAAGTATTTTGAATTAGCAGATATGAACAGGAACGATAGAGTTATGTTTGTAGGTAGTTCAACAACAGAATACGGGATAGCCAAGCAATTAGAAAAACAATTAAAACAGAATAGAATTAAAATAGGATATGGTGGTAAAAAGATTTGTTACGCAAATGATTTAGGAACCATTGATCCAACAGACGGTAGTTTGATTATATTAGAAAACAGACCAACATTTAAAAGAGCAATGGAGAGTGGAGCAGATCATATATTTTATAGCCAAAAGAGTTGCGCAGAATACTTTAATTCAAGCAATTCCTCTTATTTACCGTCAGCAATAGATAAAGATATTTTCAAAGATATTGGATTAGAGAGGAAAACAGATATAGGGTTTGTTGGCAAAGAGGCATATACTTCAAGGGTAAAGTTTATTAAGTTTTTGAAAGATAAATATGGAGATGGTTTTGAAAAACAAGAGGGAATATTCTTTGATGAAATGGCAGAGTTTTACAACAAATGTAAAATAGTGGTTAATCAATCGCCAGGCAACGATATAAATATGAGAATGTTTGAGGCGACTGCTTGTGGATCATTATTGATAACACAGGAAGTTCCTTATTTAGATGAGTTATTTGAGATAGGAAAAGAGATAGTAGTTTATTCAACAATGAGAGAACTAACAGAGAAGATAGATTATTATTTAGAACACGACAAGGAGAGAGAAAAGATTGCCAGGGCAGGACAGAGGAGAACGTTAAGGGATCATACTTATAAGAACAGGGTTAAGGATATTATTAAAATTATAAAATGAATGTAGATAGTTTTGTTGTGGTTATCAGCAGAAAATACCCAATAGCAAGATGTTTAAAAGCAATAGCAAACGCGAATATACCACGTAAAGATTTGTATTTACTTCTTTATTTAGACACAAAGGATAAATGGTTAATAGATTATTGTAAGAATTGGATAGGTTATCACGGCCAGAAGTGGTTATCAGCAGAAATGATTATAACAGACAGAGAGCCAGTTAATGCAGTAACGATTAGTGACTATAGGGAAAGATGGCAGAGAATAGCAGAGAATATGCAAAGGATTATAACACACGTCAACTTCAGCGACATAGTTTTTATGGTTGAGGATGACACAATCATACCAAAGCAGGCATTTAAGAAGCTATACAGGAGGATCAAGAGAGATAAAGAGATAGGTTGTATTCAAGGAGTAGAGGCAATGAGGAATGCAGGGGATCACGGACATTGTGGCGCTTGGAAAATGAGAGTAGATGCTAAAGGGAAAGTTAAAAACAAGATAGGGTTAGCGGCCAAAGAGAAAGGTATAGAGGAAATAGACGGGGGTGGATATTATTGTTGGGCTTTCAGGAGAGAGGTAATGGAACAGATCAAGTTAAGGTCAACTTGGAACGGGTGGTGTGGCCCGGACTTATGGACTTGGTATGACATAGGCGTTAATGGTTGGAAAACATTGATTGATTGGAGCGTTTGGTGTATTCATATGGGGTTTGATGATAAGGAGAATTTAAAAGAATATACACCGGCATTAACAAGAAACTGGTTTTATGATTATGAGAATGGAACAGATAATTCGCCAAAAGTAAATCGTAATTATGAAATGTAAAAACTGTGGAGGGACATTTAAAAAAGCAGTTAGTCATCAAAAGTTTTGTTGTGATAGATGTAGGTCAATTTATTGGTTTAGCCATAACAGGAAAAGATGGAATAATTATATGAAAGAATGGAGTAGAAACAACAGAACAAAAAGGTTCGCAAACACGCTCAGGGACTTCAAACCAGAAAAAAGAGATTTTAGCGATTTAAACAATTTTTGACAAATAGGTAAAAATTTGTTATAATACGTTTATAACGCTAAATTATGAATATTTTACAAAACATAAAACAATTCTTCGCTAAAGGAGAAATCAAAAACCAAATAACAAAAGCATTTACTAATTTAGCGGGATTGCCAACATTAAGTGCTGGAGAATGGTCAGAAGAAAAGTATCTTGAAACATACGATAAGTCGTTAGATGTGTTTGCTTGTGTTAAAAAGATTTCAGCAAAGATTGCTTCAATAGAATATAAATTATTTAGAATTAAGAATTCAAAGGGTGAGCTTGAACAAATATTAGCGCACCCTCTTTTAGATCTATTAGCAAACCCAAGCCCATTTGTCAGTAAAGCAAAGTTAATTAAACTAAAAGAGATTAACGAATTACTAACAGGAGATGGATATTGGTATAAGGCAATGGTTGGAAATACAGTAGCAGAGCTTTGGAACTTAAGGCCTGATTGGATTAAAATTATACCAAGCTCAACAGATTATATAAAAGAATATATTTATAGAATACCCGGACAGAAAGAATTACATTTTACACCGGAGGAGGTTATTCATTTTAACGAACCATCTCCAATAAAAGAGTTTGCAGACAGGACAGGACAATCCCCTATAAGGCCAGCACAGGTCAGAGTAGACACAGAGGAGTTTGCAACAAAGTTTCAAAGAGATTTCTTTCACAATAACGCGCGTCTTGATGCAGTATTGCAATCAGATCAAACGTTAAACAAAGATAGGGTGCAAGAGATACGCGATCAATGGAGCAAGAAATACAAAGGAGTAGGAAAGAACTCAAAGATTGGTATTTTACAAAGTGGATTAAAGTATGTTCAGATATCAACAGCCCAAAAGGATATGGATTATATATCAGGACTTAAGGCGACAAGGGACGACATATTTATGGCATTTGAAATGCCAAAGTCAGTCATAGGGATAGCAGAGGATGTAAACAGGGCCAACGCTGACGCAGCTATGGCAAGTTTTTTAACAGAGAACATTAAACCAAAGATGAGAGATTTTGTAGATACATTAAATCAATCATTAGTTCCTCATTTTGGTAAAGGTTTGATATTAGATTTTGTTGATCCATCACCAGAGAACGTAGAAGAAAAGCTAAAGATATATGAGAATGCATCAAAAAATGGATGGATGACACAAAATGAAATAAGAGAGAAAGAGGGACTAATGCCATTAAAGACAGGAGGAGATGAACCATTAGCGAATAGTAAAATAAGTTCAATAGTTGGGTTGTCGGGAATGGTGCCACAAAAGAGAACTGTAATATTAGGACAAGTAGTTCAATCAGGTATCTTTGAGGGAAGAAAAGAATTGTTTAACGACATCAGGATTAAAGAATTAAAAGACAAAATTGGAAAGCAATATAAAAAAAAAGCATCAAAAGAAAAAAAAGAATTAGATGAGTTAAAACAAGAAAAGAGAAAGACAATATGGAGAACATATTTAGCGGACAGAGATCGCAGGAAAAATATATTGCTACCAGTTGTTAGAAAATTCTTAATAGACCAAGAGAAAAGATTGTTTAGAATTATAAACGAAAAGGATTATAAATACGAAGCCAATTATAAGAAGCACATTAAGAAAGCGTTATTAGATTTTGATTGGGAAATGGAGAATGAAAGGTTAATAGCGGCCATTACACCATCAGAATTAAAGATATTAAAAATATCCGGCAAAGCAGCGCTGGCCAGAGTTGGGGTTAGCAAACCATTCATATCAGAGGGATTTATAGGAATATGGTTGCAAAACCAGATCAAAGTGGACTCTTCCTTGATAAACAAGACCACCAGAACAAAATTATCAAAACAATATTACGAAGCGCTGGCCAAAGGAGAGGGTATCAATGAAATAAAAGAAAGGGTTAAAAATGTTTATAAGATTAGAGGAGATGCAGAAGCTGTTAGGATAGCAAGAACCCAAACAGGAGCTATTATAAACGAAGCAAGCGTGGAAGCATACAAGCAAAGCGGGGTTGTGCCGAAAAAAGAATGGATTGCTACAATGGATAGTAGAGTAAGGCCATCTCACGCAGCAGCAGATGGACAAGTAGTAGATGTAGATAAACCATTTGAGGTTGGCGGAGAATTAAAAGACGCTCCAAATGATATAAATTGTAGGTGTGCAATTGGTCCGGTTATAGAATAATAAAATTAATATAACATTATGTTTAAAAAAGATTTAATTTTTGAAGTAAAGAAATCAAACGACGACAACAGAACAATAGAGGGAGTGTTTTCAACTGCCGACGTTGATCGTTCTGGCGATCCTCCAATAGAACAGGAAAGCTGGAATTTAAAGAACTTTAAGAAAAACCCAGTAGTTCTATTTGCTCACGACAGTCGCAATATACCAATTGGAAAGGTTACTAAATTAAAATTAGACGAGAAAGGAAATCTTGCCGGTAAGATTATGTTTGCAGTTGACGAGGGAGTAGGTATTTATGGAGATTTAATAAAGACAGTATACAACTTATATAAGGGTAAGTTTATGCGCGCATTTTCAGTAGGATTTAAGTTAGGAGAAATAACAGACGATAAGAAAGGAATGAAATTGATTAAGAATGAATTATTAGAAATATCTTGTGTTCCTGTCCCGGCCAACGCATTAGCTTTAGCAAAAGTAAAAGGATTAGATTTAGAGGCCCTTGATAAGGTAGATGAGATTGAGGAAACAATAGATTTCAAGAAAGACGCAGAAAGCAACGAGGATAGCCCTGACGAGGGAGCAGGGGACACAGGGGATAATAACGAGGAAGTAGAGGAAGACACACCAGAGGACGACACAGGGGACACAGGGGACGCAGAAAAGGCAATTAAGACAGAAATATCTGCTGAATATGATAAGGAAAATAATAAAGTTATCATAAAACAGGATGGAAATATTATAAAAGAAATTAAATTATCATTATTAGATAATAAGGTCGTGACCGAAAGCTCTAACGAGCAAAAGGAAAAATCGCCAAAGAAAGCGATAAAAACCTTAAACAAAATAATCCGAACGCTTCTCACAGAGAAGCAAAAGGTTAGAAGTAATTAGATATTTTTTATGTTCGTATTAAAAGATATTTTAGCCAAAGAACTCAAAGACCTTTCTGATGAAGAAAAAACATTTTTAGCTGAGCACGCCAGTGAGTTAACTGACGAGCAAGCTAAGAGTTTTGAAATCACCAAAGAAGTTAATGAGGAACTTGACACAAAAGGATTAGATGAATTGGTAAATCTTTCTGTTGAGAAAGAAGTTAAATCAGTTGTTAATAAAATGGTTGCAGTTAAGAGAGGAGAAATCAATATGGCCAGCGAAACATTGCCAACAAATGGTAAATGGGCCAAAAAGACACTTGACTGGTGCGTAGCATTAACACAAGGAGATTTAGTTCAAATGAAAGCATTAACCACTTCATCTTCTGATACTCCAAAAGCAGGATATACTATCCCATCTGAATTATTTAACGAAATAATCAGATTAGTTGAGGATGTATATGGTGTTGCTCGTAGAGAAATGAGATACTTACCTTTCAGCGGCCCAGGAAATACAAGAGATATTACTGCATTAGGTAGTTCTATTTCTATGACTTGGACTGATGAAGCCGTAGCGAAGACAGCAACCCAACCTGTATTTGAAAGAGTGCAACAAACATTAAAGAAATTGGCTTGTATTATTCCTATGACAGAGGAGTTGTTACAGGATACCGCAATCAATTTACCCGGTTTGTTAGCTGATTTAGTAGCCGAAGCGACTGCTAAAGAGGAAGATGAACAATTCTTTAATGGAACTGGTGCGCCTTGGACTGGTATTTGTAATAATGGGAGTGTAACTTCTGTTGTAATGGGTGCTGCATTAGGATTTGCTGACATTACTGCTGAAAACTTATTAGATATGCAAGATGCAGGTTTAGTAGGTGCGCATAATGGAGCTAAATACTATTTGCAAAGAACTATTTTCAGCTATGTTAGAAAATTGAGAGAAGACTCAATCGCAGCTGGCGATGGTTTAGGAGCATTCATTTATCAAAGGCCACAAGGAGAAATCCCCGGAACTATTTGGAACTATCCTTTTGAATTAGTAGAGGGAATGCCTGACAAAGATGATGACGCCATCAATAAGGGTTTTGTTATCTTCGGTAATCTTAAACGATATGCTATCTATGGAGACAAAGGTGGTATGAAAGTTAAGATTTTAACAGAAGCTACCATTACTGATACAGACGGACAAACCTCAATCAATCTTGGTCAACAGGATATGATTGCTTATAGGTTTGTGGAAAGAGTTGGTTATGTTTTACCAAAACCAACTGCCATTGTTGTTCTTAAGACATCTGGAACAATCAGTTAGATTTAATAGGATATGGGGTTGTAATAAAAACAACCCCCATATTCGATAATTAAGAAGTTTTGTATGGAGTATAAAAATAAACAGCTTATAAATTATAATACGCGTATGACTGAAGTAAAAAAAGAGAAAAAGGTTAGCTTTTTTGATCCGGTAGTCAATGCTTTTAGGGAAATCCCCATTAGTTTGGCTAAAAAATATGTCGTCGGAGTAGAAGAAGTTAAAAAACAATTAGATAAACTTAACAAATAATCTTTATGATTAAATTAAAAGATAAAGGCACATTCAAAAAGAGGTGGACTATTGAAAGATTTGCTTCACAGGCAGATTTTGAAAAGGGTAATTGCTATAAAAAGAGTGTTGTAAATCATAATATTCTTGTTAATGAAGGGATCAACGAGTTATGGACGCTTATTTGTGCCGCAACAGGAATAAGATATGATAATACTAATGCTTTTTTGATTGTAGGAACTGGAGTTGGCGCGGCCAATGCCGCTGACACACAGGCAACCTTTACGGCAGGAGTAACAAAAGCAATGGAAGATGGTTATCCAACTTATGGCACAGATCAAAAAGCCACTTGGAGAGCAATTTATGCTGCAGGCGACGCAAATCAATTATGGAATGAGTTTGGAGTATTAAATGCAGCCACAGGAGAACAATTACTAAATCGTTTAGTTTCTGCTCAAGGAACAAAGACAGCAGGACAGGTTTGGCAGTTAACATTTACGATTACATTATCCTAAACAAGAAGTATATGATGAAAAAGTTTGAAAATAATATACTTATAATTTTTAGATATGTCTACTACATTTAAGAATATAGTTAATCGTTTTAATACAACAATAAAAGCCGCAAGCAGTATAAATAATACTGACGATCCTGTTACTTTTAATATCACAGACGCAACGGGAATACCTGCTGTTCCTTTTTATTTTACCGTAGAACAACTAACAGACAGCTCGGTTTTTGAAAGAATGTTAGCAACGGCAGTAGATGGAGATGAAATAGTAGCTACGCGCGCGCAAGACGGATCATCAAAGCAAACATTTGCAGCAGGCGATCTCGTTCAGATTAGGGTTATGGCGGCTCATATTGACGATATGACAACAGTGATAAATGCCTTAGAGGACGGAACAGCTTTATTGGCTGGTCGTTCAGGTGGTCAAACTTTAATAGGCGGAACAGCAAGTGGAAACGATCTAATTTTACAATCAAGTTCAGACGCTACAAAAGGAAAGATATATTTTGGTATAGCACAGACTTCTTATTTTGACGAAACAACAGAAAACTTAGTTATTACAGGAACATTAAATACACATACAATTCCAGGTGGAACAGGAACTATTGCATTAACTACCGATATTACAGGAACTAATTCAGGAACTAATACTGGCGACCAAACTTCAATAGTAGGAATAAGTGGAAGTATAGCAGAGTTTAATACTGCTTTATCTGACGGTAGTTTTGCCACTGGTGGTGGAACGGCAACTGGAAGTAATACAGGCGACCAAGATTTATCAGGAAAAGCAAATATTGACCAAACAATGTATATCGGCTCAACTGCCGTAGCAATCAACAGAGGAACTGCTGCTTTGACATTGGCTGGACTTACTTTAACAACTCCAGATATTGGAACTCCAAGTGCTGGAACTCTTACTAATTGCACTTTTCCGACACTTAATCAAAATACAACTGGAACTTCTGGCGGAACAGTAGCTAATGCAGTTACACTTGCTATGATGGCTCACGGAACTGATGGCAATTTAATAACTTATGATTCAGCTGGTGCTCCAGCTTATGTAGTAACTGGAGATGCTGACCAAGTATTAACAAGCAACGGTGCAGGAGCTGCTCCAAGTTTTCAAGATGCTGCTGGAGGTGGTGCAGAATGGGAATATGTATCAGACTTAACTTGGTCAGATGAATCAACTACTCAATCATTTTCTTCTTTAGCTGGTGGGACTTATGATTATAAAATAGAATGGCAGTTATATGGAACAGATGAAACTTCTACTGGAGATATAGTATATTTTTATTTAAATAATGATGGTAGTTCGTCCCATCATTCAACTTATTATCATACAGGAACAGGCATATCTAGTGGATATATTCAAGATAAAGCTCAATTAGGAACTACACAAGGAAATTTTAATGGAACCAATTTAATACAAGGTCAACTTCTAATCAAAGGAAATAGAGTTAATTCTATCTATATCGGTTTTTATGGTTTAGGTGGCGGGAGTCAAAAAGATGCAGGGTCAACGGTCTGTGGAATGTATACTGCAGCTGCTGATTTAGCATCAATTTATTTCTCAATGACAAAAAACATTACAGGAAAAATAAAACTTTATCGTAAATCTAATGTATTTTAAAATATAGAAATAAATATGAAACAAGAATTTGTAAACTGGAAAATATTCATCTGGGCGATAGCAATAATTTTAGGATTATTCAGTATTAGCTTTGGTATGATAGCAAGTGCTCAATTAAAAGCAGATGGAGCATATCAGAGTATATATCAGATTAAAACGGATATTGAGGTCATCAAAAATGATGTAAACTGGATTAAAAACAATATATAATATGTTAGATAGAATAATATTTGACAAGCCAACTTATGATGGATTAGATTATTGGGAAAAGTCAGAGTCAGATAGTGGCGCTGGAGTAGATACAATAAATGAAATATTAGCAAAGTTGGGAATATCAGATACAGGAGCAGGGGTTGATGCAATAACAGCACTATTATCAGAGTTAGCATTAAGCGATACAGGTAGTGGGGCAGACACATTGGCAGACATATTAAGTCAAATAACAGCGTCAGACGCAGGCACGGGAGCAGAATCGTTAGCATTACTGGCCCAATTAGCTTTAAGTGACACGGGAAGCGGTGCAGACGCATTAGCCATATTAGTAAGCATAGCATTATCGGACACAGGGTCGGGCGTTGAAGCGTTAGAACTATTGATAAACATAGCTTTAAGTGATACAGGTTCAGGGGTTGATGTAATTAGTTCAATAGTGATAGCCATTAGTGAAAGCGACACAGGTTCAGGAAGCGAAGCATTAGATATATTTGTTCAAGTATTACAAAGTGATACAGGAACAGGAAGCGAGGTATTAACTTTATTAGGAAATATAGCTTTATCAGATATAGGAGTTGGAGTTGAAGTAGCAAATATTTTATGTAAAATATCTTTATCAGATGTTGGATTAGGGATAGATACATTGGTTGAGATTTTAGCACAATTATCATTAAGCGATACGGGGGTAGGAGTAGAGGCATTAACAGTATTGGTAAATCTTGCTCTTAGTGATACAGGTGTAGGAGTAGAGGCATTAGGAATGCTGATAACTCTAGCTTTATCAGATACGGGAGTAGGAATAGATATTATAAATACACTTAACAAAATAGCTTTATCAGATACGGGAACAGGCATAGAGATATTAAATATATTAAATCAATTAGCTTTATCAGATACGGGTATAGGTTCAGAAACATTAGCTATAATAAGTGAAATTATATTAAGCGATACAGGATTAGGGATTGAGGCAGCGACTATATTAGCCCAAGTTTCATTAAGCGACACAGGTATAGGAAATGAAGCGTTAGCTATAATGGCAGAGTTAAGTTTAAGTGATAGTGGAGTAGGTGCAGATGTAATAGATATATTCCGAAAGATAAATCCATACTGCACAAAGACATCTCCATATTCAAGAAAGACATCTCCATATAATAAGATGCCGAACATTTGTAATTAACAATTAACAAAATAGTATGTTAGGATACACATCAAAAAATGACATTGAGAGATATATGTTAGTTGATATAGACGGCTCTTATGATACTCAAATTGAGGCGTGGATAGAAAGCGTAGAAGCAATGATAAACGATTTTACTGGCAGAGTATTTATAGCAGACACGATAGCTTCTATTAGATATTTTGATGGTGATGGATCGCACGTTCTTTTAATTGACGATTGCATTTCATTAACAAAGATAGAAATGGGAGATCCATCAATGACAAAGGATGAGCTGGATACAGATGATTATTATGTATATCCATATAATACAACACCAAAAAGGAAAGTATATTACGATAGTATTTTTACAAGAGATAATAAGAACATTGATGTAACTGCGAAGTGGGGTTATTCGGTGGACGTTCCAAACGATATAAAATTAGCAACAACCATATTAGTTTCTTTAATAATAGAGGAAGCGTGGCAGTCAGAGGGAGAAACAGAAAGCGAAAGCATTGGTAGTTATTCAATTACTTATAGGAAAACAGAAACAAATAAAAGTAAGATTGATAGGGCAATAGAAACATTAAAGAGGTATCGCAAAATTAACATAGCATAAGATGTCTATTAGAATTTTTTATACAACTTCGTTTTCAACAAATCGTCTAAAGGTAGATGAAAAGACATTTGAAGAAAACTTAACAGGGAAGAAAGGACACATACAACAAGAGAGTGGAGAGAAGCAAGAGTTGGATGATGGATCATTCTATATGTTATATAATATGTGGTGTCCGGTATTAGACATTTTAATAGGGGATCAGATAGTAACATCAAGTGACACCTTTCAAGTGAAATCAGTTCAATCTTTTGAAATAGGAGGAAACCAGCATTTACAATTATTGATAGTAAAATGATAAGTGTTAAACTAAAAAATATAAATCAACTAATGCGCGCGTATGGCAATGTAGGAAATGTAGTAAGAAAGGAAATGAAAGACGCTTTGAATAAATCAGCAGCAGTAGTTGAAAATACAGCGAAAAGAAAAACGCCGGTAGATCAGGGACATTTAAGGCGATCAATACAGAAAGGTAAGAAAGCCCGGGCTGGAGATAGACAAGTATCAGTAGGAAGTAATGTTAAATATGCGTTAAGTCAGCACGAAAACTTACATTTTAGGCATACAGTAGGAGAGGCAAAGTTTTTAGACAAGGCATTGAAACAAAACGAAAGTAGAATAAACAGATTTTTCAAAGATATGATTAACAATATAATAAAAAAATTAGCAAAATATAGATGATTGAAACTTATACAGGGTTAAAAAGTGTAATAATAACCAAGTTAAGTGCCTTGCAAATAGGTGGCGAGGATGCTTTTGTGGCAGTTTATACGGTCAATCCAGTAAAGCCAACGGGTTATCCCTATGCTATGGTAATTGAAAGCGCAGGAGAGGGCGAAATAATAGACACAGACAGGAACGAAAGGATTATAGAGTTTAAGGTTAGATTATATCAGGAAGTAGGCACAAAAACGCCAGCAGAGGCTTCAACAATAAGATTAGCAATAACAGATGCAGTAATGGCAATGTTTGACCAAGATCCACAGCTTACAGTAGCTGACGTCATTAGTGTAATGAAAGTCAATGTAACGCCGATAGAATTTGAGGAAATAACAAAGGACAGGCCTATATTTTCAAGCGAGTTTGTTATTCAGTGCATAGTATTAGTTAATAATTATTCTTAATATATATTTTATGAAGTATAAAAATGTAAGTAAAAAAGATTTACTGGTCGTTGGCATAGGATTAGTTAAATCAGGAGCAATAAGAAATATGCCCGTTGGATTTCACAACATAAATTTTGAAAAGGTCAGTGATAAACCAATAATAATTAAAAAAGATAACAAATAAATATGAGCAATTATTTATCAGATCAACAATATATAGCTTTAAAAGTTGAAGCTGCCGAGAACACACCAATAACACCAGACGTATTCTTGCCACTTATAAGCGAGGGGATAGTTTCTGATTTAGGAAGAAGCCCTGATGAACGAATAGCTGGATTAGATTGGAAGTCAGACGACTTATTAAAGGGTAGACATTTACACGGTGGGCCAGTAGAGTTATATGCAGACCCAGATACATTAGGACATATTTTTAATATGTTTTATAAGAAAGGAGCAACAGGAGGTGACGCAGCTGTTGGATATACTCACCCATTCACGGCAGCCAATCCAAAAAGCTATACAATAGAAATAGCCAAAGGATTATATGCGCAAAGATATTGGGGAGTAAAAGCTAATAATTTGAAGTTAGAATTTGATAACAACAAATTAAAAGCAAGTATTGATATTAAAGCAGTCGGACAATTTAGCACAGCCACATTAGCAGTAGCTTTAACAGGCGCAGATATGACAGAGGCAGTATTCAATCAAGATTATATATTAAAACCAACAGAGGGGCTTGTAGCAGGCGATGTTGTAGTTATAGGCGGGGTTGATGTAACAATTACAGTAGTTGAGGCAGACGGAGTAACAATTACATTTGCGGCCACAACAGTAACATCAGATATTGGTGGTAGCGTTTATCTAAAGAAACAAACTTATACCACTCCAGACCCAGTATTACAAGATCCATTATTTGAGGGGAATACATTGATAGGAGTTGGAGTAGACGAAACAACAGCAACCACAGCTTCAGGAGCAAAGGCAACGGCAACACCATTTCAAGAATTTGTAATTGAGTTAAAGAATAACTTGTTTGAGCAAGCAGCTTCAGGACAACACGATCCTATTAAGATACTTCCAAAAATGAAAGAGGGTAGAATATTAACAAAGAAATTGTTTGCAGATGTAGATCAACACAGAAAATGGATAGACAAAACCAAACAAGCCATAACTTTAATATCAAAGGGAAGATTTATTAAGACAGATAGAACCACTTGGGACGAATTATCATTTAAGTTTCATAAAGTAAAGCTCAACCCAAACAGCAATCCATTAGAAGTTGGCGAATATATATACGACAATCAAGAATTTGATATTTTATACGACAGAACAGATGTGAAAGCGATCACATTGTCATTAGTAAATCGCACATCTGGAGTAGCTTATGGTGACTAATTAACTTAACTTATATAAATGGATAGAGAAACCCAAACAATTACAACTCCAAGTGGAGCAAGCATTAAGATTAAGACTTATATTACGGGAAGAGAAAGTGAGCAGATAGATAACATTCTTTATAAGGCGATGAATTTATCGGCCCAGACAGGAAACGCACAAGGAACTAACTTAAATCTTAGTGATGGAGCTTTTTTAACAGAGCAAACTCACAAAACTATTGAGTTAATGGTTGTTTCAGTTGACGATAAAACCGATAAGATATTGGATACCATTTTAGATATGAAGCAAAAAGATTATCTATTTGTTATTTCAGAGATAGAAAAGATTACAAGGGACATACAAGACGTAGACATAAAAAAAAAATAGCAATAGATAGATTGAATACGGCTATTATCTGTATAGAGATGGGTTGGGATTATTTGACTTACAGAAGTCAGCCGACTTGGTTTATTAAGATGGTAGCCGATATTATTA
>Ga0207996_1001088_pt1 | contig 20409 bp, 20 predicted proteins | sample AntAceMetag02UKG_FD_184773 | JGI IMG/M metagenome (GOLD analysis project Ga0207996, IMG submission 184773) | Saline lake microbial communities from Ace Lake, Antarctica - Antarctic Ace Lake Metagenome 02UKG (SPAdes) (version 2) | ecosystem: Environmental > Aquatic > Non-marine Saline and...
ACAGGTGTGCTCAAAATTGGAGCAGTTTTTATTCTTAAACACTTGAGATTGAAATCTGGATAAAAAATTTAAATATTTTTGTTATGAGAGTTGCTTCGCAGGGGTCATTAGAAACTTATTTGGAAAACCCCCGGCATTTTTTTTGGCTGGGTGACAATCGCTCAGTTTAGGTTATAAATACTTAGCTTGGTCCCCAGCTTTCACTCCAGCTTTCATAAATTTAATAATCCATGTTGTCATGAATGTCAGAAATATGTGAATGGTATTCTATGAGTTTATTTAACGACTCTACGGAGCTCAAATGTTTTTTAATTTCATCTAAACCGTTTGGATCACATGGAATGTTTAAGCCACTTTCAATATATTTAATAGGAAGGTTCATTTTAGATTCTTCTGACCTAACCCATATATTAAACTCATTTATAACATTATTGATTTTTTTATATTCGTCTTCTTCAACTGGAAAAAAACTAAAGTGTGGCTTCTCTTTTATATTAGACAATAGTGCTGGAAGTGCTCCAAGTCCAGGGAAATGGAAATAGAGAGATGCCCCTCGTTTTTCAAAACCTCCATGAGCATAATAATTTCTATAGTTTTCTTTTATATTTTTCAGTGAATTAAAGTTTTTACTAACCTTAACGTCATTAAGGTCAAACAAATATTTAAATTTCCCCCCCCCATGCGGTTGACATGAATTGAACTAGGTTGTTTTCTTCACTTTTGTTGGTAGAAAAAGGATAGAGTAAAACAAACAGGTGTTCCAAGTAACTGAAATAGGCATCTAGCATTGCAAGGGTATAGTAAAGAACTTTTTTTTGTGATTGTACTAAGTCATTTAGTGTGTTCGGTAGCATACTAATATCAGATGGTTCTGATTTTTCTTTAGGCTTCAGTTCTTCTTCAACCTTATCTTTGAAAAATAAATATCTTTCCTCTAATCGATGGTAATTATTGGCAATCGTAACATTGTTTTTTTTTATTTGCTCATTAGCAAAAGGCGTAAAAAGCTTCTTTTCAGTTCTTTTAATTACACGATTTATTTTACCAACAATTTGGTTTTTTATTTTTGATACATCTCCATCTTCTGATATGGTTTCAGATACATAAAGGTGTAAACCAAATTTCTGTAATGCAAATGAACACAAATGGTTTTTATAATTAAAAAGAACTTGCCATCTTACCTTTTCACCTTGCCCATAAACTTTACATTTAAGGATTCCCCCGAGTAAATATTTTATCAATTCTGGTACGGGCAGCTCTGTTCGGTCTATAGGAAATTTTAATGAGTTGTTAGCGAACATCAGACTTCCAACACTGTCTGATGTTGGAATAAAGTCCGATAATGATTTTTTTATTTCTTCAAAAATTGATTCAACATCTATGTTTTTCATTTTATAACTGATTTCTCTTTTTTAAAACCTAACGTATCTAATCAGCCGCACGGTTTTTTGGTGTCGGCTGAATTAGTCTTGTTCGGCTCTATGTTTGGGTAACCAACTTTTTATCTATTGGTGATGGTACGCTCTCTATTATTGAATGACAAAACTTAATATTATTTTCAATTACGTCTATTTTATTTTTCATATTTTTTAAACATAACGCCGCTGCTCACGGGCGCGCGGTTTTATGCCCGTCCGGTGCAGCAGTTTGTTATACGTTGGGTTCGGCATCTTCGATAGCTTTCAGCAAATCACTAGCTACTGCTATTCTGTCAAATGCTGATACGAAATCTAGTTCTATGTCACGATGTGAGCTTGAGTTGCGATAAAAGCTGAATGCCCCAGTTATATAATTTAGAAAGGCAAACCTCTCGGCTTTTGGTAGATTTTTGTTCGTTAAAACGCCATCATCTGGATTGAATGCCTTTTTTAATAAGCGCTCCCCAAACATGTCTGCGGAAGCTCCTATCTTTTCTCGCGTTGTCGTTTCGATGGCCTTAAAAGCTTGTATTACGGCACTTTCAAATTCACCGTTGTTTAGTAGCGAAAAACATTTTTTAACAATAGTTGGATGAACATAGCTTTCTGGCATTAAAGCATATTTTTCTACCACACGACGAAATTCCCGTTCAGGAAACCTAAAGCCAACTTTGGTTGGAAAGTATTTCTCTTCGCCTTCATCGTCGTAACCACGCTGAAAACGCCTGATGTCTATATGTGCAGTTGGGCTTGCTTTATATTTTACACGTGAAAATCTGACTGGCTGATAACCACCAGGATTTGCTTCCCCAATTTCTTCCTGAAACTCAATTTTTGCTTCAATTTCTACTTTTGACATCGTATTCCGTATTTACGTATAACGTTTGAGCTGAGACGCGCGCGATTTTTAGCGCGTCGCTTCTCAAGCGATTTGTTAGGTGCCACCCTGTACAACAGCCAAACTATTTTTATCAAATTCACTGAACTTTATATCTTCTAGTGTGTAAATTTGTTCTGTTATTTTCCTAGCTCCCGTTAGTTCATCAAAAGCTGATATGATTACTCGCAATTCTGCGGCGGAGCCTGCCGACATTAACTTCTCCAGCAGTAATTCTTTTCGTTCCGCCTTTTCTCGTATTTCAGGAGGAAAATGCGGTTTTGTACAATAATCTGTGTGGTTGGGACAAATACGCAGCATTGTTCTTAGCTTTGATTTGCGTACGGGATTCATAAGAATGATTGAATAGGCTTTTTCACCGCTTGGTGACAATGGGAGGTGAACAACTTCCCAAATGGTCGAGTTTGGGTCACGCAACCCTTTTATTCTTACATAGGCTCGAACTTCTAAATCAATCGCTTGTCGGAGGCCACTATTCTCGAATCTAATGCGGTACCGGGCACCGGATTTATCTTCGTCTTCCTCAAGGGGAATATTACTTTTCGTTTTACTGATGTTGCTGGAGAGAGTAATCTTCGGTGCCATCCATCGAAAAAGTACCCACCAAGAAAAAAACGCCATAAAAAGCCCGATAATTAGACCAATAAACTGCGATACGAGTGGATTTGAAAGAAGTTGTGTGGTCATAGTTCAACCCGTCCCTAAGCGCCTAACGTGAAGTTCACCGGCAAGCTTCAGCGAGTCCAGTGAAACGTGTGGTTGGATTATTATTCTTTTATTTTAGCAATTAGAAATTTTGCATCATTTATAAAAATTTCTTTTTCTTGAGTTCCAATAATATTGAATTGTGGAGGATATTTTTTACTTCCCGGCAACTTGCTAAACTCAAAAATACCAGCGAATACCGAGTTCGGTGGCCCGGGTGGAATAATACTTAGATCAAAATCGACTTTTGAGAATCCTGAAGTGCTTTTTATTATTTCTAATTCTCCGCCGTCTGTTTTTTCTACGCTTGCAATTTGAGGTGTTTTTGAATTTGGAGAATGGACGCTTAATATTGTAGGGCACTCATATTCAAATGAGATTTTGTCAACATCACCTCTTAATGAAATTCACAGAACCTTCCTTCCCATAATTTGTACATTGTCTGCTAAGATTTTTCCAAACTTGAACCCATAAGGATAGATAAAATCCTTATTTTCATTAAATGAGTATTTTATTTTGTTAAAAAGTGAATCGTTGTATTCAGGTTTTGAATATATGTCTTTTTCTACATCCTTATGAGCTAAGCCTTTGATGCTTTTAAGAAAATAAGTTATCTCTAAATTTGAAAAAGGTAATAAAAGAATTTAATTTTCGTTTTTTTGCCCCAGCTCTTAATCTCTTTATCAGTTAGATTTCTGAGGTTGCATAAAAAGATACCTAGCCTTTTTGCTTTTTTGATTGCTCCTTCTGTAAAACCAGAAGAAGAAACCCCTATCATTGCTTTAGCTTGGAGGCTAATTTTTCTTCCAAATAATTCTTCAATCCACATTGTCCCTTGTGGGGCTTTGCGATCACGACATTCAATATGGGTTATTTCACCATTTCTTTTGATTGCAATATCAATTTGCCGAGGCTGTTTAGGATTGTCAGGATCTCGAATTTTGTCATTCCAAGTAACCTCAGCATGATCTTGAACCAAGACATCATTTATTCTTTTTATTTGTTTCTCAAACTTGTCTGATTTTGTGGTCATAATTTTTATTAGAATCTAACTTATATATTGAATAGAAGTAGCGGTTGTTTTAAATCACCTTACAATTAACAAAACACAATTGTCAACTGCTATAATAAAAAAGAGGGTTATTTAGGATTATAAATATAATAAGTAAGTAAAATATAATTAAAAAGGGCTACGGAATAGAACTAGAGAAGGTGGGTGAATGTTATGCTGTGCGCTGAAAATTCTATATTTGCACCATAATTATACACTTAGTATAGAAACCGCGATAAAAAAGCAAAAAATTATTTCAAGATATTTTCAGATATATTATTCCCCGGTTTTAGAGCATTTACTCAATGCACCATGCTCTATGCAGAATTTATCCTCTCCATGTAAACCTTTTCTTCTCTGAGGCGTCTAAGTTAGTAAAGGGAGCGGAAAGGAGAACAAAATGGAAAATGTACTCAAAAGATCATGTTTAATTGTAAGCCTAATCGTTGGATTGTTTTTTGTCAGTTCAAACAGTGTTTTTGCCCAGGGACAGGAAAATTATGAGAATGACAGCCTGGTGGGACGAATACTGCATATTGAAGGTCAGCTGCTGCGCTATGTGCCTGATGAAGATGACTGGGAGGTGACTGATAAGGATACCCCCTTTGGAGAATATGACGTCCTGTATTCCTCAGATGACGGTAAAGTTGAGATCATCATGCCCAACAATACCCTGGTGCGGATCGGCGGGGATACTCAGGTACAGCTGATCGAACTTAAAAATGAGGTCACGGAAATTGATGTGTCTTCCGGATCTGCACGGCTGTATAACAAAAGTTCTTCTGCAGATATCAAGGCCACCACCCCGTTTGGTGATGTGCTTGTGCCGCCGGAGACCAGTTGTGACCTGTATGTGTATGAGAACCAGGCTGAAGTGATCGCCATTAAGGGATCAGTAGAATTCATGCAGTCCGGCAGTAAAGCCCGCCATGAGGTGATTGCAGGATCATCTTCAATTATTGCCACAGCTCAGCAGATCATTGCTTCTGCAGGTTCTGTTAGTTCTGAATGGGACGCATGGAATCAAGAAAGAGATGTCCTGTGGACACAGCGCATGGCGAGGCGGGGCGAATCGGGAAAGTATTTGCCTGAAAGTTTGCAGGAAGATGCATCTGTTCTTGAAAAAAACGGCCGATGGGAACAGGTCTATTATGAAGGGGCCAATAATTACTTCTGGCGGCCTGCCTATGTGGGTGTGGGCTGGACACCGTTTTCCTCCGGACGATGGATATCCTGGCACGGGGAACAGACCTGGGTTCCCTATGATTCCTTCGGCTATGTGACGCATCATTACGGTAACTGGGTTTATGCAAGTAACCACTGGTACTGGGCGCCTCCGGTCAGCCGGGTCATGGTCAGTGCGGGATATCCCCTTCTTAATATCGGTGTCAGCTGGTATCCGGGCAGAGTTTCATGGTTGTATTCAGGGGCGAGTATCGGCTGGTATCCTCTGGGAATCTATGAGCCTTATTACAGTCATTACTACTGGGGGTCGAGATCACGAGTCAGATATTATAACCATTACTATGACAATGACAGACACCGGAACAAATATCGCAGACATGCCCGGTTTATCGATCATGACCGTTTTTATAGATCCAATAATTACCGTCATGCGGGTTTGCATAAGATGCGGCGCGGGGAAAAATACAGAGGTTCATCCTTTATCCCCAATAAAATAAAGAAACACCGTAAGAACGGGAACCGGCATAGACTGGCATCTGCTAACGACAGGTTTATAAACAAAATATCAAAGATAGATACTCAGCGGAAGAAACGGATAAGACAAAAAAGCTGGAAGAAGTTAACGGATAATCCTTTTAAACGCAATCTCGCAAAAGCAGGGAAATGGAATAACAAAGCATCTAAAACAGTTTTTAAGAATAAAACGAAGAAGGTCTTTAATAATAATAAACTGGTCAAAAAAAGAACTGATTCAGCCAGGAAAAAGTTTTCTAAAGTAAGTCAGAATAATAAAGAAAAACGAAACAGGCTTGTTAATTCAAATACAAAGAAACGTAAAGAGAATTTTAGTAAGGCAAAAAATACCTTTCAGGAAAACTCTAAAAAGAGAACAGACAGGCGCAAAGAAAGTCTTTCAAAGGCCAAAAAATCTTTTGATCGGAACTCAAAGAAAGTAGCCGATAACCGGAAAAAGTTTAGAAACTCAGTTCAAAAATCGGTAAAACAGAATAAAGAGAAGTTTAATAAAAAAAGGCGGAACAAACCGAACAAGAATCTTTTTGCAAAACAGAATCGAACCGATAAACAGTTTTTGTCAAACAGGTCGGACAAGAAGTTTCTATCTAACCGGTCAGAAAAGAAGTTCCTGGCAAATCATTCGAATAAAAATAGAAGCAAAAGCAGGAAGAAAAATTCCGGTTCGATCTTTAAACAGAATAAATCAAAACGTAATTTTGGTAAAGCCTTTGCCCCGTCAAAAAAACAGAATAATAACCGGAAAAGTTTTGTAAAGCAGTTCAGGACGAATAATTCAAGAAGAAATACGAATCGAAATGTATTTAAAAGGCGTTAATATGAAAAAAACTTTCACCGCAGAGGTGCAAGGGAAAACTTTTTTTGATGTTATGGTTTTAACGCCATTTTTTCTCTGTGAACTCTGTGTCTCTAGCGCAGCCCCGCTAAAGCGGGATTTTCGTAAACTACAACGGGCGGTGAATTGAGGTTTATTGGCGGTTCACTTGAAACCTCGACCCCTTGAAACCTTGAACTCTGCAGCTTAGTATAGTATAACCAAAACAGAGGAGGGTTGATTTTAGTCAGGTAAACGGGGACTCCCGAGGAAATTATATGCAGGACCATGATCTGATCGCTAAAGTCCGGGAACTGGACAGGGACGCTTTAGATGAATTGTTCAGCCGATATATGCGGAAGGCTTATGCGATCTCATTTAATTTGTGTTCCGGTGACAGAGAAAAGGCTCAGGATCTGACCCAGGAGGCATTGTTAAAAGCGGTTCGAAATATTGATAATTTCCGGGGAGAAGCATTATTTCCAACCTGGCTGTACCGAATTATTTACAATACGTATCTGGACAGCAGAAAGAAACATAGCAGATGGCTGGATATTTTTTCTCCCTTGAGATGGAAACCGCAAAAAGGTGAAGTGGACAAGGAAATCCTGGAAGAACCGCCGGATACAAATGATAATAAAAATCCCCTGAGTGTGCTGCAGGGAAAACAGCTGGACAATGAACTCCAAAATGCATTAAAGGAACTGCCGGATAAACAGCGGATCGTATTTCAATTTAAGGTGTTTAATGAAATGAGTATTAAAGAGATCGCAAATATTTTAAACAGCGCAGAAGGGACAGTGAAGTCCCATCTGTTTAGAGCTACAAAACATTTACAAAAAACCTTAGGTGATTGGTCAGCATGAAGGAGATCGTAAGATGAACAAATGTTCTGATCATAAAGAAACCCTGCTTCTGGATGTACATGGCGAACTAAACGATGAAGAAAGGGCCTCTTGGGAAAAACATCTAGAAGATTGTAAGGATTGTCAAATCGAGAGAAAAAGGTTACTCACGCTTATTCAGAATGCCAAAGAGACCATTTCTTCATCTGCACTGTCGTCAGAAGAGGAACAGTTCCTGTCCGGTTCGATTCAGCGCAGATTAAGGATTGAGAAACCGGATGCCATGTTTAAAGGGGTAAGCTGGTGGTTGATGCCTGCTATAACTGCCTGCATGATCCTTCTTGTTGCCGGCTGGTTTAGTTTGAAGGATTTTAGAAGCTCTGATAATGTGGCAATTAATGATTCTGAAGAGCAGATCATGGTCAACAATGAAGATCTGCTTGAAAATATGGAGCTTTTACAGGAGATGGAATCTCTTGAAAAACTGGTGAGACTGCTGGATGATTCTCAAGGCGAATCACAAATGAATCAAATGGAGAGTAAGGTTGAATTTGTCCATGCCCGGGTTTAAATTATTTTCTTCATTAAAAAATCGGTTAATCGCAGCTCTGTTTGCTGCAGTTTTGCTGCTGGTATTGTCCTGTCCGGCGTTTGCCGGGTCTGACCATTCAAACCGTAAAGGAAAAACTTATTCTGATAAGCAGGAACAGAAAAAACACATTCGTCTGGCAGGTAATTCTTATAAACAAAAGAAAAATGCACGAAAAAAATATTCATTTCAGGAAAAAAGGCAACTAAAGAAAAAGGCAAAAAAATTTAAATCATTGACGCCTTCAAAACAGAAAGAACTGCGCAGTAAGATGGACCGGTTTAATAAGCTTCCTCAGAAACAGCAGAAGGCTTACAAAAAAAGATTTAACCAAATGCAGAAACTTCCTCCCAACGACCGCAACAATATCCGCAAAAAACTGGATAAGGTAGATCGCCTCTCACCCAAAGAAAGAGAAGAAATCCGTAAGAAGTTTAAGTAAAGCTGTTAATATTTAACAGCTTTGTTCGTTGTATGTGGTCAGTTGTCTGTTGCTAAAAAAGGAAAACAAGAAAAATATCCTAAATCAAGACCTTCACTTGGAACCTTCACTCTGTGGAATGATCGAAGATCAATCCGCAAAAGCGGATTATTCAACAGGGTAAACCCCTCGAAGCCTTGAATCCTTAAACTGCGTGCGTTTTGCACACAGCTTATATCTTTTCCCAAAAAGCCCGCACCACCAGATACGCATCCTTTTTTTAGCTAGGATGTTTCCACAGGTCTAAGAAATATAAACAGGGGTTTAGTGCTGTTGTGGAAAGCGCTGTGTAAACTTATAATGAATCTATAAGAGTGCTAGATAGCCTTTTAATCTCTGGTTCCGGGGATAAAAACAATCAGAAAAATAAATGCTTTATTTTAACAGGGAAATTATTATGGAAAAAACAAAACAGCTGCTTTTAAAATCAAGATATCTTTGTCTTCTTAGTATATTAGCGCTTTCAATCTTTTTTGTCAGTACACCCTGCACAGCTTACCCCCGCCTGGAAAAAGATCTGATAGAAATGAGCTGTGGAGAAAGTGACAATGCCACATACGTACTTATAGCCTATGATACTATACACGGATCAACAGCCGAAGTTGCCGAGTACATCGGTTATGATCTTTGCGAAGAAGGCTTAAAAGCGGATGTACAGCTGGCAGAAAATGTTACGGATATAACCAAATATGATGCAGTTATTATAGGAACCGCTATTTACGAGTTTGCATGGCTGGAAGGGGCTAAAAATTTCCTGAGCCAGAACAAAGAATCCCTTGCGCAACTCCCGACAGCATATTTTATGTTGGGGCTCTCAATGTATTATAACGTTCCAGAACTTCGTGCATTCGCAAAAGAAATGTTTATGGATCCTGTCTTTGTCGACTTCCCTGAAGTCGTGCCCTTAAGCCTCGGACTTTTTGGAGGAGATGTAGATTTTGAAGAAAATGATTACAATCTTTTCGAGTGGTTCATACTAAGGATTATTGGGCTTCCTGCTCTGCTTGGATACGGTAAAGAAGGAGCAGACCGGCGAAACTGGGCAGTCATCCACATCTGGGCACAAGAGTTTGTCGAGAGCATAGAATCTGCCGACAGCTTGTAATCCAGGAAATATCAGACCGCGGATCATTAATATAACGAAATTTTCAAAGGCTGAACGAAACAGGCGCAGGCAAAACAGCCGTGTCGGTCGACATAAGGTTATAGATTGTACTTTTCTCACAACCATAACTTGTATCACTGCCTTTTCAACTTTTCACCGATGATTCCTGCAATGACGTAAATTTAAAATTTAGAAATTTTATGTCCGGTATTGCATCCGCCGTCAAATTGATGGGTATATCTTAATAAGGTGCGTATCTAAAAATATTTAGCACTATATAAACATCTGACCATTTAATATATTCCACATTTTATTCAAAAGAAGAAAAGAAATGAAGAAAACAATAGTTTTTGGAGCAGTGTTACTGTTCTTTACGGTATGTTCATATGCTGAATCAGAGTTTCGTGATGTAGAACTTAAAACAAACGGAAGAATCGAATGTGACATAACGGATCCTTTTTATGCCGGTACCTGTCCGACCGGCACCTTGAAAATTATACCAAAAATGCTCGGCCTTTTGATTGGTGACAGAGAGGCTACCCGAACCTTTTTCATCCTGGCACCGCGGGGAACTAAATTTGATGTTGCTACAGTTGTTAAGTGGGAGTCTGATTCCATAGAGGTCTTGAACAGGCACATTTTTTTCAAGCGGTTGATGATCATGAAAACAAAAATCACAGGGTCGGGCCTTGACAAAGGCGCTTACCGCGTTAGGGTCGGTCAGTGCGAGGGCAAAATTGAATGGGCGGTTGACAATACCCAGCGCTGCATTACCGCAAGCTGCCTGGACGAAATAATCGCATGCCAATCAGATACTGAATGCACTGGATGGCTGGACTGCATGCAGGAATGTGATGACAATGACGATCCGATGCTGTGTCCGACGGTGTGCGGCGCATTTTACCAGTCGTCCGAAGTCAACACCTTCACACAGTGTGCCCTTGACGCCGGTTGCGTCGAGGCCGACTTTTCTTCCCTGCCGTCATGTGAGCTGCCGGAAACGACACCCGTTGCTGTGGGCAATATCGACGGTTTCTGGTGGGTCTCTGCTATCAAGGGTCATGACTATGTGCTTTATGATGACTGTCAGCGATTTATCTTCGAGGCGCTGAATGAAACCGAGATCAGTGCTGAGAATTCAACTCTTGTGACCTACAAGGATGAAACAAGGGTTGTGAAAAATATCGGCAAATATACACGTACCGATAACGGGAACCTGGAGCTCGTCTATGAAAACTGGGCCGGCTACACTGAGCTGTATTATCCTTTCCATGTATCCTCCAATGTGATGATTATGCATGTCTGCTCCATGAGAGAGGACAATATCCCCCATGATTACGGCACGCTCATTCTGACACGCGTCCCCCTGTCATCCCTTGACAGCGTAGAGAGGGCAGAGATGGAAACAGCTCTTGATAATATCTATCAAACCACTCTGGAGGATTTTTACCTGCTCAGAACGTCAGGCTGTCCGAACGATGCAGGAGATATGCTTTAATATTTAACAGCTTTGTTTATTGCTAAAAACGAGATAAGAAAAATATCCTAAATCAAGACCTTCACTGAGGTTTTGTGGCGAATAAGCTTTTGACTTATATTCTTTGCAACGGACAACCAGCCTTGAGCTTTGTCGAAAGGCGCACGACTGACAACTGACAATTTGCTATATTTTTTCCCAAAAGGCCCGCACCACCTGATTGGTTATGCGCTTTTTCTGCACACATATCCCAACAGAGTAGGGCATGAGCTCAGGTGAAATATCAAGAACTTTAACGTTTCGGTTGATAAAGTTCTTTTTTAAAATCAGCTCAGGGACGATACCTAGACCAAAGCCCATGCTCACCATGGCAAGGATCGATTCATTTCCGGCGACCTGTGCATAGATGTTTGGTTTGATCTTCCTTTTTTTAAACCATGAATCTACTCTTTTCCGGGCCATTCCCTGTGCCGTTACAATAATCGGAATCTCTCCCCACGGAATAGTGTTTTTGTCTACCAGACTGTCATATGTCCAGGGGATGGCAGGCGCAACAAATTTGAGATGCATGTCCGTGATCTTTTTAAACAAAAGTTTTTCAGGGAGCTTGTCCGGAAGAGCTGCAACGGCAAAGTCCGAGTCTTCTGATAAAACTTTTTGGATGGCACTGTTACTGTCACCGGTTAAAAGCTTGATGTGAACATCGGGATAGGATTTACGGAATTGAACCAGTATATCCGGCAGTACGCCGTAGCTCGCGGTAATAGTGCAGTACATGCTTATTTCACCGGTAAACACCTCGTTGTTTTTTGACAGGGAATCCTGAAACGACTCCCATTTTGATACGGTTTCTTTTGCGTATTTTTTAAAGTTTATTCCGGTTGTGGTCAGTTTTACGGACCGGTTATCCCGTTCAAAAAGCAGTTCACCCACTGAATGTTCCAGACGTTTGATAGTCCGGCTTAAGGTGGAGGGACTTAGATTGCAGGCCCTGCTGGTTTTTCCGTAATGAAGGGTGTCGGCAAGGTGGAGAAATATTTTTAAAGTGTCGGTGTCCATAATAATTATATTTCAACCTGTGGTTAATAAATAATTGTCAGTTGTGTGTGGTCAGTTGTTCGTTGCAACAAACATAAAATCTAAACACCTTATTACCGCAGAGGACGCGAAGAACTGCGTTTTGTTTTTAGCTTTTAACCCCCTGCTTTTCTCTGCGAACTCTGTGTCTCGCCTGTCCCGAGCTTGTCGCGGGGAGCGCAAGCCCCGATAAACCGGGATTTCCGTAAACTACAACGGGCGGTGAGGTGGTTGTCGCGGCTAATGTTGCAAAAAATGAAACAATATAATGCAAATATATCACTTTACGAATCAAGAATCAATGCTATAATTTGTTCATACGGGCTTGAAAATGTTTTAAGTGTTATAACTAATTAAAGCAGCTATTAGCTGAGGATTCAAGGTTTCGACGGCCCAAGGGGTCAAGTGCTACTGACAACTGACAACAAATAACCGATTGATGATAGACAGTATGTCTTAGGATTAGTCAAAAGGCTGGCGACGGATAATTTCTAATAATATTAGCAGAGGTTCTTATGGCAATGACAATCGTAGAAAAAATAATGGCAAAACATGCAGGACTGGATTCGGTTAAGCCGGGACAGCTTATTGAGGCAAAGGTGGACAAGGTCCTTGCAAACGACATAACCGCACCCATTGCAATTAAGCAGATGCGGGAATCAGGGGTTAAGAATGTATTTGATAAAGACCGTGTAATCCTTGTTCCGGATCATTTTGCACCCAATAAGGATATTGCATCTGCTGAGCAGTGTAAGGTTTTAAGAGAGTTTTCCCGTGAACAGAACCTGACCAATTATTTTGAAGTGGGCAGAATGGGTATCGAGCACGCACTTCTTCCGGAGCAGGGGCTGGTTCTTCCCGGAGAGATTATTATCGGGGCGGACAGTCATACCTGTACCCATGGTGCTTTGGGTGCTTTTGCAACCGGTGTGGGGAGTACGGATGTTTCTGCAGCCATGATCTCAGGTGAGTCCTGGTTTAAAGTGCCTGAAACCATGAAGTTTGTATTTAACGGCAAATTAAATAAATGGGTTTCCGGGAAAGACCTTATTTTATACCTTATCGGTAAGATCGGGGTTGACGGTGCGCTTTATAAGGCCATGGAATTTTCAGGAAGCACCATAGATGAACTGTCCATTGAAGGACGCTTAACTATTGCCAATATGGCAATTGAAGCCGGCGCAAAGTGCGGGATCTTTAATCCGGATCAAAAGACCCTGGATTTTATCAAGTCTACAACGGATACTGATTTTAATGCTTTATACAGTGATCCGGATGCTGAGTATTCTGAAATCATTGAATACAATACCGCTGATATTGAACCCCAGGTGTCTTTTCCCCATTCACCGGCAAATACAAAACCTATCAGCGGTGTGGGAGATGTGGTGATACATCAGGCTGTTATTGGATCCTGTACAAATGGACGGATCGAAGATCTGCGTGTAGCAGCTGAGGTCTTAAAAGGTAAAAAGGTTCACCGGGATGTGCGTCTGATCATTATCCCCGCAACCCAGAAAATATATCTCCAGGCCATGAAAGAAGGATTGATCGAGACTTTTATTGAGTCAGAAGCTGTGGTCAGTACTCCGACCTGCGGACCATGCCTGGGCGGACATATGGGGATCCTGGCAAAAGGTGAGCGCTCAATAGCCACTACGAACAGGAACTTTGTGGGAAGAATGGGACATCCTGAAAGTGAAGTCTATCTTTCTAATCCGGCAATTGCGGCCGCATCGGCAGTGATGGGTAAGATCGGATCGCCGGAGGAAAGGATTCAAGGGTTCAAGTGAACGGTCAGGAACCCTATATAACCGCCCGCTACGCTCGAGACGCAGAGAGCGCAGAGCAAGTTGGGTTAAAAATAAAAAGATTTTCTTCGCGTCCTTTGCGCCTGCGGTGAATAAGAGTTTTTAATTTTATGTTTTTCACAACGAACAACTGACCACATACAACTGACAATTATTTATTAACTATTTATTAGGTTTAATATTATGGAATCAAAAGGAAAAATTTGGAAGTTTGGTAATGATATAAACACGGATGAGATCATACCGGCAAGGTATCTGAATACTTCGGATCCTGATGAACTGGCCAAGCACTGTATGGAAGACGCTGATCCTGAATTTCCGAACAAAGTTCAAAAAGGAGATATCATTGTGGCCGGGTCAAACTTTGGTTGCGGGTCATCACGGGAACACGCGCCCATAGCTTTAAAAGCTGCAGGGGTGGCATGTGTGATCGCCGGAAGTTTTGCCCGAATCTTTTATCGTAATTCATTTAATATGGGTCTTCCGATCCTTGAGTGTGCGGATATCTTTGAAAGTGTTGAAGAAGGAGATGTTATCGAGGTGGCTCTGGATTCAGGCGTGATTACACTGGGAAAAGACGGGAAAACCCTTCAGGCAGATCCGGTCCCGGAATTTATGCAGTCGCTCATCAAAGAGGGCGGGCTGATGAATTATGTGGCAAAGAAGGCGAAGGGTTAACGCTGTCAGTTGTTCGTGGACTGTTGTCCGTTGCAATGTCAAAGGCAACAGCATTTAAAATTATCATGTTTTTCTCCATAGCTCTGCGAGCTCTGTGAGAGAATGTATTTGATTTAAATAATAATAGAAGGAGTAATTACGATGCATAAAATAGCAGTGGTTCCCGGAGACGGGACAGGACCTGAGGTGGTTAATGAAGGATTAAAAGTTCTTGAAGCCGTAGCTCAGAAAAAGAGTTTCAAGTATGAGCTTACCGATTATGATCTGGGCGGTGAACGGTATAAAAAGACCGGAGACCTTCTTCCGGACAGTGTGGTTGAAGAACTGAAGCAGTTTAATGCTATCTATCTGGGGGCCATTGGTCATCCGGATGTGAAACCCGGTATCCTGGAAAAAGGAATACTTCTGAAGATGCGTTTTGACCTTGATCTCTACATCAACCTTCGCCCGGTAAAGCTGTTCAAAGGAGTTGAGTCTCCGATCAGAGATAAGGGGCCGGAAGATATTGATTATGTAGTGGTTCGTGAGAACACTGAAGGTCTTTACACCGGGTCCGGCGGTTTCCTTAAAAAAGGAACCCCTGATGAGGTGGCGATCCAGGAATCGATCAATACCCGAAAAGGGGTTGAGCGCTGTCTGCGGTTTGCCTTTGAGTTCTGTAAGAAAAGAAATAAGGATAATAAACTGACCTTGTGCGGTAAGACCAATGTCCTGACCTATGGGTTTGATCTGTGGCAGCGGGCATATAACGAGGTGGCTGAGGAATATCCCGGTATCCAGCAGGATTATGCTCATGTGGACGCGATCTGCATGTGGATGGTAAAGAATCCGGAATGGTTTGACGTTATCGTAACCGATAATATGTTCGGAGATATCATAACCGACCTTGCAGCCATGACTCAGGGCGGTGTGGGTGTTGCTGCCGGTGGAAATATTAATCCGGAGGGTGTATCCATGTTTGAGCCTATGGGCGGTTCCGCACCAAAATATAGCGGTCAGAACATCATTAACCCGATCGCTTCTATTGCAGCTCTTCAGATGATGCTTTCATTTCTGGGCGAAGATGATTCCGCAGCTTTGGTTGAAAAGGCTATCCAGAAGGTGGTGAGTGAAGACATGAAGAGTATGGCGGCCGGTAAGATGGGAATGTCGACTTCTGAGGTTGGGGATAAGCTTGCAGACTATATCGCGCAAGCCTAATGGCGTCGTAAAAAGCCCAATCTACGGTGTTAAACTGCATCCTTAGTCATTGCGGCGTAAACTGAGTACGCCTCACTCCTTCGGATATTTTTGCCTTGTACACTGCACTTTTAACTTAGTCAAATTTATGAAGAGGAGTCCAGGGTTCAAGTGAAAAAGATGGATATTATTCCGGAATTTATGAAAATAAAAAAGGGCCTTATGGCCCTTTTTTTATTGGTTTTTAATTTATTTTTTTACAATGGACAACACGCAACGGACGATTTACCTTAGGTCATGTTTTTTAATTTTTCAAGCTGATCTACAGTACCCACCGTAACAAAGGTATCTCCTTTGTTAATTATTGTTGTTGATTCCGGCTGAAGATTGAAATCGCCATTTTCGCTGCGGATGGCAAGTATGGTTATATTAGAATGTTGCTTTATGCCTGAGTCAATAAGTGTTTTTGCAATAAAAGAAGAATTATCGGTTACCGGGACTTCCTGCATGTTAAACTGCATACTGTTTCCATTACTGACCATATCCAGAAAATCACTGGCAACCGGTTTGGTTGCCCAGGCCGCCATTCTTTTACCTGAAATAAAAGAGGGGGAGATGACACGGTTTGCACCGGCAATTTTCAGCTTTCTTTCAGTGTCTATTTCACTGGCACGTGCAACAATGAGAAGTTCTTTATTTAATGCCCGGGCAGAAAGCGTAATGTAAACATTGGCAACATCAGAATCTGAGGAGGCAATGAGACCTTTTGCGTTATCTATGCCTGCTTCCAGAAGCTTTTCATCGGACGTTGCATCGCCGATAATATGGAGGATCTTTTGTGATTCATACAGTTCGGTGTGCTCAGGATTGTTGTCTATGATTACGTATTTAATATTTGCGGCATCAAACTCGCAGCCGACCTGGCGTCCGACCCTTCCAAATCCGCAAATAATAAAATGGTCCTTTAAATTCCTGATTGTTTTTTCCATTTTCTTTCTCCTCCTTATTCCAAGGATCTGTCCTTCAACGATTATCTCAATTACCTGACCCGCAACATATATTGCAGCGCCTACACCGGTTACGATTAAAAATATTGTTAAGATCTTTCCATTATCGGAAAGGGGCTGTACCTCCTGGAATCCTACTGTAAACAGGGTGATGACCACCATATAGACAGAGTCCAGCAGAGAATAACCCTCAATTACGCTGTAACCGAAAATACCGATATCGACGATGAACATAAAAATGATAATCGGCGGTAGGAGTTTTTTAAAGGGTTCCACTTTTTAATATTCTAAAGTTAATTCTTGAATTGGTTATCATAATACACAACAATACAAGAAAGTAAAGTCCTATAAAACCTTGTTATTTTAAATTAACTCCGCAGCTTTTAAAAAATTGCGGATGGCGGAAAGCACAGGTTGATAATTACCTCAGGGGGGATGCCGGTTGCAAGCCCCATCTTTACGGCATTGTCCTTAATTGCGATATATTCCAGCCATTTGCCGTTTCTTCTCCGTTTGAGTAAAGTATCTGCCTCCGTAAAAGGCGTGTCCTTTCTCCGTTCGAGGATCTCCAGATATTTTTCGAAAAAAGCGTTGTATGAAGCGATAAAAAGATCGACCTGTTCATTTTTAAGGTGCATGAGTTTGCACCCCACATTTGCGGCAAGGGGTTTTTCCCAATGTGCCATATTGTAATGGTCCGTGAGACCCTCTCTCATTTTATCTTTATCTATCTTAAATTCAGCCGCAATATTATCCATTACCGCTTTCATCTCATCTATGTCTTCTGTAATTTCAACTGCGGGGAAAAGATCAAGGTTCATGTGGTAAGGGCCTTCTCCTGAAAGCGACCATTCCGTATTAAAATGTCCTATGGGGCAGTTGGGGTTTTCCGGAAAGATCTCCATCTGGAATACCATATAATCCTGGGGTTTATCAGATTCAGGCGTAACCACCTGTTTCATTTCAAGGAGGGTAACAGCTGCTTTTTCAATTGCGCCTCCGCGGATCACAGAAACATGGGCATCACCGACTTTAAAGGGGGTGGTGGTCTTCACGCATTTTCCGGAGCCAGATGCTTTGATAAGTTCGTCAATTACCCTGTCTTTGGTTTCATTCACAAAGGATACTATTTTCATTTTGCTTCTCCTGTTTAAATTGTCTGTTGTCCATTGTTAGTCTATAACAGCAAAGTGCATGTCGGTAAGCGTATAGAGTATAAAATTTAAAATAAAAATGAACGTCCAACATCCAACATCGAACTTCCAACGTTGAATAAAAAATCAACCTAAAAGATCGAATGATTATTTTTTGTTTGTCGGGTCATTTTTTTTCATTCATAATTCGATGTTAAACGTTCGGTGTTCGATGTTCATCTACATACTTGTCCACGCCATGCTCTCTGCTCCTTTATCCATATCGGACTTGACCCGGCCATGTGATTGTCCTGCTGTTCAACCCTTAAGTAGTAAAATCATTTGTAGATGATTTGGAATCATCAGTGAAAGTAGCTGAAAACGTAGGGTCTGTCCATGAATATTTTTCAAGAGACGTGTTGTTTTTGATGACTTCCACAAGTCTTAGTCTGTCCGTTCCGGTTATTTTTATTTCAATATTTTTAGAAGTATGTTTGTCAAGCGTTATGGTCTCGCCCATCATGTGATTGTTAATTTTAAAGTCAAGAATGATCTGTTTTCCTGATGCAACGATCCCCAGTTTGTAGTCGCGGGCAAGTGCGTCCCGGATAAAAGCGCCTTTAACAGGTTTGTAAATACAGTCCGGTGCGTCGATGCTTTCAGAATTTCCATGAATTGAACATATCTCAACCAAGGGCATGAACTTCGGGTCGTAATAGTTCCAGTTTGTGGCAATGGGGCCGCCGCCCACATGATGGGGGATGGTTATGGCTTCGTGTCCTTTAAGTGCTTTCCATAATTTGTTCGGCGTGCTGTAAGCCGGATCACGGAAACTCAGCAGAGGAGCAGGCTCTTCTTTAAATATTACGTGCATGTGACCTGTTGTGAAATTTGTGTATTCATATCCGGAGAAAGTTATGAATTTATCGGGTTTATGATGTTTTGCTGTTTTGTTTTTGATGAAGGACCATATCTCCGGATGTTCATCCAGCCGGTCAAAGCCCCATGCATCATGGTCTGTTAATATCGCAGCATCCAGACCGGCTGCGAAACGGGCATAGGCGAAGTAGTCATCCGGCGTTCCGGTTCCATCGCTTAAATTTGAATGGCCGTGGATATCGCCCCAGTAGAGATTTAGCGGAGGCTTCTTTTTGGTGGAGACAACAGGGTTTGATACGGTGTTTATGGCGGTGTCATTATTTTTTGCAGATAAAACAAAGGCGTCCTTTTTTTCTGTGATGCATTGAAAAAGACGACCGATGCCTTCGGTCCGGATCTCAAGGCAGGAAACGCCTTTAGGGAAAGATTTAAGATCAATGGTTCGGCTATAGCTTTTGTCCCAGTTGTCTGCATTATCAAGTGTTGCCGCTGTTACATGAAATGATTTTCCCGGTTCAATATAAGAGGGCACCGTAACATTAAAATGTTTTGCGGAGCGGGACAGTATGTTTATTTTGGGATGTGTCTTTATCGGTGTGAAGAAACCGTCTCCGTCACCGTCGACCTTGATATACAATCTTTCATTTTTTTCCGCGTAAATATCCGAACGTGCTTTTGCAGTAGCAAACTTTTTTTGCGTATCGCCGTAAATCAGAGTGATCTGTTTATTATGATTGAGAGGCTGTTCCTTTAAACGGATCACAACGTAATTGTTCCTGCTGTTTACATCGATTTCCAGTTTCTTTGATCTGTCAGAACATTTTATGCTTACAAATCCGGGTCTTTCCGGATCTCTGTCCTGAGGGGGTGTCCAGCCCCAGAAAGGAGAGATGTGGAAGACAATACCGCCTCCGGTTGAGATACCTTCTTTTGCTGCGGTGTAGGTTATTTTCCAGGTGTGCAGTGTGACTACGCTGACATCATCTGCGTGTGTTATAAAAGCTGTTCCGAGTCCCTCTGTGGGTGACTGGACGGGTGCTCTTTCTTCTTCCGCAGTACATGCAGATGTAATAAATGTTAAAAAAAGAAAAAAGGTGATAGATGTTTTGATCCGTCTGAGTATTGATCTCATATTGACCTTCAACGTGATGCAGGATTAATAGAGCATGGAATGAATTTGGTTTTAGGTCTTTAAGCTGCTATGCGTTTTTGCAGTGATTAACTGTTTTCAACAACGGACAACCCGCCTTAAGCTTAGTCAAAGGCGAACAACAGATCATGGACTTTATTCTTTTCCCTCAAGGTCTGTCGGCCGCTCTTCAAATCACGACAAGGGCGTGATGCTCTTCAATCGTAATCGGTTATCTTATTTTAACCTAAACTGAGCGATTGTCACCCAGCCAAAAAAAATGCCGGGGATTTTCCAAATAAGTTTCTAATGACCCCTGCGAAGCAACTCTCATAACAAAAATATTTAAATTTTTTATCCAGATTTCAATCTCAAGTGTTTAAGAATAAAAACTGCTCCAATTTTGAGCACACCTGT
>Ga0207996_1001092_pt1 | contig 20339 bp, 18 predicted proteins | sample AntAceMetag02UKG_FD_184773 | JGI IMG/M metagenome (GOLD analysis project Ga0207996, IMG submission 184773) | Saline lake microbial communities from Ace Lake, Antarctica - Antarctic Ace Lake Metagenome 02UKG (SPAdes) (version 2) | ecosystem: Environmental > Aquatic > Non-marine Saline and...
CAAATGAAGATCAAAGAAGAGACAAAAATCAAAAAAAGAGTACCTTTTCAGAGACCCAACAGGTTTGGACTACCAGATGTACTCTTCTGTTTTTCTGGGGTGGGTCGAAAGTCAAGGTTTATATAGGTATTGTTCACTTTTGAATTAACAGTCTGAAAATGACTCGACCACAAGATGTAGTGGCATCGGACAATGAGCGAAATGGCAAATTCAATTTTGATCGGGAGAGATATTGAGCTCATCACACAACCCACTACCCACCTGATATATCAGAAATATTTACAGGTTTTTGTTCATCCAGGAAATCGTGAGAACTGAATGAATCTTGACCAGACATTCAGCCACCTGAAAGATGATATCACAGGGTTTTGAGTTGCCGTGGGATCATCGGAATGCCCCTGTTTTGCCTCTCAAGCTGGCCACATTTTTCTTGGATAACAAAGCTGGTTCATGCAATAATGCCTATACGCTCATGGAATTTCAAAGGATCAACAAACAGATGACTACAAAATCAATTGTTGACTATTTTCTAAGGGTTTGCGACGCTAAGACAATGCACGAAATCTTCTCCCGCAAACGGGTGTGACGGAAAGCTAACCAACCACTATATGTTGTGGTCGGGAAAATATCTATTGGTTATTTTATCTCCGGCCATAGCTTCAGGTCTGAAAAACGTACCACAACAGTTTGATAACACTTATTATTTAAGATCTTGGCAAGGCATGCAAAGATTTGAGCTTATTCTTGATTCACAATACAAGATGTGACCCCCTTGTCCTCCAATTTCAACTCAATACAGTACTCCGTGATGCTGTTACTCCATTACCCCGGTTTCAGAGCAAAGGGAAGCTAAATTTGAAATGTTTCGAGTTGTAAAACAGTCAATAGAATATCTCTCAGAAGTATTGAAAAAGCCTGAATCCCGCCAAGGCGATTTTCAGTACAGGGATGTCCTGTTTTTCCTGCAATTCGTCAAACCCTTGTGGAAGCTGGGGCTGATCAGCCTGGCATTAACCATCGTTTCCACGGCCTTGGGCTCTTTACTCCCTTTGAGCAGTAAATTTTTCATAGACTACGTGATAATGAAGCAGGATTTCCATAATGTTGAGACCTTCTTGAACTCTCACCACCTTGAAGCCTTTGTTGCCCCGGTCACTCATCTTCTCGGTTCAGTAAACCTCATGGTGGCTGCTATCTTGGTTATCGGTATGATTATAGGTGTGATAGGGATCATTGAGAGGATTATGACCCTCATGTTTCAGCAGGAGATTACATTTAACACCCAGACGGCGCTGTTCGATCATGTCTTGCGATTTCCATTATCATTTTTAAAAGAAAAGCAGGTGGGCTACCTGATGTCCAGGGTCTCGAGTGATGTCAGCCTCTTGCAGCATTTCTTCTCAAGCGCCATCCCCCAGTTGTCAGCAAACGTATTCTATTTGCTCTTCGGTTTTATAATCTTATTCACCCTCAATAGTAAACTCTCTTTGGCACTGTTGTTAATCCTCCCTGTTTTGGTATTCATAAACTATTTCTTTGCCGCAAGGGCAAGGGCCGTAAGCTACAGGGAAATGGAACGTCAGGCCCAGGTATCAAAGGATATGCAGGAGGTTTTTTCCGGTGCAGAGGTGATAAAGGCCTATGTTTCTGAAAAAAGGGAGGTGGATAAGGTATCAGACAAGATCAGGTCCCTCTTTTCCACACGATTAAGGTCAACGATCCTCACCTCCATGTCCGGCTCACTGACACGGGCCACCAGGCTTGTCTGCACCCTGTTCATCGTCTTGCTCGGGGTGAATGAGATCCATAAAGGGGCCATGACAGTCGGTGACTTTACGGCCTTTATTGTCTATGTGGTCTATCTGTCCGGCCGGATGACAGGTATCTCCTCCACACTCATAATGCTCCAATCCGTGTTTGCCTCCATGGGGAGGTTGTTAGAAATGTTCAATACAGTGCCGGAATTTGGTGATGACAAGAGGTCTGAAGGCTTGATTAAACCACAAAAAGTCATGGGCGAAATAAGATTCGAAGACATATCGTTTTGCTACGAAAAACATAAACCGATCCTCAAAAATATCACCTTCACCGTGCAGCCCGGAGAGGTCATCGCTCTCACAGGGGCAAGCGGGGCAGGCAAGACCACCCTTATCAACCTCCTTCTCAAATTCTATCGTCCCCAATCAGGTCTCATTTATCTCGATAATCGTGAGCTTGGGCGGATTGACACGCAATGGTTGCGGAGACAGATAGGGATTGTATCTCAGGAGATTTTCCTTTTTAACGATACAGTGGAGAACAACATAAAATATGGGCGGCCGTCGGCAGGTATGGAAGATGTAATCACAGCGGCCCGAAATGCCGGCATCCAAGACTATATTGAAACCCTGGAAGACGGGTACAACACAATCGTCGGTGAGCGGGGCGCAAACCTGTCAACCGGTCAGAGGCAGCGGATCTCCATATCCCGCGCCTTTTTGAAGGACCCGCCTATCCTCATATTTGATGAACCCAGCTCGGCGCTTGACGCTGATACAGAGACGGCCCTCAAGAACTCCCTCAGCAAACTGACGAGAAATCGTACCACGTTTATCATTTCTCACCGGAGATCAATGACAGATGTGGCCAACAGGGTATTTGAGCTTGAGGGAGGGAAGATAACGGAAAGAGCAGCAAGATAGCACTATCTTAAATGCAACAAATAGATATTCTTGCACCTTTTTAGGATAAGTCTTCTGCTTGGTTTTAAGCCATTCTAACTCTTTGCGCCTTTGCGCCTTTGCGCGAGACTTCTTTGGTTTGGGTTTGTCCGTGTTAGTTTTTCAACCCAATGCCACCAGCGGTAAACGTATGACAGGGGAAACAGCAGGTCGTGCGGCGGCGGGAAATCCCTGCACACCTTGTCGCGCAGAGGGAAGACCAGCCTCGCGAGCAAACGAACCCTTTCCATTACCCCTGTGCAAGGGGGCATACGAAGGCTGAGCAGTGTCAGGAATCGGTGATGCCTGGTAATAAGTTTACTCCAGCCATTAGCCTCGCTATCTGTTGGCTGTGGCCACGTAGAAAAATCATCGAAACCTTGTGGCAACTTCAATCCCAGCCATGCCCGTGCCATCTCAATAGAAAGTTCAACAGCAAAGCGCGCTCGCCACTCAACGCACCTCTTCTGCAACAGCTCCCAGTCATCAGGGGCTTTAAGTTTTCGGGCCAGCAGCGTAATATCATAGATCCAGCCCAGCCGCATCTCCTCGTCATGGCCATAGGCATTGTTGATAGCCTTGTGGATGAAAGAATCTACAGGATCTAAGGCTTCAAAGATAAGAGATTCTGTTTCTACCTTGATTGCTCTATCGAACAGCTCTTCTGTTCGGGCTTCCTGTCTGATTCCAAGAAAACTGTGTAATTGCCAGTGGAGTTCTATTTTGCGAAAATATCGCAGGTGCTTTTTATGCACAAAGTATTCATCTTTATAGAGCTTTTCCTGTGTGTCAAACATCTTTACAGCGCAGTCGTAACCAATGTTCTCCAGGATTGTTCGCGCAAGGGGCATTTGCTCGGGAAGGGCTAAGAGATCAAGGTCCGCACCGGGTCTTGTAGCCGGATCAGGATATACCATTCTTGCTAAGGCGAAGCCTTTCAAGGCAAGTATCCTGACGCCTTCCTCCTCGAATGCGGCCACAATGTCACGCACCTGCCTTTCTTCTCTAACAGCCCGCACTGTCTGCATCAAAAACGCATAGTCCATCTTCTCCATGATCTCCGCCGGGGGACGTAACGGTTCCGGCAGTTCTTTAAGGAGCCAGTAAAGCAGGGGAATAATTCCGTGGGGCGCCAGGACAGGGAGGCTCTCTGACCATTTCCGGATGGACAGTTCGGGAGGTGGAACAGGATTTTCTCTCAAGATGGATAAAACATAATTCAGGAGGTCTTCGGGCAGATCCAGGATAGCATTCGGGGGATCACCGCAGAACTGCATCTTCGGGTGAATTCGCCGGCACTCCTCCATGAGGCCCTGCGCCATTGTTCCGGTTTCAAGAAGATTTTCCTGCAATATTCTTTACCTCTCTGTACCCCAGGGCCTTTGCCCTTGCGTGGGCCACCCTGCAAAACCAGTCCACAGGCCCGTCTATCTGCCCTGTTTCAAGATGCGCGTGCGCCGGGCACCAGAGGCAGAGGTTTATGATTGGGCAGACCCGGCAGGCCTCGAGAAATGCTCTCCTGTCCGAGCGCATATCACGCACCCGGGGGACAAAGTCGCGCCAGGCCTCGGTGACGCTTCCCTTTCTCAGGTTATAGACGCAATCCGGGTGCCAGAGAGAGGAACAGAGGCGGAACCGGCCGTCGTAACTCACGCTGAAGCTCCCGTTGCCCGTGCCGCAGTGAAACAGGTGATTGCAGTTGATGTGTGAAAACTCCGGGACGATGAGTTCGTCGCATCCCTTCTCCAATGACTGGAACCGCTCAGGGTCCGACCGCTCCAGGGCGACGATCTCTTCGGGCGAGAGTCGTTCAGACCTTATCTCATCATTTCTTGCCGGATCACCGTCAAAACGCAGGTGGAGAAAAGGATCAAACCGGAAGTAATCCTTGGTTCTCTCGCGGCAGAACCGGGCGATCTCCGGCATCTCATGAATGTTGGACCGAAGGGCCATCGCCTTGAACCGCACCCTGATTCCGTTTTCAAGCAGGAGATCAAGACCGCTCATAAAGGCGTCAAACGAGCCGGGCCTGCGTGTCACACGCTCGTAGGTCTCCTGTGTAACCCCGTATACCGAGACTTCGATATCCCGGGGTGGATATTTCTTGAAAAGTCTGATGTGTTCTTTATTGATCAATACCGCATTGGTAAAAACCGAAAGCAGGAGTCCCTTCTTCTTGAGGGCCATGTAGATATCCGGGAAATCCGATCTCAAAAGGGGTTCGCCCCCGGTGAGGAGGCACCAGAATGCGCCGAGTGAAACGGCTTTATCGGCGATCTCGTCTATTTCATTGAAAGTGAGTTCTGTTTCCAGAGCGGCGTTATCATTAACCGGTAGATTGATAAAACAATGCCGGCAGTCGTTGTTGCACCGGGCGGTAATTTCCAAATCAAAGGAGATAACACTTCTCTTTGCCTTCATCTTTTCCCAGAGGGAAAACTCCGACAAAGAACCGGTTTTAAGAAACGAGCTCTGCATTTTATGAGCATCCCTCCGTATCTTTAAAGTTGGCGAGTGTAGCCCCAATAAGAGATAGGCACCGCCCTCGACAGGACGTCCAAATGATGATGGCGACATGCCCATTCGGAAGTGGATTGATACCTCGCTGATGCACCAGACCCGCCCCCCCGGTCGGTGGCGGTCAAATTTAACATGCGGGCAGGAATAATAGAGGTTGATCAATTATCTTAGATGACGACGTGTCAACTGTGCTCGCCAAGCGCCCTGGGCTAGGACCGAGGCGCCCAGCGTGGGCTTCCACCTTTTCGTACTGTACACCCATGACGGCGGACGGGTGTGGCCGTTGTGCACCACCGAGTGGAGCGGCACCGAGGAGGTGATCCCAAGCCAGTCTGCCACCCCAGAGCCTATGCACCCCGGGGCCGTCACGGGTTTGGCTGCCATATTGCCGCGGCCCTTTGAGGAGCCAACGACCTCATCCGCTTTTGCCGTCACGCTGCGAGGTTTGGGGCTCACACTTTCGGGCGCCATGTTGCCCTTAAAGCATAACGGCGCGACTTCGACTGGCTGAGCGCCACAGCGGCCTAGACGTCATCGTTCTACATACACGACCCACCGCTACCCAGGCGCCCCTGTCCCCCCCCCGAACGGGGTCTTTAGCTCGACGACAATACAGCACAGGAGGTACCGCATGTAAGATAGCAGCCGCTGTTCCAGTTGTTAGCCCCAGCCTCCACGTGACTCGCCTTGCACACGCTCAGGACACACTCATCACCAGTTCGCTTATACGAGACCAGGTAAGGTGTTTCCCACTTGCGTTTCTTCAGTTCCATATATTGATTTTACCCAAATTAACCAGTGTTGAATATATACTGAAACAGTTTCAGGTATGGGTAAATCTCCTTTGTTGTTTTTATCCCTTAACTGCTTTGCGTTGTAAACACCGCTAATCTCACTATTATACACTCTGCCGGCAGGGGTAATTTTACTGCCTTCAGAATTACCGTGAGCACTTAGCTTCAGCCCTATATTCTCCGCGAATTTACGAACAGACTTTTTTGATACACTCATGCCTTCCCTGGTGAAATAAAAACCCAGAAAATCAAATCCTCTTTCGATTTTTCCAATAAAGGTTTTGTCTTCAGCTTTAGAAAGACCGAGTTCATCAAAGATTCTGTTCACTTTTTTTATTTCAATTTAGAAAACTACTTCATTTTATATCGGTGGGACAAGCCTAGAGTTTGTTAAAAAAAATCAAACCCGGCGCGTTCACGCAGGTTTGAACCCGCGTTTCGCTCGGCCGACAAGTTAGGAGACGTAGAGTGAAAGGTAGCACTCGTCACACCCGCCGTATTCAGTTTGGCATGTGTCGTGTGCGCCGTCTGGGCCGGAGCTCGAGACCACCCTATGTTTGCAGCTGCCCAGTATATTTTCCTGAGCATTACGCCTAAGCACGGTCAAACAAGGCTTTTTCCAAGATGTTTTCTTTATCATAAATTGATTTTACCCATAATAACCAGCGTTGAACATATACCGAAACAGCCTCAGGTATGGGTAAACCTCCTTTATGTTTGTTATCCCTTAACTGCTTTGCGTTATAAGCACTGCTGCAATCACTGTTTTGCATTCTTCTAACGGGGGTAATTTTACCGTCATCTGAACCACGGTGAACTGTCAGCCTCAGCACTATATTCTCAGCAAATTTGCGAACAGACTTTTCTGAAACATTCACCCCTTTACGGCTGAAGTAAAAACCAAGGAAATAAAACCTTTCTCAATTTTGCCGATAAAGGTTTTATCTTCTGCTTGGGAAAGACCGAGCTTATCAAAAATCCTGTTCACTTTTTAAATAAATCTTCCGAAGCTCCATCTGTTCTTAGCCATGACGATTATATCATCCATATACCTTACATAAAACGAACTGTCAATTTCCATCGCAATGTCAAGCCCTTCAATAAGGGCATGGGTATCAGATCTACACATTTGACAAGTCAAGATCCGAAACAATTTTGCTAATCTGTTCCTGCGGTTCTCTGTGAACTATGTAGGCCTGACACCCATGTCTTTCCATTGCCCGTGCCGCAGTGAAACAGGTGATTGCAGTTGATGTGTGAAAACTCAGGGACGATGAGCTTGTCGCATCCCTTTTCCAATGACTGAAATCGCTCAGGGTCCGACCGCTCCAGTGCAACGATCTCTTCGGGTGAGAGTCGTTCAGACCTTATCTCATCATTTCTTGCCGGATTACCGTCAAAACGCAGGTGGAGAAAGGGATCAAACCGGAAGTAATCCTTGGTTCTCTCGCGGCAGAACCGTGCGATTTCCGGCATTTCATGAATGTTGGAACGAAGGGCCATTGCCTTCAACCGCACCCTGATTCCGTTTTCAAGCAGGAGATCAAGGCTGCTCATAAAGGCGTCAAACGAGCCGGACCTGCGTGTCACCCGCTCGTAGGTCTCTTGTGTAACCCCGTATACCGAGACTTCTATATCCCGGGGCGGATATTTCTTGAAGAGATTGATGTGTTTTTTATTGATCAAGACCGCATTGGTAAAAACCGAAAGCAGGAGCCCCTTTTTCTTGAGGGCCATGTAGATATCCGGGAAATCCGCTCTCAAAAGGGGTTCGCCCCCGGTTATAAGGCACCAGAAAGCGCCGAGTGAAACGGCTTCATCGGCAATCTTGTTTATTTCATTGAAAGCGAGTTCTTTTTCCTGAGCGGCTTTATCATTAACCGGGAGATTGATATAACAGTGCCGGCAGTCGTTGTTGCACCGGGCTGTTAATTCCAGGTCGAAAGAAACTACATTTCTGTTCTTTTTCATTTTCTCCCAGAGGGAAAACTCTGGCAGAGTGGTTGATTTTACAAATGAATCCTGCATTTTATAAATTTCCTTGTATTAGCAGGAATAAACTTTCCTGTGTTTTTTAGAATAAATATTTTGAAGCGATAAACAAATGGTAGCCATCCTCGTCTACTTAAGAACGCGATAATAAAACGCTCAGCTCCAAGCCCGAAAAAAATTCTCCTGTTATCCCGTTCCACCTTTGTTATTACTCCCAGAATATTGTTTAAAGACACCAGGCCATCCGGATCGCCACAGTTATCACCTTTAATGATATAACCATTACCTTCTTTCTTTATCGCCCGGTGTACTGTAAGTCTTTTTCTTTTCACACAGGTAAAAGCAGTGGCTTTACCTACTCCAATAGATGCCTTTGAAAGCGGTGAAATTGTCAGGATATCACCGCACCTGATAAAAGGATTCATACTCGAACCTAAAGCCTTCATTCTTGTAGAAGCTCCCTTTGTAAGGGTAGCTGTAATAATATCTACAAGCTCTTCATTGGAAAAGCCTATTTTGTTTTCAGTTTCTGACTTCTGCAATTATTTTCCTCTTAAGCAGTTCTTCTGTAAGTCCGACTACATCATTTTTTATTTCATCAACAGAACCTTCAAAATCCGATGACAGTTCACTTACAACTTTATTTAAGCTTCTCTTTCCGTCCAGTTTCTCCCATAAGGCTTTCCCTGTTTCATTCAGGGAAAATATCTCATCCTCTAAATCACCGACACCCGATGAAATAGGAATAATAACAAATTCCCCGTGAAGCTCTCTTGCTACCACATCATCGTCCGCAGGCGTATAAACCGCATTTAAATTAACTGTTATTTCCATTACTTATTTTTCTCCTGTATTTTAATTCATTATTGAATATTCAATTTATCCTTCTGTAAATTTATCTATCCTTTCTTTCCAGTTCTCCACAGTCCAGGCTTTTTCACCTTTTTTCAGCAACCCAAGATATTCAGCCTGTATGTGAGCGATCTCACAAAGATATTCGACCGGTGTATCAAGTGTTCCATGCTCCATCCATGATTTTGCCGGACACTGTTCACAAAGCCCCTTAAGAAAGCATTTGGCACACCTATTAAGGTAATCCGAGTTTTGAGCTTTTATTCCCTGGATTTTAGGAAATGATTCTGTCATAATAGTCTTTAATGAATCTTTTTTCAAGTCAAAAACCGTTTCAGGATGTCGGAGCATCATGCAAAGCTGAAGGTTTCCGTAAGCATCTACACATCCCCCGCCTTTTCCCGCACCGCATGAAAAAAGTTTGTCTCCGGGAGGTCTAGTAAATTTTGGACAGAACTCTTTCATTCCTTTGATATAACGTTCTTTGTCCTTGGTAAGTACATCCAATCCTTCTTTTGGTGATAGCCTTATTTTTTCAATCTGCCTATTTTTCTTCTCAGAGTCATGTCGACATCTGAAATCAAAAAACATGGAATAACTTGGAGATTTATCCATCCAGGGGATAGTGGTAGCCCATTTTTCAAATTCTTCCATTTCCGCCCTATTTGGCGGCAAAAGAGCACTCTTGACCACAAAAGGTATCTTGTTTTTTAGTAAAAGATTTATGCCTCGCCAGGCTGCCTCAAAAGAACCTTTGACCTGCACAGCTGATTCATATGATTCTTTTTTCATGCCGTAAAGCGTGATTTCGATCTTCTCAAGAGGCGGTATCCGGGAAAAAAGTTCCGCCAGATGCGGAGTAATTAGTCTTGCATTGGTAAAAAGCATTACCTTAAGGCCAAGCTTTCTAGCAAAAATATACAGCTCCTCGAAGTCATCTCTCAGAAGCGGCTCTCCGCCGGTAAAACGAACTGTCAGACATCCAAGAGATGCGGCTTCAATAAGTATGCCTCTTATTTCCTTTGTGGTAAGTTCATTTTTTCTGGCCGCTTTGTCATTCTCAGACAAGTTTATACAGCAGTGGATACAGTTGTTATTGCATCGCTCAGTAAGTTCCATATCAAGCCTGCCAAGGAGTGGCCTGGAGTTCTTCCAGAGTGACGTTTTATTAAAGCTTGTTTTTACAACATAGTTTTTGCTTTTCATAATGTATTGGGATAATCACTTTGTAAATTCGTTCTTAAGCAGTTCTACAACCTTATCACTCTTATCACTCTTCAGAATATAGCAGGGAACTTCCGCAGCTATACCTTCAAGTATATCAAGCGTTTTGTTCCACCAGTCTCTGGTTACAAAAGGCTTTATCAGTGTTTCCAGAAGACGTCTGCTTATTTCCCTTTTATCATTCAGTGGAGTTATTTCATTTGTTTCTGCTTTTTCAAGGAACAGGACTGCTCTTAAAGGAGCTGAATGTGACGATACATCAGGGATATCTCCATGACTCCAGGTTCCGTATATCCTGTATCCTTCAGGTTTCTTTCGAACAATTATCCGGTCATCGCATAATATTTCAGCTTTTCCTTTGAGCTTCGTGCACATGGTGGATTTACCTGCTTCAGAATGTCCTGCAAAAAGCAGACCCCGCCCTTCAAAATCGACTCCGCAGGAATGCAGATAGCAGCCCTGTCTGTCAGCCAGTAAATAGGCCAACAGTATCTGGTCAGATGGAAACATTGTTAAAGAACCTACATCCCCTTTCAGGTAATATTCTTCTCTGGTTTTATCATTATATATCTTTGCTCTGGTGTGGTCTGAATTAAAAGTAGCTACCCGATGGAGACTCTTATCACTTTTAGTAGGAGAAATTCCTGTATATATCCAGGAATTATTGTTTTTATATATTGCCCATGGCGTTTTCCGGTAAACTTCTTTGCCTAAGTCTTTACCGTCTAGGTCAGGTAGAGAAAAATGATGCCTGATGGTAATTGTATCTTTACTTGGGCCGTCTGTCTGAAAGTATTTAAACTTTGGATGAAACGTATTATCTGTTATCGGTAAGTCCGAGTCCACCTGTATGGTAATATCTGCTATATTGTAATAACGTCTGTGGTTCATTTTCCAGCTTTCCTTGTACTTTTTGTTTTCTTTTGCCACTTCACAGAGATAATCAATTTTTGCTGAAAACCTGCCGTGCTCAAGGTATCCGTAAACAGGACACCATCGACAATCACTTCTAGAATCGCAGGAGCCGCAATTCTCCAAATATTCCTTACCGCCTCTGGCATAATCTTTCAATGAAGGAATAAATTTATCCCAGCAGTCCTGAACTGTACCCTTTCTTAAATCATAGCGCAATTCAGGGTCCTTTATAAATCCACAGAAGCTCATACCGCCGTAAGGGTCAACATGAAAGTCACGCCTATTCTCAATGCATGATGCAAAGAGATGGTCGTCCGTTTTTTTAGGCAGATAATTATCCGTCTCCACCTTTCTTTTTCCTTCGTATGAAATATCGGGCTTATCAAGTTCGACTGCCACTGCCGGAGAAAGTCTCTGCTCTTTAATCTGTCTGTTTATTTCCGGACTGCTGCAGGACGAGAGATAAAGCCACGGGGCGCCAACCCTGTGATGCTTACTTAAGGACTGTGCCAGCTTAGTCATTTCATCAAATTCATGATAGTTATCTTTCATCGGAATAAGCTGTACGATAAATCCCGCCCCGGCTTCTTTCAAATAAGCAAAACCTCTCATGGCTGCTTCATAGGAGCCGGGATTACGGGTTATATAGTCATGCACCTTTGGGGTCGCCCCGTAAAGCGCGACCATTTTGGTTCCCTTGTGCTTCATAAGCTGGGCAATTTTCGGAGTAATCAGAGTTCCGTTGGTATTAATCGTATAACTCCGTGATCCCGTAGTAATATAATCAAATATCTCCTCAAAGTCCGGCCTTAGCATAGGTTCACCACCCGATATGGAAAAACTGCGACAGCCTAATTTACGCGCGTCATCAACGACATGCTTTAATTCTTCAAGGGCTAGTTCTTTCTTCCGCTCTCCCGCATTAGGTGAAATCCTAAGCCAGCAGTGACGGCAGTTATTGTTACACCGGTAGGTTAGATCAAGTTTGCCCTCAAGCGGAATGCGTGGAAGGTTGTTTAGTTTTTTTGATTTTATATATTCTTGTTTTTGGTACATAATAAACATCTTTTTTGTGGTGGAGATAATTAGTTACACCAGGCTCAAAGTTACTTTATCGACACACTCGCGGGCAACATCCGAAGCTATGGCACGAAAAATGACAAGTATACCCCTAGCATTAGTTGCCTAGTCAGGGTCACCTCACTCACGACGTGCTGAAGCTGTTACAACGGTCACAGACATAGTCGAGCCACTGGCAGGAACTGTTGTCGTCGTCGGCACCAGTCCCGGCGGTCGAGAGTTTGCATACGCCAAGGACGTTTTCCTCTAATCTTCGTTCATGTACAATTAACAACGGTTTTTTCCACTTTTCCATTTGTTTTCCTTTTATTAATATTTTGGCATGGTGCTTATGGCATGGCGGGGTCACCCAAATGAAAGAATCAAACCAAAAAACATAAAAACGTAGGTTTGGACTGGCGCGGGCATAGGTCAAAAGGGAGCGGGGGGCGTCTACCGGTAGTCTAGAACAGCGTGCTCCGCCGCCCCTCGTTGGCGTGACCCGATGGCCCCACGGACCATCAATTGCCTAGCCACCCGTCTCAGGACGGGGCGGAGACATCGCAGTTCCCGCAGGCGCCGAATTGGCACCCGTTCTGCACCCCGGACGATGTTGTCGATTCACCCGTCGTTTTGCAGACACCCAATATATTTTCCTGAGTATCACGCGAAACACATGTAAGAATAGGCTTTTTCCAAGATGTTTTCTTTACCATAAATCGATTTTATCCATAATAACCAGCGTTGAACATATACTGAAACAGCCTCAGGCATGGGTAAACCTCCTTTATGTTTGTTATCCCTTAACTGCTTTGCGTTATAAACATTGCTGCAATCACTGTTTTGCATTCTTCTAACGGGGGTAATTTTACCGTCATCTGAACCACTGTGAACTGTCAGCCTCAGCACTATATTCTTCGCGAATTTTCGAACAGATTTTTTCGATACTGACAATCCTTCTTTGGTGAAGTAGAAACCGAGGAAATCGAACCCTTTTTCTACTTTGCCTATAAAGGTTTTGTCTTCAGCCTTAGAAAGTCTAAGCTGTTCAAGAATTCTGTTCACTTTTTTTATTTCAATTTAGAAAACCACGTCTTTCTATATCGGTGGGGCAAACCTAGAGCTCGTTAAAAAAATAAAAATAAACATGAAAATGTAGGTTTGACCCCCATATTTTTGACCCCCATATTTTTTGCCCCATATTTTTTGCCCCCATATTTTCCTATTGGGCGTATGGTGACCAGACGCAAAGGGCTGTTGATAAGCATTCAGGAATTCCCAGGGGCACTGCACATCGAGCACCCACTATTATCCTCGAAGCAAGGATAGTAGGTGCCCACGGCGGCCGCGCCGGTTGAGGCGTCCTTGCACGCCATAAGCACATTTTCCGGAGTATTGCGCCTAAGCACGGTCAAACAAGGCTTTTTCCAAGATGTTTTCTTTATCATAAATTGATTTTACCCATAATAACCAGCGTTGAACATATACCGAAACAGCCTCAGGTATGGGTAAACCTCCTTTATGTTTGTTATCCCTTAACTGCTTTGCGTTATAAACACTGCTGCAATCACTGTTTTGCATTCTTCTAACGGGGGTAATTTTACCGTCATCTGAACCACTGTGAACTGTCAGCCTCAGCACTATATTCTTCGCGAATTTTCGAACAGATTTTTTCGATACTGTCAATCCTTCTTTGGTGAAGTAGAAACCGAGGAAATCGAACCCTTTTTCGATTCTGCCTATAAAAGTTTTGTCTTCAGCCTTAGAAAGACCGAGTTCATCAAAGATTCTGTTCACTTTCTTGATAAACCTTCTGAAGCTCCATCTGTTTTTTGCCATGATGATTATATTATCCATGTATCGTTATTGGGATTATATTCTTTCCGTCTGTGACAGACCTTCTCAAAAGCTTTCTGTACAATTTTTTCGGTAATAATATCCCGTTTTGCGATTCGCGCTCCCACAATGCAGTTTATATCCTCCGTGGGCCAGAATCTCTTCAGCCATACCGATCAGTTTTTCTTCAAAACCGGCTCCCCGGTAACGCATTCTCACCTGCACGTCCTCCAGCCACCACCCAGCAAAGGGACACTCCGATGGACGGAGCACAAATGAAGCCTGTGCGGCCGGCCTGGATTTGCCGTCAAAATTCAGCTCCAGCCGCCATTTATGAATCATTTTCCCCTGCCTGGCATTAGAAGAGATATCAAACTCCCCGGCAGGCATGGATTGGAAGACCCCTGTTTCCCACTTTCCGGCAAAGGGAAGCCGGACCGTTAAAGAGCCTTTGGAAACTTTTGCCGCAAAAAAAGGGCGAACAGCACGGCCGTACCAGGGTCTATGCTGGAGTCGTGCTACTGCCGAAAGGATACTCTGCCGCAGGGCAAAGCCTAATTCGACAAGTTTGAGGCGCAGGGCAACAACACGGTTGGAGTATGGGGCATGGTTCTGCCGGGCAGGATTTATTCGCCGGCCGTGCCGCTCGATGGACGAAACGGTCCCCAGCAGGTTACTGTCGAAGGTTGGCCCATCGTTTCCCTGCGTAGCTCTGTCCGCCCGGGTTAATATACAGGGTCTTCCGTTGTCTACGTCCTTTTTTATGGTGCGGTGGCCGAACAGGTAATTTTCAAGCCGGCAGACAGCGATGTTGCCGATTTTTACTTCGTCTATGGTCTTGGGATCAACCTTTAAAGTGTCGCCAGGGCGTATGAGGGGATACATGCAATACCCCTGGGCGCGAAGGGTCGTTCCGTTCCTGCCTGCCAGTTCCTTGCCCAGCTCCAGCGAGGTGAGAATCAGGCTTTCTGCGCGGGGCCGCGCATGGCTTATCTTTTTCTGGGCCACCCCGCCGGGTTCACCGAGGGAGCATTTCCGCATCTGTGAATTCCAATGCGAACAGGATGAAATGTTACATTCCATGCCGATCTTTCTCTACGCATCGCCTGCGACTACGATCATCTTTCTCTGGGCCAGCTCTCCAACAAGACCCAGCACATCCGGCTCGATTTTTGACTCGGGATCATCAAATTCCTCTGATAATGCTTTTACGACGTCTTTCAGGCTTTTCATTCCATCGAGGTGGTTCCAGATCGCCTGGCCGGTCTCATTCAGGGTAAACAGCTCATCCTCCGTATCCCCTATCCCCGAAACGAGGGGCACAATAATCAGCTCTCCCTCTATCTCTCTTGCCACTATGTCCTCTGAAGGAACATAAGCCGCTTCAATATCGATCTTTCCCTGCATCATTAAGCTCCCCACATATAATTGCGTAAATGTGTTCACAAAGATACACTGTGTACCAAGATAAACCATAAACATCAAGGATATTTGATGCACCACCCCTTTATTTAGTGACAAATTCCACGGGTCATGGTAGATACGCGTAATTTTTAAAAAAGAGGCTTTCCATGTCTGAATATCTGAATCGAAGAAACGTATCGTCTATGCCCCGTCTGCCTTTAGAAGGGAGCATCGACCTCACCTACCGGTGCAACAACAACTGCCGTCACTGCTGGCTTCGTATCCCCGCGGGTGCGGCCGAGCGACAGAGAGAGCTTGCGGCTGAAGAGATAAAGGCCATTGTGGATGAGGCCCGGGCCATGGGCTGCCGCAGATGGTCGATTTCAGGCGGTGAACCGATGCTGCGCTCCGACTTTCCCGAGATCTTCGATTATATCACCCGCAAATCCACCTCCTATTCGCTCAATACCAACGGCACCATGATAACGCCGGAAATTGCAGCGCTGATGAAAAGAAAAGGCTCGAAAATGGTCGCCCTCTACGGCGCCACCGCAAAGGTGCACGACCACATCACCCGCAATCCGGGTTCCTTTGAGGCGGCCATGCAGGGCTTTCGTTACCTCAAGGAGGCTGGAGCAGGCTTCATTGTTCAGCTCATCCCCATGCGGGACAATTATCACGAGTGGGATCGAATGCAGACATTGGCCCAGTCCCTGAGCCCGCACTGGCGCTGCGGCGCAGCCTGGCTGTATCTCTCCGCGGATGGCGATCCGGAACGGAACGGGGAGATCATGCGTCAACGGCTTGCGCCTGAACAGGTCATCGAACTCGACCAGCCGGATCTTTCTTACGAATCGTTGCAGAAAAGCGAAGCGGGGGAAGCGCATACATACCGCCACACAGATGTGGACGACCGCCTGTTTGCCGCATGTATAGACACCAGGCGCGATTTCCACATCGATCCATACGGCATGATGACCTTTTGCGGTTTTATCAAGGACCCAGGGCTGCTCTACAACCTGAGGCAGGGGAGTTTTGAGGAATGCTGGGAGGAGTTCATCCCGTCCCTCGCGGACAAGGTCCATGGCGGCAGAGAATATCTGGATAACTGCGGTTCGTGCGAGCTGAGGAGCGACTGCCGCTGGTGCCCGGTTTATGCCTACTTAGAGCACGGCAGGTTCTCCGCGCCAGTGGAATATCTCTGTGCGGCGGCAAAAGAGAACAGGAAATTCAAAAAAGACTGGGAAAAGAACCACCGGCGTTATTATCAATGCGCCGGGATCACGATCCAGGTAGATTCTGACCTGCCGATAACCGATACGACGTTCCATCCCAAGTTCAAGCGCTTTGAGACAAACAGTCCCGGGGAGGATACGATTACTGTCCGGCATCATTTTGGTCTACCTGATCTGAACGGTAAGGACTTAGGGAAAGAGGTGTACCGAAAGCCGCCGTGGGCAATCTACAGGAAGGGTGAATCCTGGATATACACCGGCATCTCGCCCACTCAGGGCGATGAGAGCATACACCGGGTCGCGGTCTTTAATCATGACCATACCAGGGTTCGAATATATAATGATCAGACAAGGGAGGACAGCTTTGTCAAAGGCGATCTCCATTCACTGACGCTTTTCCCTACTGACCAGATCCTGCTGGCCCGGGTATTAGCTGACCGGGAGGGGTGTTACCTGCATTCCAGCGGTGTGAACATGGATGGCAATGGTTTGCTGTTCGTCGGGCATTCGGAGGCGGGCAAATCGACAATAGCCACCATGCTGCGGGACAGTGTGGAGATCCTCTGTGATGACCGGATAATTGTGCGCAACCGCCCGGAAGGGTTCAGGATATACGGCACATGGAGTCATGGCGATGTCCCCGATGTATCGCCATCTTCAGCGCCCTTGAGGGCTATCATGTTCCTGGAGCAGGCGCCGGAGAACAGGGTCATCCCGCTCAATGGCGGGAAAGAGATCAGCAGACGGCTCCTGGCATGTCTGATAAAGCCTTTTGAGACTGTTGACTGGTGGGATAAATCACTAAAACTTGTGCAAAATATGGCGCGTGAGGTGCCTTGCTATGTTCTTGAGTTTGACAGGAGTGGTCAGGTGGCGGATGTGATAGCTGATGAGCTGATGAGCGGATGAAGGCCCTTACATCCGATCTATTCTTTCCTGCCAATCCGCCACATCCCACGCCTTTTCACCTTGATCCAGAAGCCCAAGGTATCTCGCCTGAACATGAGCGACCTCACAGAGATAGTCAACCGGTGTATCCAGAGTGCCATGTTCCATCCATGATTTGGCCGGGCACTGCTCACAGAGCCCTTTTAGAAAACAGCAGGCGCAGCGGGCAAGATAATCGCCATTCCGGGCTTTTCTTTCCCGCAGCTCCGGGAAAAAAGAGGTCATGGCCTCTTTGAGAGAGCCCTCTTTCAGGTCATACACCGTATCTGGGCGCCGGAGCATCAGGCAGGGCTGGAAACAGCCATAGGCGTCTACGCAACCCCCGCCCAGGCCCGAGCCGCATGAAAAGAGCTTGTCGCCTGGCGGCCTTGTAAATTTGGAGCAGAATTCTTTCATGTCCTTGAAGTATTTTTCCGGTCTTCGGGTGAGTGCTCGCAGCCCCTCTTCCGGTGACAGCCGAAGGTTTTTGATCCGCCGGTTTTTCGCTTCCGAATCCCGCCTACACCTGAGATCAAAGAACATTGCGTAGGATGGGGGCCTATTCATCCATGGGATCGTCTCCGCCCATGCTTCAAACGCCTCCATCTCCTCCCTGTTGGGCGGAAGCAGGGCGGACTTGACCACAAACGGGACCTTCCTTTCAAGCAGCAGGTTCATCCCCTGCCAGGCTGCCTCAAACGACCCGGGCACCCGTGTTACTGCCTCATAGGACTCCATTTTCATACCGTACACCGTGATTTCTATCTTCTCCAACGGGGGGATACGGGCAAAGAGGTCGGCAAGATCGGACGTGATCAGCGTGGCGTTGGTAAAAAGAAGGACCTTGAGACCCAATCGCCGGGCAAAAAGATAAAGATCCTCAAAATCATCCCTCAAAAGCGGTTCCCCGCCTGTAAACCGCACAGTAAGGCAACCAAGCGCAACAGCTTCCCTGAGAATATCCTCTATCTCTCCGGTTGACAGTTCCTTTTCCCTGGCTGCATTGTCATCCGCAGGCCGGTTGATACAACAATGAATACAGTTGTTATTGCACCGCTCGGTAAGCTCCATGTCCAGGCGGCTGATTAGAGGACTCCTCCCCTTCCACAGAGCCGCTTCATGGGCATTATGTTTTACAAAATAGGAGTCTTTTTGCATTTTTTTTCGGTGATAAGAAGTCGTTTTTTTGGAAGAGCTATAGTGGAAATGGCCTTGTGGGTCAATCAAAATCCGACCGCAGGATGTTGTGGAGGCAACTGGCTAACTAAGAAAGATGGCATGGTTTGGAAGGGTGCAGATGCCAAGACAGTGAATCGGGGCTTGATCATGGCGGAAAGGCGGGAAATCGAGAAAAATTGAGTAGAGCGATCCCTTGTGCCCAACTTTTTTTCCACAAAATCAGGCCGTGTAGGTCATAGATATTGGGGTCTGAGCTGGAAACCGACCCCTGATATTCGAACCTACTACATCTTGTGGGTGCGCTTTTCTTAGACTGTTAATCCAAATGCGGGGGTTTCTATTATAGTTGAATTTCGACCCTCCCCAGAAACGCAGAAGCTTTCATCTGGTAGTCCTAACCTGTTGCGTCTCTGAAAAGATGCTTTTTTTTGATTTTTGTCGCTTCTTTGGTCTTCATTTGGTAATGCCAAAATTATATCAGGGGGCTGGAAAGGACCAATACTTATAACCTGTGATGTCATCATTTTTTGGGGGGGATCGGAAACTGAGATATGTCACGGTTGTCCATCAAAAGTATGGGAATAAAAACCTGAGATAGCTTGACAAAAACAAAGAATATCAGGGGGTCAAAAACCTGTTAATATATTCGATTCGGAAGAGTTTAAAGATCGTGAAATGAGTGCCCGCATCTCCCACCATGGCACCTTTGATTTCATTTGGATATCAAAAAGATCACCACCATCGAAAAGTGGCAATAAGCCTTACGTCAGTCAAACGGGCGTAGCGGCTTTGAAGCCATCCTAGGAATTTCTTCGACCACAATATATGGGGGTCAACCAGTTTCCCGCCCATCCGGTTGCATGAAAGGGGTACGTGCATTAAGTCAGCATCGCAAACTCTTTGAAAATAGTCAACAATTGGTTTTGTAGTCATCTGTTTGTTGATCCTTTGAAATTCCATGAGCATATAGGCATTATTGCATGAGCCAGATTTGGTATCGAAGAAAAATGTGCCCACTTTGGGAGGCAAAACAGGGCATTTCGATGATCCCACGGCAACTCAAAACCTGTGATATCCTTAATTCGGATAGATTGAGTGAGCCTAAGGTATCTGGTTCAGTATGTCAAGGCCCGTTCATAGGTCTTCTACCCGCTTAGGTTCTCCAAGAAGCACCCCGGCTCACCCCGCGCAGGATCTCTCTCCTTAATCGCCCGCCCAACCGCCTGTCACGCCCTGTGCAGGAAAAGACGCACAGGCCGCGCCAGGCTATGCCGTGCCAGTCTCAGTCGTAGTCTATTTTCCGGTCGTGTTTCCATGCAGGCCTGGTGAGCGGCTATCAAGTGCGGTTACGGGGCCGGTAGTTACGCCGCTCACCAGCCCTGCAGTTCGGTGTTCCGGCCACGCGCTCATGGGTTCGCTCAAACAGCATTCGCTCACTACGAGCACGTGGCCTCCACTCCTGTTTTTAAAAGGCTTCGCCAAATCTTGCCCGGTGGGCGCTGCTATGGAGAAGGACGTGGTCCTGACAAAAAACCACCAGGCCCATGACCTTGCCCATTTAGAAGGCTTCGCCAAGTTCCGCACGGAGGCGGGTTGCTGCCAAACATGGGCCAACTAAAGCGGTAAAGAGTTCGCTCATGTTTGCCAGCAGTTCGGTATGACGCGGCGGCGCTCTTCACGGTAATGCGTGTGAAGGGCCCCAC
>Ga0207996_1001094_pt1 | contig 20292 bp, 21 predicted proteins | sample AntAceMetag02UKG_FD_184773 | JGI IMG/M metagenome (GOLD analysis project Ga0207996, IMG submission 184773) | Saline lake microbial communities from Ace Lake, Antarctica - Antarctic Ace Lake Metagenome 02UKG (SPAdes) (version 2) | ecosystem: Environmental > Aquatic > Non-marine Saline and...
GCCGACACTGCCGGCTTTTTCAATCCCGCCGGAACCTGGTTTTCGGCGAGGGAAACCCCCGTGCGCGGCTCATGTTTGTCGGAGAAGGGCCCGGCACTGAAGAGGACGAGCAGGGCAAACCCTTTGTAGGGCCGGCCGGTCAGCTTCTGACAAAAATTATTCAAGCGATGCATTTAGACCGGGCCCAGGTATATCTCTGCAATATCCTGAAATGCCGGCCGCCCCGGAATCAAAACCTGTCGCCCGATGAAATAAAGGTCTGCTATCCTTATCTTAAACGCCAGATCAGCGTTATCAAACCTGAATTTATCTGTGCTCTGGGGAGCGTTGCCGCCCAGACGCTGCTCAAAAAAAAGCAGCCCATATCGAGCCTGCGGGGACGATTTTATGATTTTCACGGGGCCCGGTTGATGCCGACCTACCATCCTGATTATCTGCTGCAAAATGAGGATAAAAAACGGAATGTCTGGGAAGACATGAAAATATTAATGCAGGCCATGGAAAGACAAGGGGGCAACAGGTTATGAATTTTAAAAGATCATTGATAATAGTAATTCTGCTGTTTTTGGGTCTTCCTGCTGTTGGGTCTGCCGGTACGGGTGAAATCGTGATCATTCCGGCATCCGGCGCCATAAGCCCCGGGATGGCTGATTTTATAGAAAAGGGGATTGAAAATGCATCGAATGAGGGCGCATCCTGTGTGATTATTGCGATGGATACTCCTGGAGGGCTGGCCGAGTCCATGCGGAGAATCGTCATGGCCATTTATGCCAGTCGGGTTCCGGTGGTTGTATATGTCTCCCCGGCCGGTGCGCGGGCCGCATCGGCCGGAGTAATGATTACCATGGCTGCTGATATTGCCGCCATGGCTCCGAGCACCAATATCGGCGCGGCCCATCCCGTGGGTGCCGGCGGCAAGGAGATAGACGGCACCATGTCAAAGAAAATCACCAATGATATGGTAGCTCATATCAAGAGTATTGCCGAAAAACGGGGCAGAAATGTAGAGTGGGCCGAGAAAGCGGTTCGGGAAAGTGTCAGCATCACTGAAACTGAAGCGCTGCAGCAGAATGTGATCGATATTATTGCCCGTGATATGGATGACCTCATCCGCCAGCTGAACGGCCGAAAAGTAAATGATAAAGGAGTCCTTGAACTCGAAAATATTCCAAGAAAAATAGTAAGGGAAAATCTGCGGACCAAAATTTTAAAAACCATCAGTGATCCCAATATCGCATACATTTTGATGATGATCGGGCTTGCCGGACTCTATTTTGAACTGTCTCATCCCGGCGCTGTTTTCCCCGGAGTGGTCGGCGGCATTGCCATTGTTCTGGCCTTTTTTGCCTTTCAGACCCTGCCGGTTAACTATGCCGGGATACTCCTGATTCTGCTGGCGATTATATTTTTTATTATGGAGATGAAAATTACCAGCTTCGGACTGCTGAGTGTCGCAGGAGTGACTTCACTGGTGCTGGGTTCGGTCATGCTTTTTGAAGAAACCGGTTCCGGGGTTTCCCTGTCCCGGCATGTACTCGTGACGACCGTAACGCTGGTTTCCGTGTTTTTTATAAGTGTTGCCGGACTTGTTTTCCGGGCCCAGATATCCCGGCCCAGAACCGGAGCCGAGGGCCTCATCGGCGAGATCGGGGTTGTCAAAAACGATCTGAATCCCGAAGGCCGGATTCAGGTCCACGGTGAATTATGGAAGGCTGCCAGCCGGCAAGTGCTGCTTGAGGGTGTCAGAGTGCGGGTAACCAGGGTAGAGGGGTTGCTTGTAGAGGTTGAACCGGTTGCAGATAATGGGGTACCGGGGGCAATGTAAAAAAAGCTGCAAGATAGTAAATGCGGGAATTTGGATAGTATAATTTGCAATTTGTTACTTCCGGTTTATCCGGGTTAAGGAGGATAAAATGATAACGACCATAGCAATAGTTATTCTTGTAGTGTTTTTCCTTTCGGCGGCATTACGTATTTTAAATGAATATGAACGCGGTGTGATTTTCAGGCTGGGGCGGGTGATCAAGGCCAAAGGACCGGGCCTGATTATTCTGATTCCGATTGTCGATAAGATGGTTAAAGTTGGTCTGCGCCTGGTGGCCATGGACGTTGACCCTCAGGATGTAATTACCCGGGATAATGTTTCCGTTAAGGTGAATGCGGTAATTTATTTCAGGGTTATTGATCCTATCAAGGCGATTATCGAGGTTGAAAATTATAATTATGCCATGTCCCAGTTGGCTCAAACCACATTGCGGAGTGTCTGCGGCCAGGCCGAACTGGATGATCTTTTGTCCAACCGGGAAAAGCTTAATGCAGAACTTCAGGAAATTCTTGATTTGCATACTGATCCATGGGGAATCAAGGTGGCCACAGTGGAGCTCAAACACATTGATCTGCCGCAGGAAATGCAGCGTGCCATGGCCCGCCAGGCTGAAGCGGAACGGGATCGCCGGGCCAAAGTCATCAATGCCCAGGGCGAATACCAGGCCGCCGACAAACTATCAAAAGCAGCCAAAATCATAGCTGAAAATCCGGTTGCGTTGCAGCTCAGATATCTACAGACCATGAATGAAATGTCAGCCGAAAATAATACCACGACGATTTTTCCCATTCCGATAGATCTGTTCCAACCCTTTTTGAAAATGATGAAAAAGGACGATGAGTAAAGAGTTATTGACAACAGGCGCGATCCATGATTATGGAAATCGTTTTTATATTAATATAGATAAAAGTCGGCAGCAGAAGGAAAATTCTTACTGCAGATTTTTTAGATTAAAAGGAGCGCTAAAACAGGAGAGCTAAAACGTATGGGTTCAAATAAAAAGGAAGCAAAGGAAAAACTGCTGGAGAAGATGACCGTCAAGGAACTTAGAGCGGTGGCTAAGGATATACCTGAAATTACAGGCGTTCACGGGATGAATAAAGCAGAATTGGTTGACAGTATTAAAAAGGCCCGTGGCACTGAAGATAAGGCTACCGGTAAAGGCAACTCCTCGGTAAGGGATATCAAGAAAAAGATAAAGGCCCTGAAAGCGGATCGAAGTAAGGCGCTTGAGGCCGATGATAAAAAAATGGCCGGCATTTACCGCAAGCGTATTATTCGTTTGAAAAAGAAAACCCGCAGGGTTGCTTGATTAAAGATAAGGGCTTCAATCGAGAAATCATGATTGATCCGGCATCCATTGCATTTGACATTGACAGCGTTGTGGCTGACACCATGCATCTGTTTCTCGATATTGCCAGAGAGGAGTATGGCGAAACAGATCTGCGCTACGAAGATATGACCTGCTATAACCTGGAAGATTGTCTGGATCTTGACCCGATTATTCTCCGGCAAATTATTGAACGAATTATGGACGGCAATTATACGGTGCCATTGCATCCCATGGATGGTGCCGTAGAGGTATTGCAGCGCCTGGCAGGCGACTTTGGCCCGATTGTGTTTGTTACGGCACGGCCTTTTGCCGGGCCCATGACCCAGTGGCTGCCCGGGGTTCTTGAGGTTGATCAGAAAGATATCGAGATTATTGCCGCCGGGGACTTTGACAAGAAGGCCCGAATACTAGTGGAAAGAAATATCTCGTATTTTATCGAAGATCGTCTGGAAACTTGTTTCAGGCTTGCGGCTGAGGGGATTACGCCGGTTTTGTTCAGTCAGCCCTGGAACCGGCAAATGCACCATTTTACAGAGGTGAATAACTGGCGCGAGATTGAATCTCTGATTGCGTTTGAAACTTGAAATTGGGAAAACGGAAGGACGTCGATCCGTGGGTTGCTTTTTTTACAAATAGCCCGGTATACATGATGGTCTGAACCTGGTGCCCTGATGGCGGACTGTTACGAAAGATGAAATCAGAAACACTGATCAGCGATTTTATCGAATCTCTGGATTCGGAAAAAGCCTATTCGGACAATACATGCCGGGCCTATCGTACGGATTTAAATGCATTTGCTGCATTTGCAGTAAAAAATCAGCCGGCCCGGCGGGCTCACAGAAGCTCCGGGGCAAAATATCCACGGTTTAAGATTGAAAATGTAGATGCCCTGACCATCCGTCTTTATTTGGGGTATTTGTATAAAAAAAATGCAAAAACAACCATTGGCCGCAAGTTATCCGCTATCCGTTCTTTTTTCAGATATCTGGTCAGATCGGGAATTGTTACGGACAATCCTGCCGATCAGATTTTATCTCCCAAACAGGAAAAACACATTCCGACGTACCTGACGGTTGACGATATGTTCCGGCTGCTGGACAGCATTGGGCATAACAGCCTTTTGGATCTGAGAAACCGAGCATTATTTGAAACCTTGTACTCAAGTGGAATCAGGGTGTCAGAGCTTGCCGGATTAAATGAATTTGATGTCGATTATACGGCGAAAGTCATCCGCGTAATGGGCAAGGGCAGCAAACAACGGATTGTCCCCATAGGCGAAAAAGCGCTGCAGTCTATTCAAGCCTATCGCGCCGGGCTTGGGAAAAATACACTGCCGGATCAATCGGTTCCCTGCGGTCCGTTGTTTTTAAATAAGAACGGAACACGTTTGAGCACCCGTTCCATCGCCCGGATTATGGACAAGCTGGCCAGACAGTGTGCCCTGGCCTTCCCGGTCTCTCCGCATGCCGTGCGGCACAGCTTTGCCACCCACATGCTGGATGCCGGGGCTGACCTGCGGGTGGTGCAGGAACTTCTGGGGCACAAGAGTCTTTCTACGACCCAGAAATATACACATGTTAGTATTGACCGGCTCATGGAAGCCTATGACAAGGCTCATCCCAGGAAATAGGCATCAGGGCAGAGGGGGCGATATCACAATTTTTCACTATTCAATTTATATGGGTATATTATGAAATTTCACGGAACAACGATACTGGCCCTTCGCCACAAGGGCAGGCTTGCCATTGCCGGTGACGGCCAGGTGACCCTGGACACCAGCGTGGTGAAGCATTTTGCCAAAAAAGTCAGAAGAATCTACCACGATAAAATAATCGTGGGATTTGCCGGTGCAACCGCCGATGCCCTGAACCTTTCCGAACGTCTGGAAGCCAAGCTGGAAAGATACAACGGCAACCTTACCCGATCTGCCGTTGAATTGGCCAGAGACTGGCGAACGGATAAATATTTGCGGCGTCTGGAAGCATTGATGATTGCGGCCGATGATACGCGTATGTTTTTAATATCCGGCAACGGTGATGTCATGGAACCGGATCAGGGGATTGCGGCAATCGGTTCCGGGGGCGTGGCAGCCCAGGCTGCGGCGACGGCACTGGTGAACAATACGGATCTGGATGCCCGCATAATTGTGGATGAGGCAATGAAAATTGCAGCGTCTCTCTGCATTTATACCAATGATAAAATTACCGTGGAAGAAATGTGATAAGCAGGGCTTACAATTTATAATACACTGACTTCGGAGTACTGAGAATTTAATTTAACCGGTTGCCGTTCAGGCACCTTTGGTACAAAAAAATTATGAGCGAATTAAAACCATCTGAAATCGTAAAGGCACTTGATAAATACATTATAGGGCAAAAGAATGCAAAACGTTCGGTTGCCATTGCTTTGAGGAATCGCTGGCGCAGAAAGCAGGTCCCGGACGATTTGCGGGATGAAATTGCACCTAAAAATATTATACTGATCGGCCCTACCGGTGTGGGTAAAACGGAAATTGCCCGCCGGTTGTCCTTGTTGACCGATTCTCCTTTCAGCAAAGTTGAAGCTTCTAAATTTACCGAAGTGGGGTATGTCGGTCGTGATGTGGAATCCATGGTAAGAGACCTTGTGGAACTTACGGTAAATAAGGTAAAGTCCGGTGAACAGGAGGCGGTCAAGGCCAAGGCCGGCAAAATTGCCGAAGAAAGAATGCTGGATCTGTTACTTCCAAAACCGCGGGCGGGCAGCGCTGCAAATAAAGAGGCTGCCGGAGAAGGCGCCATTGAACTGGTTCAGCATAATGAGGCCCCGGCTAATTCCTCAACCCGTGAGAAACTCAGGGAGATGTTGCGGGCCGGGAAATTGGACAAGCGCTACGTTGATCTGGATATGCCCGAAAAATCCATGCCCATGGTGGAGGTTTTTTCGAATGTCGGCATGGAGGAGATGGGCATTAATTTCAAGGATATGCTCGGTGGGCTCATGCCGCGCAACACCAAGCGAAGAAAGATCCGGGTGCCCGAGGCCCTGACATCCATGGCCCAGGAAGAGGCCCAGAACCTCGTGGATATGGACAAGGTGATCGAAAAGGCTGTTGAGAAAGTGGAGCAGACCGGCGTCATCTTTTTAGATGAGATCGACAAGATCGCGGGTCGAAACGGCAGCAACAGTCCGGATGTATCCAGGGAAGGAGTTCAGCGCGATTTGCTGCCGATTGTGGAGGGATCCACCATTAATACAAAATACGGCCCGGTTAAAAGCGATCATATCCTGTTTATCGCCTCGGGTGCTTTCCACACGGTCAAGCCGTCGGATTTGATTCCTGAACTTCAGGGAAGGTTTCCCATACGGGTTGAATTGAATTCCCTTGGGCGTGAAGAATTTGTACGGATACTTACCGAACCCCGTAATGCGCTGCTGCTCCAATATCTGGCTCTTTTAAGAACCGAAGGCGTTGAAGTGGTTTTTGAAGACGATGCAGTTGCGGAAATTGCTAAAATTGCCGAAGAGGTCAATGAACATACCGAAAATATCGGGGCTCGCAGACTGCATACGCTGATGGAATGCCTGCTGGAGGATATTTTGTTTGAAGCGCCGGATATCAAGGAGAAAAAGATAGTCATCGATTTCGAATATGTGAATGCCAAATTAAAAGATATCAAGAATGATGAAGATTTGAGCCGGTATATTCTGTAGCTTGGAAACTGCCGTGCACTAGTGCGGAAACCAGGGATGAGAAGATAATATGTCTATTGTAGCCGATATCCTGATTGAAGCCCTGCCGTATATGCGTAAATTTTATGGCATGACCATCGTGATAAAATATGGCGGGCATGCCATGGTGGATGAACAGTTAAAAATCGATTTTGCCCGTGATATTGCGCTGATGAAAACCGTTGGAATCAAGCCGGTTGTGGTTCACGGCGGTGGGCCCCAGATTAATTCAGTTCTGGACCGGATGGGCATCAGCCATAAATTCGTAAGGGGCATGCGTCTGACCGATGCCGAGACAATGGATGTGGTGGAAATGGTGCTGGGCGGCAAGGTTAATAAAGCGATTGTGGCCCAGATCAATCAGCAGGGGGTAAAGGCGGTGGGCCTGAGCGGTAAGGACGGAGGGCTGATTACCGCTAAGAAACTTAAGATTGTCAGCCAGGAAGATGCCGACAAGCCGCCCGAGATAATCGATCCCGGTCTGGTGGGGCAGGTGACAAATATTAACCCTGAAATCATCAATACGCTCATCGAAAAGGATTTTATTCCGATCATTGCTCCGGTAGGGGCCGGAGAAGGCGGAGAAACATATAATATCAATGCCGATCTGGTGGCCTGCCACGTGGCTGCGGCCCTTAAGGCCGGCCGGCTGCTTTACCTTACAGATGTCGATGGTGTTCTGGATGACAAGGGGAATTTGATCTCTTCCATAGGCGGTAATGATGTGGATGATCTCTTGAAAAAAAAGATTATATCCGGCGGAATGATCCCCAAAATTGAATTTGCAGTGTATGCCCTTGAAAATGGTATTGAAAAAGTCCATATTTTAAACGGTAAAAGACGGCATTCATTGCTCGAGCTTTTTACCGATCAGAGAATCGGAACGGAAGTTACCATGTAACTATATTCAACAGGAAAAATCGATCATGACCGATGATATTATCAAACAGGCGGACCAGGTAATTGCAAAGACGTACCAACGGATTCCGATTACTCTTATACGGGGACAGGGCTGCAAACTATGGGATAGCAAGGGCCGTTGCTATACGGACTTTTTGGCCGGTATTGCAGTCTGCAATCTGGGCCATGCACATCCGAAAATTGCATCAGCCCTGGCGCGGCAGGCCGAAACGCTTTTTCATGTTTCCAACCTTTATTATACGGTCCCCCAGACCCATCTGGCAACCTGGCTGACCGAAAACAGTTTTGCCGACAGGGTCTTTTTCTGCAATTCCGGGGCCGAGGCCAATGAGGCCGCCATAAAGCTGGCCCGCAAGTTTTTTTATGAAAAAGGCGAAAAAGACCGGCATCGTATTATTGCCATGGAAAAATCTTTTCACGGCAGGACCATGGCAACCCTTTCAGCTACCGGGCAGAAAAAAATCAGGCAGGGCTTTGAACCGGTTTTAAGTGGTTTTGAGTTTGTGCCGTTCAATGACATTGATGCCTTGAAAAAAAAAATAGGCCCTGAAATCTGCGCCGTAATTCTGGAACCTGTACAGGGCGAAGGCGGCGTTCGACTACCGGACAGAGATTATCTTCGGCAGGTCAGAAAATTGTGCGATGAGACCGGCACCCTGCTTATTTTTGATGAAATACAGACGGGAATCGGACGGACCGGGAAGCTTTTCGCATATGAGCATTTTGGAATCGAGCCGGATATTATGACGTTGGCCAAGGCCCTTGCCAATGGTTTGCCCATGGGGGCGATGCTGTCTGTCGAGCATGTGGCCGATGCTTTCGGCCCCGGTTCCCATGCATCCACCTTTGGGGGCACACCCCTGGTTAGCGCGGCTTCCCTTGCAACGCTTCGGGTGCTCAAGGAAGAAAATATAATCGAGCATTGTGCCCGGGTCGGAGCGTATTTCAAAGAAAAACTTTCCCGGCTCAAAGAGCACCATTCGGTGGTGGAAGATGTGCGGGGCAAGGGACTGCTGCTGGGCATGGAACTCAAGACGGCGGGTAAGCCCATTGTAGATGCCTGCCGGGGCAATGGTTTTTTGATCAACTGTATTCAGGATAAAATCCTGCGGTTTGCACCGCCGCTGATCATTACAAGAGAAGAGATAGATGCGCTGATTCAATGTCTGGATGAAATATTATAACCATTCACGCGTTCAAGGGTTCTGTGTTCCGGGTTCAAACCATCGTAGGATGGGCTACGCCCACCAATAGACAGAATACCTTGTGATTTGTTTGCTGTTTGCCTGTTATTTGTTTGTACATAAAACCGAATAATATTAGATAAAGTTGCTTAATACTTAAATTATAAGGAGAAAAATTGTGTCGGACGAAGTAAAAAAAGTAGTTCTCGCCTATTCCGGAGGTCTGGATACATCCGTTATTTTAAAGTGGTTGATTGAAACTTATGATTGTGAAGTTATCGCTTTTTCTGCCGATGTGGGTCAGGATGATGACTTGAGTCATGTTGAGCAAAATGCTGTAAAAACAGGGGCCGCTAAAATTTATATCGATGATTTGAAAGAAGAATTCGTCAAAGATTACGTCTTTCCGGCCTTTCGCGCCAATGCCATATATGACGGCCAGTACCTGCTGGGTACGTCGCTGGCCAGACCACTTATCGCCAAACGGCAGATCGAAATTGCCAGGTTGGAAGGTGCGGATGCCGTCAGTCATGGCGCTACCGGAAAGGGCAATGACCAGGTCCGTTTTGAACTTGGCTATCTGGCCCTGGATCCACATATCAAAATTATTGCACCGTGGCGGGAATGGGATCTCAATTCGCGGACGGCCTTGATGGATTTTGCCAAAAACCACGCTATCCAGGTGATGACAACCCATAAGAAACCGTACAGCACCGACGGTAATCTTCTGCACAAGAGCTATGAGGGCGGTGTTCTTGAAGACCCTTGGACAGCGCCGCCGGAAGATATCTTTTGCCTTACGGTTTCGCCTCAAGATGCTCCGGATAAATCCGAAATCATCGATATACGGTTCGAGCACGGTGATCCGGTGGCCATCAACGACAATCGTCTCTCGCCGGTGGACATGCTGCAGGAATTGAACCGGTTGGGCGGGAAGAACGGTATCGGCCGGATTGATATTGTAGAAAATCGGTTTGTGGGAATGAAGTCAAGAGGCGTTTACGAGACACCGGGCGGCACAATATTGAGGGCGGCTCATATGGCCATGGAATCGATTACCCTGGACCGGGAGGTCATGCATATCCGTGATGGGCTGATACCGAAATATGCCGAACTGGTCTACAATGGATTCTGGTTTGCGCCCGAGATGAAGATGCTTCAGACCATGATCGATCATACCCAGATCAACGTCAGCGGCGTGGTTCGGATGCAGTTGTACAAGGGCAATTGTACGGTCATCGGCAGAAAATCGGATGTATCGCTCTATCGGGAGGATTTTGCCACATTCGAAGACGATGATGTCTACACCCAGAAAGATGCCGAGGGCTTTATCCGATTAAATGCACTGAGACTGCGTATTCAGAATTTGGTGAAAAACTGACTATTTTTCTTAAGGCTCAATTTGCGCAGTTAGATTTTAGCCGTTAGCTATTAGCCGTTGCCAAAGGATTCCTTCATCATTTCGAGCTAAACGCTAATGGCCAATCGCTCAACTTAGTTAACCGAGGTGGTAAAAACATGTCTGAAAAGCCCTGGGACGGCAGATTTGCCGAAAAAACCGACTATCGGGTGGAAAAGTTTACTTCTTCTATCGATATTGACCGGCGGTTGTATGCCTATGATATCGAAGGCAGTATTGCCCATTGCCGGATGCTGGGCAGCGCCGGAATTATTACTCCCGAAGAGGTGGCAACCCTGATTCAGGGACTGGGAACAATCAAGCGGGAAATCGAGCGGGGGCAGTTTGAATTTGATGACGGCCTGGAAGATATTCATATGCATATCGAAACCCGCTTGCTGCAGGTTGCCGGAAAAGTCGCCCAGAAACTGCATACGGCAAGAAGCCGCAATGATCAGGTCGCTCTGGATTCGAGGATGTACCTGAAGGCAGCCACTCGTGCCGTAATAGAGGGCATCGTCGGGTTGGAAAAAGTCATCGTTGCCCTTTCCCGCAAGCATCTGGGGCTTGTGATGCCTGGATATACGCATCTGCAGAGAGCCCAGCCGATTTTACTGTCGCATCATCTTATGGCCTATTATGAAATGTTTACAAGGGACGTGGAGCGTTTTCAGGAATGCCTGAAAAGGATCGATGTCATGCCGCTGGGTGCTGCCGCTCTGGCTGGTACCACCTACCCCATCGACAGGGAACAGACTGCTGAACTGCTCGGGTTTGCGAAAGTATCGACAAACAGTATCGATTCGGTTTCGGACCGGGATTTTATCATTGAGTTCCTGGCGGATGCGGCGATCTGCATGATGCATTTCAGCCGTCTGGGTGAAGAGCTGGTTTTGTGGTCATCCTCCGAGTTTGCCTTTGTGGACCTGCCGGATGCGTTTGCCACGGGCAGCAGTATTATGCCGCAGAAAAAAAACCCTGACGTACCGGAACTGGTCAGGGGCAAAACCGGGCGGGTTGTCGGAGACCTGGTTGCCATGCTCACGATCATGAAATCCCTTCCGCTGGCATATGACCGCGACATGCAGGAAGATAAACAACCCATGATGGATGCGGTGGATACGCTTCAGGCATGCATTGAAGTCATCACCGGAATGCTGCCTCGTCTGAAATTCAATGCGGAAACCATGCGCGCGGCAGCTTCAAAAGGTTATTTAAATGCCACGGACCTGGCTGATTATCTGGTCATGAAAGGAGTCCCTTTCAGGGAGGCCCACGGCAATGTCGGTCAGGCGGTGAGCTATGCGCTGGATCACAAAAAAGAACTTCAGGAATTGACCCTGGAAGAGTTGAGAAAATTCTCAGGAGTCATCGATGACGATATCTTCGGTGTTCTGACTGTTGAAAAAATGATCGACAGACGCAAGTCAGCCGGCGGGACAGCTACCGCAAATGTAAGGGCGGCTATTGATGCGGCGGAAGAGAAGTTGTTAGAAATGGGGAATAGCCGTGAACCATGAACCGATAACCGTCAACGGTCTTAAACCCGGGGAATGCCCACTATTGTTTTTATTTTTCAGGAAAAAGGGCGCACAACTGCTTCTGGCACTGGCCGTTGCACTGGTCATCTGCGGATGCGGCCGTAAAGGGCCGCCTCTTTCGCCGGCACTTGCTCCGGTAGTGGAAATTCAACAGACTATTCCACCGGAATTTTATAAAAAATGAAAAAACTTTCTTTTTTTAAAATGTGCGGCAGCGGCAATGATTTTATCATTGTCGACAATCGCAATCATGTTGTTGAAGAACATGCCCTGCCCGAATTTATTGCGGCGGTCTGCCGGCGGAAAATGTCTGTGGGGGCCGATGGATTTATTCTGATCGAAGATTCGGATACCGTGGATTTTAAGTGGCGGTTTTTCAATTCCGACGGCAGTATCGGTGAGATGTGCGGAAACGGTGCGCGGTGTGCGGCCCGATTTGCCCATGAAACGGGTATTGCCGGGGGAAATATGGAATTTGAAACCCTGGCCGGGGTTATATCCGCTGTGGTTCTCAAAGACAGGGTAAAAATAAGGATGACGGATCCATCCAGTGCCCTGCTGGACAAAAGCCTGGAAATAGATGGCATGCAAGTGGCTTTCAACAGCATCAATACAGGGGTTCCGCATGTGGTGATAGCTGTGGAAGATGCGGACAGGGCGGATGTTGTCCGTCTGGGCCGAATAATTCGACGGCACTCTGCTTTTGAACCGGAAGGAACCAATGTTAATTTTATATCTCCTCGCAAACCTGGCACCTATGCGATTCGGACTTATGAAAGGGGTGTCGAAGATGAGACCCTGGCCTGTGGAACCGGGTCGGTAGCAGGCGCCCTGATTATGGCGATCAAATCCCGGGCCGCTTCTCCTGTGAACATAATTACCCGCAGCAATTGCTGCCTGACCGTTTATTTTAAAGAAAAAAACGGTAATTTTCATGATGTGTTTCTGGAAGGAGACGCCCGCATTATCTCTACGGGTGAATTGGGCCCGGATGCCGGGTTGACCAGGTAAGTTTTCACCCCTGAAGTCTGAATTTTAGAACGGTTGCCAATAATGAACAGGGAACATACCGTTTATATTTCGGTTGGATCGAACATCGGCGATAAACTTGCCCACTGCAAGTCCGGGATCGAAGCCTTGACTCGCTCCGGCGATAATTTACTGGAAAAGGTGTCTGGGTTTTATCGAACCGAACCGGTTGACTTTAAGGATCAGGACTGGTTTGTAAATGCTGCCGTCAGGATTACTACTCGCCTGGATCCTTTGGCGCTTTTAAAGGAACTGCAGTCGATCCAGCTAAGGGCCGGTCTAAAAAAAAGGGTCAGGTTCGGCCCGCGGATTCTGGATCTTGACATCATTTTTTTTGATGATCGCATTATCAATACACCGAATCTGATTGTACCGCATCCGAGAATGCATAAAAGACGCTTTGTCTTGCAGCCTATTTGTGATATAGACTTCAGTATTATCCATCCGGTGATTAAAAAGAATGTTCAGGATCTGTTGGACAGTCTGGATGACACCGGGCAGGGAGTTTTGGCATATTGATAAAATTAATCATGTTGGCGGCCCTTGTGTATTTCGGGTTCAAAGCCGTTAAAAGGCTGATTTTATCCGGATCTTTCTCGAATCTGGAAAGGGACGGCAATTCTGTCTCGGAAATTGATGATATCATGGTCAAAGACCCCTATTGTCAAATCTATTTTCCCAGGAGAAACGGAATCCATCTGCACTTCAACGGGGAGGATCTTTATTTCTGCAGCCCGGAATGCCGGGACAATTTTATAAAAGACAAGGCAGGCTGATAAATTAAATTTATGGTCTTGTAAACCCCATACAAATTATAAAAAGAGAATTTTCAAGAGATGCTCTTCAGTAAAAATATTGCATACCTACTGAGTCACCCCAATGCACTGACCCTCTATCGAATTGCAGCGACGCCGATTATTGTTGTCCTGATGATGTTTCCCGGTAGATTTTGTACATTCATCGCCGCCATGCTGTTCAGCGCCGCCGCCATTACCGATTTTTTCGATGGATTTTACGCCCGGCAGCGGGGGCTGGTCAGTAATTTCGGTAAAATTATGGATCCTTTGGCCGATAAACTTTTGGTTTCCTCTGCGTTTATCATGCTCAGTTCCCTGGGATGGATTCCAGGCTGGATGGTGTGTGTGATCATCGGGCGTGAACTTGCCGTGACGGGATTGCGGAATATCATCACCGAAAGCGGTGGCGATGTGTCGGCATCCGGGTTGGGGAAATACAAAACAGGATTTCAGATTGCGGCCATCATACCGCTGCTGATTCATTTTACCCACTTCGGGATTGATTTTACCGCCATCGGAAACATTTTTCTGTGGGTGGCCCTGCTCATGACGGTATGGTCCGGGGCGGATTATTTTATTAAATCTCGCCATCTGCTGACCACCTGATGAAATCTAAGTGCCGGCGTGTTTTTTGGGTATTTTTTTATTGACAACAAGAGTGTATTTGTATATCTATCCAAATTCTGAGCGGGAATAACTCAGTGGTAGAGTGCGACCTTGCCAAGGTCGAAGTCGCGGGTTCAAATCCCGTTTCCCGCTCCATCTTCGGCGGCATAGCCAAGTGGTAAGGCAACGGTCTGCAAAACCGTTATTCACCAGTTCGAATCTGGTTGCCGCCTCCAATAAAATCAAGGGGTTATCCTTTTCAGGATAACCCCTTTTTTAGTTGGGTGCTGCTGTTTTTTAATATAAAAATTACCCGTCACTGGATTCAACGACAAACGTCTGAACAATATTAAAAAGATCGTTAACACTAAAGGGTTTTGCTAAAAAAGCATCTGCTCCAAGGGATCTGGCGGTTTCTTCATCGGCGGGGGCAGGAGACATGAGGATGCATGTTTTGTTTGGAAAATTTTGTTTTATTTTGCCTAAAAGTTCAAAACCATTAATTTCAGGGATATTTACATCAAAAATAATGATGTCGGCGCTTTCATCTTTTTGAAGATGACACCATGCCTCAAAACCGGTTTCAAAGGTCAAAATTTTTCTATTTACGCTGTAGGCCAGAATATCGACTAAAAAATCGCGGGTGATTTTGTCATCATCAACAATGATAATTTTTACATAAGGTATTATGACTCACCTCACGCCACTTCAAGAAATTGTTTGTTTTCCAACCTGCCGTCAAATGTAATCAATTCACAAATGGCATCTATTACGGAATTCATTTTTTCCCGTTTTGACATATCGATTTCTTTTTCGGATGCAAAGTCAAGTGCCGTTTCAGACAGCAGTTTGGCATTTTTGTAGAAAATTTTTTCCGAATCAGACACTTTTGCGGTAGTAAAATGGAATGGGGCCTGCGCGTTCAGATCTCCCAGATCAACCGCCTCACTTTCAATTATTTGGGCATTTGAAGTAATGGCGTTGCGTCTGTAACGGCCCAGAGGGTAGCCATGGAGATAGGCCTTGACCATAATGATAAGAAGCTTGAGCCTTGCAAGAAAAATATCATCTATGAACATTTCATGCATGTCCGGTGGAATGGAACCTAATCTGATCACAGATCGAACCTTTCAGTTAGGCGGGTTGCTTGATGGAACAATTAGATATCCAATATCGTGATAACGAAGGCTTGTTTTAAATAGATCTTAAATAAGATAAAATACCCGGCAAAACAAGTCAATAAATTATTTTGATGCCATAAATCTTTTATTGGATCGGTTTTTCTGATAAAGGCATTGTTTGGTTTATGGAAAAATTCCAGGCGGCAAGTTTTAACCCGGCACCAAATGGACTATTTGTGGTATCGTCCTAAAAAATTCAAAATGAAGTGACAAAACCAAAAGGAGCTGAAAATATTAATATGATAGCAGAGATTTTATCCACCGGTGATGAAATTCGTTCCGGAAGTTTAATTGACAGCAATTCGGCTTATATCGCACGGAAACTTGAAGAAATTGGTCTGGAAATTGTCAGACACAGTTGTGTGGGAGATTCTGTAGAAAGCATTTCCCAAATTTTACTGGAAATTGGCAAGCGCGCGGATATCGCCGTGGTAACCGGCGGTCTGGGACCCACCCTGGATGATCTTTCAGCGGTGGCTGCGGCACAGGCGGGCCATGTACCTGTGGAATACAGTGCTTTGGCCACGCAGTCCATTGACGCTTTTTTTAAAAGTCGAAATTTTCCCATGAACCCTTCCAATAAAAAACAGGCTATGCTGCCCATGGGATCCAAATGTCTTATGAATCCAGTGGGTACGGCGCCCGGTTTTTTAATTAAAATCGGGCAATGTGATTTTTATTTTTTGCCGGGGGTCCCATTTGAAATGCGCAGGATGCTTGAAGATCAGGTGACTCCTCGAATTTTAAAAAAACAGGGCAATAAAGCGACCTGTCTGGTAAAAACCATATCCACATTCGGGTTGACCGAATCGGCTACCGGGGAAAGAATCGAAGAAACAAACGATATGTTTCCCGAGATCAGGGTGGGGTTGCGCGCAAAATTCCCTGAAATTCAGGTCAAGCTTTACGGCCGCAGCGTGAATGAAGACACACTTAAGCAGAATATGGCAATTATCGAAAAATATGTTCAGGAAAAACTGGGCCGTAAAATATTTTCCCTTGAAGGGGAAGCCATGGAAGCGGTTGTTGGTCGATTGTTGCGGCAAAAGGGCGCCGGCCTGGCTCTTGCGGAGAGCTGCACCGGTGGGTTAATTGCCCATCGGTTGACGGAAATTTCCGGAAGTTCGGACTATTTTTTGTTTTCCGGGGTAACCTATTCCAATGCCGCCAAGGTGAAGGTGCTGGGTGTATCGGAAAACGGATTGCTGAAATATGGGGCCGTACATGAAAAAATTGCCGCACAAATGGCTGTGGGCGCACAAAAAATTGCAGGTGCAACATACGGACTGTCCACCACCGGAATTGCAGGACCTGGAGGCGGCACACAGGAAAAATCGGTTGGAACCGTTTGTATCGGCCTTGCAACACCTGAAAAGGTAATCACGGGAAAGTACCATTTTCCGTTTGGTCAGCGCTGGATGAACAAAAGTATATTTGCCATGAAGGCCCTGGACTTGCTGCGTCGGGAGCTTTTGAAAACTCAACAGGGATAGGGGCTAAGGACGGAAGGGCTCGATTAAACCGGTGATTTTTTACCCGGCTGTATGGCCCGTGATCCATTGTTCAGACTGCGGGATTTTTTGAAGCAACATTTTGATGAAGGAAAAACATGGTGAGCTATGCCGGGTTTTCTGCTTTTTAGGATAGCTCCGACAATTTAAGATGGTGCACAAACCATTCCGTCGCTTGGCAGACAAACTCCTGCTGATGGTTATAGTCGCTCATGCGGTGATCGCCGGATTTTTGGACAATCAGTTTTTTTGATCCTTTGACGTGTTGGTAAATGCGTTTTGCGTGAGATACCGGTACCACATCGTCGTTGTCTCCATGAAAAATCAGACAATTGTGAATGCCTTCAAGGTGGCCGGATATATCAAAATGAAAAGTATTTTGATCAATGAAATTATCCGGAAATTTTTCGCCACCGCCCCGGGACAGAGCAATATTGACGGAATCGCTGTTGATCGGCGCTGCAACTGTGACCATCGCCATTATCTGAAGGCTTTTGGCCAGGGCCAGGCAAACGGCGCCGCCCATGCTGCTGCCGAAAAGGCCGATCCGATTCCCCGTGTCCCGGCGATTGCGGATGAGCTGTACGGCACAGTGCAGGTCACGGACACGTGATTCCAGGGACGTAACCATGCCGAAATCACCCTGACTGCGGCCGCAACCGCGGTGATCAAACCTGAAAAATGCGATACCGTGAGCATTGCATCTTTTTGCCAGTTCGACCTGTTTGGGGGAGTCGCTGCTGCTGAACAGTCCATGTGATCCGATGACCGTCGGCGGAGACTCGACCATCGGAAGATGAAGGGTACCTTCCAGAGCCAGCCCATCCGATAGAAATGAAATCCTTTCACAAATTGCATTTTCCATACACAATTCAACCATATATAATTCATGAAGACAATTGCTACTTTAGTTTTTGAAAAATATCTTTCCAGCCCCCCGACCTCTGCCCTCCGTCTTTTTATATCTTTCACGAATATGTGGGAAGTGATATAGGTGCGGTCATGGAAATTAACAAAATGTAAACTACTGTTGATTTGTTATGAAGGATGTCAAAGATTGTGTGTGCCTATGTGGCAGATCGGAATGAAAATTCGGATGTTTTAATATGAAAAGATGGCTTGGAAAAACAGATGAAAGTAAAAAAAGGGCAGCAACTTGAAGTTGTTGTTGATGATATTGCATTTGGCGGCCGCGGACTGGTCAAGGTAGACGGTCTGGCAGTGTTTGTGGACCAGGCGGTTCCAGGTGACAGGGCTGAAATACGAATTGTTAAGAAAAAGAAGAGTTTTGCCGAGGCCAGGGTGATCCGGATCATTGAGCCATCACCTTTTAGAATAACGCCGCCATGCCGATATGCAGGGTATTGCGGTGGCTGCAAATGGCAGTTTCTCGATTATTCAAAGCAACTTGAGTATAAACGAAAGCATGTGGTTGAATCCATAGAGCATATCGGGCTGCTTAAGAACATAACCGTGCATGAAGTCATTCCGTCGCCGCGTATTTTTAAATACCGCAACAAGATGGAATTTTCCTGCTCAGACCGCCGCTGGCTCATGCCGGATGAGATGGATAAAGAAGGGATCGATACCGGTTTTGCCCTGGGGCTGCACGTGCCGGGCGCCTATAACAAGATCTTGGATACGGAAATCTGTCTGCTGTTTCCCGACCTTGGCAATGCCATCCTTGAAGATGTCAGACAATATATGAAAAAATCGGATATGCCGGTTTACGGCCTGCGCAGTCAGGAAGGATTCTGGCGTTTTTTGATGCTCAGACATTCGGCGGCCCATGACGGATGGATGGTGAATATCGTCACCGCCGCAGAAGATATGGAAACGGTCAAACCCCTTGCCCATATGCTGATGGAAAAATATCCGCAGATTATTTCCATTGTAAATAATATTACCGCCCGCAAAGCTAGTGTTGCCACTGGCGAATCGGAAATCCTGCTGGCGGGCCAGGCATGCCTGAAAGATAAAATCAATGATTTTGAGTTTGAAATATCAGCCAACTCCTTTTTTCAAACCAATACCCTGGGGGCGGAACGACTCTACCGGACGGTGGAAGACTATGCCGGACTCACCGGCAGTGAAACGGTGGCCGATTTGTACAGTGGTACCGGCACCATTGCCATCTGTCTTTCGAGTGGCGCCAGGGAGGTCATGGGGATTGAAATCGTGGAAAGTGCCGTAGCGGATGCCAAAAAGAACTGTGCCCTGAATAAAGTTTCCAACTGCCGTTTTATCCCGGGTGATATCAAAGATTGTCTGTCGAAAATTACGGATGTGCCGGATGTCATGATTATTGATCCTCCCCGGGTGGGAATGCACAAGGATGTGGTAAAGCAGGTTCTGGATATGGCACCTCCGAAACTGGTTTATGTATCATGCAATCCGGCGACTCTGGCCCGGGACCTTAACCTGATCAAGGAACAGTACAAGGTGCTGGAGGTGCAGCCGGTGGATATGTTCCCCCATACTTTTCACATCGAGTCCGTGGCCAGGCTGGAAAGGATTTAGGCAATGAAAATAGAGATGAACTCTATCGGCTATGTGCGGACCCGTGAAAAAAATATACCGCGGCACTGGAGTCTGTCGGATGTAGAGGGCAGTCTGGTGATTGATAAAAAATATCTGAGCGGAATCAAGGACATTAAGCCGGGGCAGCACATTGTCGTGTTGTTTAATTTTCACAAGAGTTCTGCCTATACACCCGGATACCTGAACCAGACCTCTGGGCATCACGGCAGCCCAATGGGCGTGTTCAGCATATGTTCGCCGCTGAGGCCGAATCCTTTAGGGCTTTCCGTGCTGGAGGTGATCTCGGTAACCGGGAACGTGATTTTTGTAAAGGGGCTGGATATGCTGGACGGAACCCCGATTCTGGACATCAAACCCCATATCGAAGTTAAGCATGATTGTCCGAGTTACAGGGAAGGGGATTAAAAAATATCGCATTTGCATCGGGTTTCGGTTCACTTCGACAGTTCAACAATGTTTTTACCTAAATTGAGCTATCAGCAGTTAGCTTTTAGCAATTAGCACAATAATTTCAATATATTGTCAAAGGTCATCATTTCACCCAATGGGTGATAATCGCATTACTGGTAAACTTCTAAAATATAGGAGCTAACCGCTGATATGATTGATAGTTGTCAAGAGAAAAAAGTAATCCGTCTTCCTTTTATAAAAATAGTACAAAAAGAAATATATAACAATAATTTTCCAGGTCATTGGAAGAGGCGGGATCATTA